>Ga0224495_10000526_pt1 | contig 30022 bp, 34 predicted proteins | sample SF_Jul11_sed_USG_FD_168128 | JGI IMG/M metagenome (GOLD analysis project Ga0224495, IMG submission 168128) | Sediment microbial communities from San Francisco Bay, California, United States - SF_Jul11_sed_USGS_4_1 | ecosystem: Environmental > Aquatic > Marine > Sediment | place: USA: California... | reverse complement strand
CCCATGGGGGGCTATTGGGATGTGGATAATGTTCGCGTGACCGAGTATCCGCTGGTACCGAATTTTACAGATGATTCGATTGTGAATTTTGCTGATTTTGCTAAGATGGCCGCGGACTGGCTCTACTGTGATGATCCTGTCACCGATGTCACCGGGGAAGGGTGCGTCAATGAGGACGATCTGTTGATATTGATGGAGTACTGGCTGGATAATGTCTGACCGCAGGACAACCGGGAGTGTCGAGCGAACCATCCGTTTTAGCAGGGCCTTTACGCTGATCGAGCTCTTGGTTGTGATCGGTGTTATTGCAATCCTGCTGGCGGTTTTGGTGCCCTCGCTTCGCAGGGCACGTCATCAGGCCCGGGTGGTTGTTTGTGCTTCCAATCTTCGAAATACAGGGACAGCGATTCACGCCTATGCGCAGGATTATGACGATACCATCCCTTTTGGTCCTGAGGGGCTTCCGATGGCCGGCAGCCAGTTCTATACCGCCACCGGTAATGTGACCAGTTTAATCTCGGTTTATGATGGATCGCCGGTGGGATTAGGATTGCTGCTGGATGGGTATCTGTCCGAGCAGCCGAAGGTGCTTTTCTGTCCCGGTGCTGATCAGCACACAGATGCCGAAGTCGAATTATCCCGCGTAGGAAAATTACAGGCGCAATGCGATTACTATTATCGCCATGCTTCGGTAGCGATGCTGTACGGCGAGCCGGAGGAGTTTCATATTCGTCTGACCGATCTCGGAAAAAATCGAAACGGAAATAGGATCTCGGCATTGGCGATGGATGTGCAGTTTTTAGCGAATGAATCGTTATCTGTTTTTGGTGTGATGACACGAACCAATCATAACCGGCAGGTGGTGAATATTCTGCTGGCGGACGGACAGGTCATTCGGCAGGACAACTCAAATGGCCGATATACGGTAGATATCGGGGGCTATCCTTACGATGCGCTGGAGAAGATATTGAAGGCGTTTGAATTGGCTGACGAGTTGCGTTGAAAAGACTCCGCCGGAAGGTTTCCAGCGGAGTCGGTGATTCTGTGTGTTGCAGTTGCGGAGCTTAATCCTGGGGCTGATCGGGTTCTTTTGGGCTGCGTCGACCGCCGCCCTTTCCCCCTTGGCCGCGTTTTCCACCACGGGCGCCGTCCGCACCTTGTTGCATGCGTTGCTGCATTCGATCTTTCATTTCGGTTTTCAACTCTTCAAGCTTGGCCTGCTGTTCTTCAGTCAGGACGCCTTTGACAGCTTTCGTTGTGGCTGCTCGTTGCAGGGCCTGCTTGGTGAAGGCGTCACCGACGGCTTTGCCGGCAGCTTCAATGTCTGCTTTTTCCCCTTCGTTGGCGGCTTTATTAAGGCCCTGTATCGCTTCTCGAACCGCCTTGCCGGCTTCTGCCGCCTTTTCTTTGTTGGCGTCTGCGATTTCTTTGATCGCTGTTTTTTGCTCTTCTGTCAGTCCAAGCCGTTCGCCAAAACGTCCCATCAGCATACGGGTAATATCGCCCTGACCGCCGAACATTCCCATTCCGCCCATGTCGGGGCCGCCGCCGCGACCTTGTCTTGGGCTGGCTTGAGGTCCGCGGGGCCCGCCTTTTTCGCCTTCTTTGGCCCCCATTGCCAGCGGGGTCAATACGATTGCCAGCAGCAGGATGCTGATTGCGAGTGTTCTTGTCTTCATCTCTTGTTCCTTTCTGATTCTGATTTTTTGTAAATTTCGTTTTTTGTCCTTTTCAGGATCCTTTCGTAAAGATAGTGAGCGATATTGCGTATTGGTTACAATATTCGTTATAAAAATTTCATACAAAGATTTTTGATTGAGCACCTGCCTTACAAGCAGGGGGCCGGAAAGGGGATTACTTTTTTTCGGGAGTGTCCAGAAAGACGATGTCTTCGGGGATCGCCACCACATCCCGCCTGTCGGGGCCGAGCAGTTGACGGATCTTCTCGCTGTGCTGGCCGGCAACGCGGCCCAATTCTTCGGAACTGAGACTGACGACGGCCTTGGCCACATTGTTGAGCATCACCACCGAACCGGCGGCAAAGGCGCCTTCAACGGCTTTAATCCCGCTGGGCAGCAGACTTTTTCGTTTGCGGACAGCTGCGAGCGCCCCGTCGTCAATATGTATCGTGCCTTCGGCTTTGCTGTGCAGGATCCATCGTGTGCGATTGGTGAGCGATTGCTGTTTGGCCAGGAAAAGCGTGCCGATCTCTTCACCCTCAATGACCCGGCGGATGACATTGGTTTCGGATCCGTTGACCAGGGCCATCCGGCAGCCGGCGGTGGCGGTGATTTTTGCGGCGGCCAGTTTAGTCTTCATTCCGCCGGTCGAGTGCGTGCTGCCTTTTGTGCCGGCGGCCTTGACAATCTCATCGGTGATTTCCGGAATGACGCGAATGGGTTTGGCGTCAGGGTATTTATGCGGATTTTTATCATACATGGCGTCGATGTCGGTCAGCATGATCAGCAGGTCCGCGTCGATCTTGCTGGCAACCAGGGCGCTGAGCTTGTCGTTGTCGCCGAAGGCGGTGCCGATCTCGGCGGTTGAAACGCAGTCATTTTCATTGAGAATGGGCACCGCTCCGAGTTTGAGCAGGCCCTCAATGGCATTTTTAAGATTCAGGTAGGTCTTGCGCTTGTCCAGAACCTCAGCGGTTAACAGGACTTGCGAAACGGTCAATCCCACGGCGGAAAAGGCCTCATGATAGGCGTGCATCAGCAGGGGCTGTCCGGTGGCGGCGCAGGCCTGACGCAGTTTCATATCCGTGATGGGGCCGTCCATTTTCAACTGTTTGGCGCCCATCCCGATGGCGCCGCTGGACACGACAAGTACCTGCCTGCCGGTTCCGATGAGCCATGCGATCTGTTTGGCGAGCGTCTGAATGTACGCGCGGTTGACGCCGTCGGCCGTGCTGAGTGTGCTCGTGCCGATCTTGATAACAATACGTTTGGAGTCTTTGAAGTTGCGCATGGGTTAAGCTGTCCAGTTCTCGTTCAATTTTTTATGGGTGAATTTTTTGCCGTCTGCACCGGAATAATCTGCGACAATGTGACCCTTGCCCATTAAACGCCATTTATAGATGAGCAGTCCTTCCATTCCGACGGGGCCGCGGGCGTGGATTTTGTTCGTGCTGATGCCGACTTCGGCGCCGAGTCCGTAGCGGAAGCCGTCGCTGAATCGCGTGCTGGCGTTCCAGAAGACATTTCCTGAATCGACCAGGTCCATAAACGCCGCGGCGGTTTGGCGGTTTTGTGTGACGATGGCGTCCGTATGGCCGCTGCCGTAGGTGTTGATATGGTCGACGGCCTCGTCAAGGTTTTTAACCACCCGAATCGACAAAATGAAATCGAGATATTCGGTTTTCCAGTCCGCTTCGTTGGCGGCTTTGACATCGATGATCGCTCGCGTTTGGTCGCAACCGCGAATTTCGACATTCTTTGCTTCCAGTGCCTGCTTTAATTTGGGCAGGGCCGCGGTGGCGATGCTCTCATGGATCAGCAGTGTTTCTTCGGCATTGCAAACGGCGACATACTGGCACTTGGAATCTACGGCGATATTGACAGCCATATCCAGGTCGGCTTCGGCATCGATATAGACATGACAAATGCCGTCGGCGTGCCCCAGAACGGGGATGTTGCTGTTGTTCATAATATGCTGTACAAATTCATTGCTGCCGCGGGGGATGATCAGGTCGATGTATTTATCCAGCTTGAGCATTTCGGCGACGTCGGCGCGGGTTTCGAGTAGGCCCAGCCAGCCGTCGGGCATTCCCGCAGACGCGGCGGCTTTCGCGATGGTTTCAGCCAAAATCCGGTTGGTCTGCATCGCTTCGGAACCGCCTTTGAGCAGGACGGCGTTGCCGCTTTTGAGACAGAGCGTCGATATCTGGACAAGGGCATCGGGCCGGGATTCAAAAATGACCCCGATCACACCGATGGGACAGGTGACTTTGTACAATTCAAGCCCGTCATCCAGCTCTGTCGCTGTCAGTGTTTTGCCGACGGGATCGTCGATGCCGATTAAGCTGTCAATGCCCTCGCAAACGTTGTCGATCTTGCTTTGATCGAATTTCAGCCGTTTGAGCAGGGGGGCGGCGAGGTTGTCTTTCTCGGCTTGGGCCAGGTCCTTTTGGTTGGCTTCGATAATGGCATCGGCATTTTCCAGTAGCGCCTTTCGGATCTGCTCAAGGGCCTGATTTTTTGCATCGGTTCCGGCCGCTGCCAGCCGGATAGAGGCCCGGCGAGCCAGGCAAGCCGTTTCATTAATTGTCATACTTACTACTCCTGTGAACCGGAAATCCGTTCATATTGTACTACTTCAACGCGTGTGACTATAGCGAAAAAGCGGCTGTAATGCAAATAGAACCTTTCCCTGCCCCTCTTTATTGTCCAAATCGGCGCCTCATTCAAACAACGGGGCGAGGGCGGATTTTGTTTTGGGGTTGATGGCGTCCGGGGCGGTCCACAGGGCCAGTTCGAGCGATTTGCGGCAGTCGCAGGTATCATCGCACAACTCGGAATCGGATTCGAGCAGTTGCTCAATGAGGGCGACAGCGTTTTCGGTGGCCGTGTTGAGGTTGGCGATGATCTCAGACAGCAAGCTTTGTTTGTCAGCGGCTTCATGCTCGCGCCAGCAGTCATAATCACTGGCCAGTGCGACGAGGGCATAGCACATCTGGGCCTCGCGTGCAAGTTTGGCCTCGGGCATGGCGGTCATGCCGATCAGGTCGGCGCCCCATTGGCGGTGCATCAGGGATTCGGCGCGGGTGGAAAACTGCGGTCCTTCCATGCAGACGTAGGTTCCGTCGGCGTGCGTGACGGTGTCGATCTGTTCGGCGGCGAGCATCAGCTTTTCGCGCAGGCGTTTGCAGCACGGCTGGGTCAACTCACAATGGACCGCGCCAAGCGAATCGAAAAAGGTGTTCTGTCTGCGAAAGGTCTTGTCGATGAACTGATCGACGAGTACCAGATGCCCCGGGGCGATCTCCTGTCGGAGCGAGCCGACTGCTCCGCTGGCGATGAGCGTGGTGACGCCGAGTTTTTTGAGGGCGAAAATATTGGCCGCGTAGGGGACCATGCTCGGGTTGAAACTGTGGCCGGAACCGTGACGGGCCAAAAATGCGATACTGGATACGCCCAGTTCGCCAACCAGGATAGGGCCGCTGGGTTTTCCGAACGGCGTATCTACATCCTCCAGCGACACGTTTTTGAGCCGGGCGCTGAGGGCGTCGCCGAGGCCGGTGCCGCCGATAATGCCGATCAGTTTTTCCGCCATGGTAACTCCTTCGCCTGTCTAAGGAACGTTTGCTTTCCGACTCCGTCGGGCAAGCGTGTTTTCACGGGCTCCGGGCCCGTACCGCTTTTGTTATTCAGTCTGCTGGGCTTGCTGCTGTGCTTTTTGACGTGAATTAAACTGTCCGCACCAGGCCGTGGCGAACACCTTGGGCCAGTGGATGTCAAACTTGATCTGGCCGACCGCATCAACTTTGGGAACATAGGATGGCGCGTTCGGGTGCGGAGCGTAGCGTCTGCATTCGCCGTAGGTTTCTTCCGTCTGCTCGTAAAAGACACAGTTGTCACAACAGATTCCGGGTGCCGGTGCGGACATAACAGTACTCCTTTCGAATGAACTTCATTCATGGTTTCAGTAACCGTTTCATCGCTGCCGAACGTCCATTATAACGGCTGGCATCGGGAGTGCAAGGATTGATTTGTTTGACGCATCCGCGATTTTCGGCTATAAACGCGGGCATGAAACATCCATTAGATATCACCATTTTGCCGGTGTTTGGGGATAATTACATCTATCTGGCCCACTATGCGGCGGGAAAATGCGTTGCTGTCGATCCGGGCGATGCCGGGCCGGTGCTTAAGGAGTTAAACCGGCAGGATTTACAGTTGACGCATATATTTTCTACGCATCACCATGCCGATCATGTCGGCGGGGTTGGTTCGCTGAAAAAAAAGTTCGGCTGTGAGGTTGTCGGACCGGACGCCAAGCGGATCACCGGACTGGATAGGGTTGCAGGCGATGGTGATGTGATCGAATTGGGGGATATTACGATTCAATGCATCGCCACGCCGGGGCATACCGCGACAAGTGTGTGTTACTATGTTACGGCGGCTTCTTTGGCGCAGCCGGTGCTGTTTACCGGCGATACGCTGTTTGTCTGCGGGTGCGGGCGGATGCTTGAATGCGGCGGCGAGACGATGTATGCCTCGCTGCAAAAGCTAACTACCCTGAGCGATGATACGCTTGTCTATCCGGGCCATGATTATACGGAGGAGAATGTGCGGTTTGCGATGATGTTCAAGCCGGAGAATGAAGCTTTGCAGAAAAAATTGGCAGTTGTACAAAACCAGAACAAAACCGGCCAGCCCACCGTGCCGTCAATACTGGCCGAGGAGAAGCAATTGAATCCATTCCTGAAAGCTACCGACTGGAAGACCTTTGCTTATCTGCGTAAACAAAAGGATGTTTATTGATATCCGCGGCGGTTGGGGTGTGGTTTGGGGCGGTAGGTCTTCAGGTTGCCGTTGGGCTCGGAGGAGGGAACTGAGCGTATCTGTCTTTTGCTGCGAGAACTGTGAGCTTTTTGACCTTGAGGCCTTTTACCTCTGTTTTTGGGCTTGCGTTTGGGGGCCTTGATGACGATTTCGCCCCGCAACAGGCCCAGCGAAGTCTTAGATACTTCCCGTGTCAGTTTGTCCTGATGAGCGATGCCTTTTTCGAGGATCTCGACCGCGACTTTCTTCATCCGGCCGCGCATGCTCCTAATCCCGTAGGCGGCGGCTTTTTTAGCGGTTTGGGGGTAGTTGCCGAAGAGGGCTTCCTGCAGGACAGCCATCCCGTCCTCCTGCAGCCAAGACAACTGAAACGCGGCCACCCTGGCATAGGAGATATTATCAGACATCAGCTTTTGCCTGAGCAACTTTAGCTTTTCGATTGTTGCTGGGTCCCGTTCTCGTTCCATAATCCTTTCCCTCCCGAGGCGTCTCTCCCCTCGGAGTTTTGCCATACCGTTATATAACAGACTTCCTGTCCGTTCGTTCGGGCAAGTTCAATTATATATTGAAACAGCAATCATTGCAAATAACATTTGCCATAATGTCCGATATTTGCAAAAATTCCTTTTCTTGACTATTTCAGGGTATTTGGGCTATAATGACGACCAGAATAGCACTATGAAATAAAGGAGACAAAAAAGCTTTAATTTGTCTGAATTTTGTTTGCCGGGGCCGTAGATGTATTTACGTATCAAAGAGCCTTCAAAATAAGCAGCTTAAAAGAGGACCGTACTCCCTTATTTTGCCCTTTATTTTGTCCCTTACTCGTAATTCTATAGAATCAGAATGCTTGAAAGGTCCCCGTTACTACAGTCTCAACTGCAACATCATCCAGCTTTGAAGGAATTTGTTTTTTAACCTTACTCGAATCTTCTGACAGGTAAATTTGCACTACAGGCCGCCCCTCCTCAGATAGACCCACGCCTGCCCCTACTACACCATCAATACTTAAAAGTTTATTAGCATAACGGTTTTTCGCCTTGAGTGCTCGACGAATTGCCCCGCTATTGGGCTTGCCTCTGCCATCGCCACCGCCTTCACGAGGCTTTAAAGAAAGATCTACAGTTACCGCAGCATCAGCAACAACTACTGTCGTCTTGGCCTGATCCCTGAAACCGCTCGCAGATGCCGTTACCTGTCGGTCTCCTACGGGGACATCAGAAAGTAAATAACCGCCATTCGCTTGTGTTACTGTTGATTCTCCGGTATCCGTTGAAATAACAGCACCGTCAATAGCGGCACCTGTAGAGCGATTAATAACTGTACCGGTTATAGACCCTGTAAGCATTGGCTCTGGATCCGATATTGTGCCCCCGGGCACCACTACTCCAAAAACACCAAGTACGGCATCGATAGGATTTGCAACGGTAATTGTTGAGTTGCCTGCGAAAAGCAATCCTATGGCACGCGGGCTGGTATCGGCATCTTCTACTACCAGAGAACCGCTATCGCCTCCTGCCGAAAATGCTTCGGTGCCGTCTTCAATGAATATCTGATCTGTAAAGCGAGCTATCTGGTTAGATGCTCCACCGCACTCTTTAGAATATCCAACATCAACAGTAACACCGATAGCCGTAACAACGCCCCTTGTATGGCCGGTTGTTCTTCCGCTTTTTTGCACTGCTTGGCCGAGCTCGGCTATAGCTATCTCAGAACTGATTTGACCAATATCAAGAATTCCGCCATTAGGATCAACTGCGCCGTCAACCACCACTGCTATAGCTGCATCAACCGTATTTAACGGAATGGACCTTCCCTTTTTAAATCTTATATCCACAAAATCGCTTAGAGAAGCAACAACACCTGCCTGTCCGCAGCCCTGATCGATCATGCCCGGCTGGTTAATACCGTCCCCGATTATTCCTTGATTGCTCTGAGCCAATACATGGTTATTGCTCAAAATGTATTGTCTGCTCCCATCTTCCACCAATGCCCCCAATGTGCCGCTGCAGCAATAAAGAGAACTCGTGTCATTGATATTGCTGCCGCTTGTGCCGAGCTTTATAGGCCATGGTTGTGATGTCTTGTGTTCAGGGCCGCTGTCTGCCCAGACAACATTTTGAACCACCGCTGCTACTAATACCGACAACACTACAAAAAATAATAATTTTTTCGACATTTTACGTTCCCCTTATATGGGACCTCTGAATAACTGCCGGACCTCGGAGAAAAACGGGCTTTATGACGCTATAAAGCTTGGTGTTTTCATAATAAACCGAGTTATTCAGAGACCTCATATCTGTTTTTCTGCTAATAAGTTGTTTCTTCTTGATAAACCGACCTTTTAGTTTATCGGACATGATTGGGCAATTCAAGTAATATTTCTTGTTCAGGAAGTGTCAAATATGGCCGGAGTATCAGCCGTATAGGGCTTTTGGTCTTGAATTGTACCCCCGATAATGCTCGCAGAAGGGCTTTCGATATCCCCTTCAAGGTAGTATCCCGATAGATCGGGACCCGCGGGTAAAGCCGTAACTTACGGCCACGACCCTACATAGCCGCGACCCAACGGGAATTTTCAATCGCGATCACTATAAAAGGCGGATTCAACTCATAAGTGCAACTGAGTCCAATCCTGTTTTGTTAGCCGGTTGATTTTTCTTTCCTGAAAGCCGAAATCATCGTATAATACCGCCGCAAATCTAATTTTGTTTAACAGGAGCGTTTATGGCCAAGAAATTATATGTCGGAAATATCAGCCCGGAAGCGACCGAAGCGAGCTTGACAGCGTTGTTTTCCATGTTCGGAACCGTTGACAAAGCGTATATCATCCCCGATCCCGAAACCGGCAAGTGCAAGGGGTATGGGTTTGTGATTATGAGCAGCGATGCCGAGGCCCAGGCCGCCATCAAGGCCTTGAACGGCAAAAAGTGCGGCGAGTACACCGTCAAGGTTGAAGAAACCAAGGGGAAATAGCATGACCGAAGACACAATACAAGAATCGGGCGAAGTACTTTCGCCGGAGGTGCTCAAGCGGGCGTTGAAGGCGTTTAAGAAGCGGCTGAAACTGACAGCGCTGGATGAGGATTCCCGGCTGGGCAAGGGGGCGTTTTCAGGCGGGCCGCAGGGGGTGTGTGCGATTCAGCCGCCGAACCAGTACCCGCCCGAAGTGTGGGCCGAACTGTGCAGGCAGGGCAAACTTCGCAATATCGGCCACGGGCTGTACGAACTGCCCCGGCAAACAAACTAAAGTCCGCACTGCGTTATTGGGCACGCTGACCGCGTAAAAAATATGTTGTTTGTCCTTTATTTTTCTCAACAAAACCGTATAATTAACGTATAGAATAGATATGGAGAAGAAAACTATACATTTCATTAACCTCATACGTTGGATAGGAGAAAAATATGTTTGAGACACTGGACAAGATCATGTTAGCCGGGCTGGGGGCGATGAGTATGACCCGGGAAAAAGCCGAGGAAATTTTCGATGAGTATGTTGAAAAAGGCAAGGCCAAGAAAGAAAACCGTAGCGGGTTTGTGCAGGATCTGATGGATCGTGCCGACAAGACCAAGGCCGACGTCGAAAAAATCATCAGCGAGCAGATTGACAAGGCCCTGGCCAAGCAGCCGATGGCGACCAAAGACGACATCAAACGCATCGAAGCCAAACTGGACCAACTGCTGGCAAAGTAGAGTGATTATGATTAAAATCCCGCTTAGGTCGCGGCTATGTAGCGATGTGGCTGTAAGTTTGCCCCAGCCCGCGGGAGTTTATTACCCTTAAGGGTATAGGAGCCGCTCATGCGGAATCCGGTTTTTCGAATCAAGCGAACCTTTACGCATCTGGTGCGCTACCGTCACATCATGGGCGTGCTGATCAAGTATGGGTTCGAGGAAGTGGCGGGGCTCTTCGCCCGGCGTCTGAAGGTGGGCATCGGCTCAAGGAGCTTGCCGACGGCCCGGATGCGGAACCTGGCCGAGACGTCGCTACCGCAGCGGGTGCGACTGGCGGCACAGGAACTGGGGCCGACGTTCATCAAGCTGGGACAGATGCTCAGCACCCGCCCGGATTTGATTCCCGCTGAATATGTTGCCGAACTTGAAAAACTGCAGGACCGGGTGGCGTCGGAGAAGTATGAACACATCCGCAACGCCGTCAAGCAGCAGTTGGGGGCGTTTCCGGAGGAGGTTTTCGAGACGTTTGAGCCGGTGCCGCTGGCCGCGGCGAGCATTGCCCAGGTGCATCGGGCCCGCACGAAAGAAGGGCGTGAGGTGGTGGTCAAGATTCGCCGGCCGGGCATCGTCAAGACCATCCATACGGAGATGGAGATTTTACAGGATATCGCGGGGATGGTGAAGGCGCGGCTGGGCCGGGATAATACGATCGACCCGGTTCGCATGGTTAGCGAGTTCAGCCAGGCGGTGACCCGGGAGGTCGATTTCGCGAATGAGCGGCGCAATCAGCAGCGGTTCATTAAGAATTTTGCAGACGATGCGGCGGTGCATGTGCCGGAGGTGTTGGAGGAGTATTCGACCGAAGGCCTTCTGACGATGGAGTTTATCGACGGGATCAAACCCAGCGATATCGACCGGTTGGAAGCGGCGGGGCTGAACCCGAAAACGATTGCGTCGCGCGGGGCGAATTTTGTGCTCAAGCAGGTGTTTGACCATGGCTTTTTTCATACGGACCCGCACCCGGGGAATTTTTTGATTCTGCCGGACAATGTGCTGGCGCCGCTGGATTTCGGGCAGGTGGGGCGGCTGACCTTGCAGGACAAACTGCTGCTGCAATATAGTGTGCTGTCGATTGTCGATGGCGACGCCGGCAAACTCATCCACGGCCTTGAGCGGGCCGAGATGCTGGGCGACGAAACGGACATGGTCGAACTGACGCGCGATCTCGAAGAAATTCTCAGTGCGTATCACGATTTGCCCCTGAAGGATATTCCCTTCGGCCAGGCGATCAGCCGGGGCTTTGATGTCATTCGCCGGCACCATATCGAAACACCGCGGGATTTTACGCTGATGCTCAAGAGCCTGATGACGATTGAGTCGTTTGCGACGGATCTGGATACCGAATTCAGCATCATCGATCACCTCAAGCCGTACGCGCGCAAATTTACACTGGAACAGGTCAGCCCGGAAAACCTGTTTCGACAGATGCGCAAGGCCGCCCGCGGGGCGGGTGAACTGGCGTCGCGGTTTCCGGAGGATGCGGCGGCGATTATCGGCAAGTTTCGCCGGGGCAATTTCAAGATTCATGTCTATCACGACCACCTCGAAGAACTGGAGCAGACGCTGGATAACAGCTTCAACCGCATGTCGTTCGCGGTGATTATCGCGGCACTGCTGATCGCGTCCAGTTTGCTCGTTCCGCAGACGGGCGACGTGCTGGGGCTGGTGAGTTTTCAGACGCTGGGCATTATCGGTTATCTCGCCGCGGCGATTATGGGCATTTGGCTGCTGGTCTCCATCATCCGCAGTCGCCGGTTTTAAAAACAAAAGCGCGGCGGCGCAAGCCGCCCGATTGCGTCTTTGAGAAAGCGGGCCGACTCTGAAAATCGAAACAGCTTGCACAGTCGCAATCGGGGAGCTTGCGCTCCCACGCTGTTGTTGCTTTTGAAACATAACCACGGTACAATTGGACTCAACGAGAAAAACTTATAAAGACGGGATGTTCATGCACAAAATGACACAAAAAGACGAATACCAGCGGCGAGTTCGACAGGTTCGCAAGCAATTGCACGGTTTAAATGTTCAGGGGCTGATTGTTATCGGTGTCGAAAACGTGCGGTATCTGACCGGTTTTCGCGGCCATGACAGTTGGGCGCTGGTGCTGCCGCGCCAGGCGGTTCTGCTTACGGACAGCCGCTATACCGAACAGGCACAAGGCGAATGTGTCGGTTGCCGGATTATTGAGCGAAAGGGTCCGCTGGCGAAAGAGGCCGAAACAGTCATTGCCAAACAGAAGGGGATTACTGCCCTGGGGATTGAGGACCGTTGTTCGGTGGCGATGCTGAAGGGAATTCGTAAATATCTTTCGGCCAAAATAAAGCCGGCCAGTGGAGTTGTGGAGAAAGTGCGTGTGGTCAAGACCGATGATGAGGTCAAACTGATCCGCAAGGCAAGCCGAATTGCTTTTGACGCGATGGATTATGCCCTTAAACAACTCAAAGCCGGGATGACTGAACGGCAGCTTGCGGCGATATATGAGTACAAGCTCAGTGAATATGATGCAGTTGCAAGCTTTGAAACAATTGCCGCTTTTGGACCCAATGGTTCTCGAAATCATCATCAGCCGGGGCAGCGTAAACTGAAAAAAGTTGATACGATTCTGTTGGATTTCGGAGCCAGTTACAACGGTTATTGCAGCGATATGACACGGTGTTTTGCGGTCGGCAGGGTAACGCCGTTTTTTAAGAAAGTTTACGAGGCGGTAGCTCAATCACAGCAGAATGCGATTGAAATCATCAAGGCAGGGGTTAAGGGGTGTGATGTGGACACAGTCGCTCGCGATAAAATCAAGCAGGCGGGGCTGCCGGTGTATCGTCACGGGTTGGGTCATGGTCTGGGCCTGGAGGTACATGAGGGGCCGCGATTGAGCAATATGGACAAAAAGAGTTCGCTTAAGGCCGGACATGTCATAACCGTTGAGCCGGGGGTTTATATGCCGGGTAAATTGGGGGTGCGGCTGGAGGATGATGTGCTGGTGACCGATACCGGCGCGGTTGTGTTGAGCCGGGATAAGCGATTTGACGTAAAACCGGAGCGGTTTCCTCTCTTGAAAGTTTGAAAATATTTTCTAAGGGGGCTTGATTTCGATTGCTGATTTAGAGTACAAGAGACATATGAATTGGTAGTGGTATCTTTTTTGGGAGTCCGTATGCGTATTCGAACAATTTTTTTGGCAGCCGTATTAACCGTATTTTGTGTTGCGGCGGGGTGTAATTGTTTCTGTAAGAGTAAAACGGCCTGTGCGATGCCTGACTCAGGGGTGACAGTGCAAGCGGCTTCGGAGACAGCGGCAGCTAACTAACCCGCTGACTGGGGTGATTTTGAAAATAAAAACGCAGGTCTTTGTGCCCTGCGTTTTTTTATGTCTACATATTTGATTAGTCCGGGTCTTTGAATCGGGCCATCCATTCGGGCCATTCCGGCAGCGGAGCGCCGGTGTCAAAGCTCTTATGCCATTTCAGCCGCCACAACTCTTTCGGACTGATGGTTTTAACCATCCCGTCCATAAACAGGACATTCAGCTTTTCTTTATGCCGGTTCACCGTAAACCGCCGCATGTGGTTCAATTGCCGATCCGGCCAGCTATTGTAACCCGCATAATCGAACTCTTGTTCGCTGGTAAAGCCGGGCATCCCCATCATCATCGGGCCGTTTGGTTCACCTGTTGGCATTGGCTGCATCATTGGGAGCATGCCTGGCATCGAATCCATTGAATCGTTGTACTCATATCGGCTTTTCTGTCCGAATTGACCTTCTTCCTCCGGCGGCAGGTCGCAGGATTCTGGCCGGCCGGTGTACCAGAGGGCATCGGCCATGAGCGGGATTTTTGAGCCGCCGGAATGATCCATCGTTCGCCAACTATTGGCGGTGTCATGGCCTTCGGTTTGGAGGACTTCTTCGGGGGTGTCGCCCAGCCAGCCGTTGAGACCGTAGCTGCCGTAAAAGATTTCATCAGAAATGCTACCCCATGCTGTACGAGATTTTCTTAAGCGTCTAAATTTGGCTGATGGACAGAACTTCAGCTTTAGGACTTGATAATAAGACTCCAGTGCATAGGGCCACAGGTCCGAGTCACCGCTTGCATAGCTCACGCCGTTGGGGTCGGTGTAGTCATAATAGCCGGCAAAGAAGTGGCTGTCATGATCCTCTGTATAGAGGGTCAGGATCAGTCCCCATTGGGACAGATTCGCCATGCAGACCACCCGCTGGGCCTGTTTTTTTACTGAATTCAATGCAGGCATTAGGATTGACAAGAGCATAGCGATGATGGCGATTACGACGAGCAGTTCGATGAGTGTGAATGCATTTTTGTTTTGAGTTTTCATTTTATGTTTACTCCTGAGTTGTTTCAGCGTTTTAAAGTATATTGCTCTGAATAGTCATTCGAAAAACGTTTATCTTCGGCGTGTCCGGTGACGTTAAATACCGATTGACTGTCTGCATGGGAAACCAATTCGATGGTGCAGGTAATCGTTTTGCTTTCGTGCCCGATTTCTAAGACAACGGGCTGGTTTTTGGCAACTCCGGTTTTGTTCTGTTCGAGCCATGCGATGCCGCTTTCACAGGCCAGCCGGGCGTGTGTTTTCAGGGCGGCCCGCCGGGTGTTGGTCAGTATCTGCCGGCTGTTGGAAGTCAGCACAATACTGGCCATCCCTAGCAGCGGGATCAGGGCGATGACCAGCAGCAGAATAAATCCTTTTTGATGTTTGGCTTGTTTTATCATTGCTTGCCTTTTTGAAAAAATACCGCCGTCTGCTTAAACCGCACATCGTCTCTGCCGAGGGCATTTTGCTGGTTCCATGTGGTCAGTTCGACCGCATACGGCTGCTCATCCTGATTCCAGAGATTGGTTTTGATTTTTACATGCGGCAATTTCCATGTGTATTCGGCGTCTGATGGATTCAAGCCGGGAGACCGGGTCATCCGGCCGTCAGCGATTGTGTAGGTGACGGATCCTGCGGTGTGTTCAAGCACAAGAGTAGCATTTTCCAGCCCCGTGATCTGTGTGGACTTTTCGATGTCGTCTTTAAGCTGTTCGAGAGCGGCGGTGGTTGCATTCAGCGATTGGCAGGTGCGGGCGGATCGCGGGATCTCCGAAACCAGCGTCCGCAACGGCCGAACCGACAGCGTCATCAATACAACAATGATCACGATGATCACAAGTATTTCGGTCAGGGCATAGGCGCGGTGTTTGGTGTTCATTGGCCACCTCCTTCTGCCGCGGGAAGATAACGGGACAGATGTATCTGAACATCTTTTTGTTTGACTTTTTTGCTGAGTATCAGGTCGATTCGCTGCAGTCCCTGCCATTGGCCGCTGCCGTCGGTGGTTTCGACAGTGCAGGTCACGCCGGGCCAGAGTTTCTCAAATGTCGAATCATTGATTGGTTCACCAGTGGTTGCGAGAGCGTCCATTTGTGCCTGGGCGGCATTATGACAGATGTGTCTTGCCCAGAGACTGTTGTTCAGTTTCCCGAAGGAATTGCCCAAGGCGACCAGCACCCCGATAATGGTTGCCAAGACACTGATGGCGACCACCAACTCAACACTCAGCATCCCTTTATGTTTTCGATTTATTTTCATCATCTTATTGCGGTATCGTATATTGCAAGGTAACGGTTATTGTACTGAAAACACCCATGAACATTGCGAGCACGACGTAGCCGACACACAGGCCCAAACACAGGATCATGAGTGGTTCAGTCGCGGCGATTAAAACATTTTTTCGATAGTTGTATTGGCAACGGTAAAGCATTTCAAGACTTCCCAGGATTTGGGGGGTGCTGCCTTTATTCATCTTTTCATCCATGGCCCAGCAAAGTTTTTTGTCCAGGCCGCAGGCCTTTGCAGACTGGGCGATATTGTTCCCCGCTTCGATTTGATCCAGCCATTTTTCCAGACGCTTTTGATAGCACCGGTTGACATCCAACCCGATGGCGTTTCTTATGGTTGTATTCACTGGATATCCTGCCGTAATCCCTGCATGCAAGGTCTGCGAGAGATAGATATTGGCGAATGTTTTCTCAAACCAATGCAGGACAGGCGTGCACCATTTGATCCGGTCGCCCAGACGAGACAGCAGACGCGGTTTTTCCGGCCTGCGCTTACGGGCCACAAGGTAGGCCTTAAATGCCATGAACAGGAATACAGGTAAAACAAACAGTAATGCATTGAGGCCATCTCTCTGCATCATCCACGATGAAAAGTCCAGCAGTGATTGAGTTGCAAAAGGAAGACTCGCTTTTCCATCGCTCATGTCTAAAAGCACTTCAGAAAATGTTGGAACAATAAAAATAGCCAAACCCATCATGATAAAGAAAGCTACTGTCAGGACTGTTGTCGGGTATATTAAAATATCAGACTTTTCGATCTTTTTCGACCGCATCTTTTCGGCCGCCTGTTTCTGGAGCGACTCAATGGCTCTGGGCAGCTGATCCATCTTTTCGGCGGTCGAAATGGACGCCAGGATCTCGGAGGGACATTTGGGATACCCGCGGCGAAGGGATTCCGACAGCGGCCAGCCCTGTGTGAGCCAGTGGGCGATATTGTTAAAAACAGCGGCGTCTTTTTTCTTTTTGCCGTGTGCGGCGGTCGCCAACGCCATCGGCAAAGGCAGTGATTGTCGAATGCACATTGCAACCGTTGAGATGATATCCACCGCCAATCCATATTTTCGAGCCTGGGCCCACTGGTAGCTTCCCATTACGAATATGGCAAACAGGACAGGACTAAAGAACTGAAAAACAACAATGAAGATAGCTAATATGAACAGGTATTTGACAATTGCCAGAATAAAGCCGGTAACGGCCTTGTACCAAGGTCTTTCCAGTTGACTTGATGATGGCCCCCAGTGAACAATACAGATCGTTATGGGTATAAGAAAAACCGGAAGCAGGAAAATCACAAATCCTTCATCCACGACTTCACCGTCATAATAAATCAGTCCGGACAGAAACATCCCTGCCGCTGTGAGGAGCAACAAACTCAGTGCAACGCCAGGCTTTTTCCATGCCAAGGTTATGAAGCCAAAAAAGACAGCGATATTTGCTATGTGAAGTATCAACATCTTACATCAGCACCTGTATCATTTTGACCATGGGCAGGAACATTGCCAGAACGATGGTTCCCACTAACCCACCAAGCAGAATGATTAGAAGGGGTTCCATCAGGCCCTGCATCTGCGACTGCAGCGAGAAGGTCTTGGCCGCGTACATCCGCCCTAAGCTGTTAAGGTTTTCCTTGAGCTCATTGCGCTGGGCACCGAGTTGCACTGAGTACAAAAACAACCGCGGGATTGTTTTACAGCCCATTCCCGCTTCGAGGAAGTTGGAACCTTCCTTAAGTTGCGCAGCCAGTATCCCGCAGTCCTGTTTGAGCAGTTCACTGCTGGATGATTGGCCGGACAGTTCAACCGCATCATCCAGTGTACATCCGGCGTTGATCAGAACGGACATGCACTCAGAAAACCGGGCCATTGAGCCGTTTCGGAAAACACGACCCATCAGGGGCAGTGAACGGAAGAAGCGCTCCTTTGTTTTCCTGCCTGCCGCTGAAAATGCCATGGATTTCCATATGAATGCGAAAACTACCGCAATAACGCCGATCACCAGCCAGAAGTCCCAGACATGGGTTGACATGTCTAACACAAATTGAGTCAGATAGGGCAATCCCGCCTTACCGTCTGACATGTCTGAAAGCACTTCGGCAAAGGTTGGTATGATAAGCAGCAGCAAGCCTGTAACGATCAGCGCCGCCGCTACCAGTACGACCGCTGGATAGGTCAGCGATTCTACAATGATGCGTTTTGTACGCAGTTCAACCTGCAGATGCCGGTTGAGATTCGTCAGCATTTCGCTCAGCCGCCCGGTTTCCACGCCGGACTTGAGGATCAACCCGTACAGGGGCGGAAAGTCCTTTTGATGTTTTCCGACGGCCTCGTCAATGGGTGTGCCCCGCTCCAGTTCATCGGCGATGCTGTTGATGAGCGACCGCATTTTTGATGATCCCGCGTCATGTGCCAACTCCCGCAGCCCCTGTTCCAGCGGAATGCCGGCTTTTGTCAAAGAAGCGAGCTGCTCATTGAACAGGACAAACTCGTTGTGTCCGATGCTTTTGGGAGTTGCCGATTCTTTGGTTTTTTCCAGTTCCGTGACCTGAACATTCATTTCCGCCAGTGAAGCTTTGGCCTGCTCGATGTCAGCCGCTTCAATGGTGCCGGTCATCAGCCGCCCGGAAGTGGTCACGGAGCGATATTCAAATAATGCCATTGTTTTAACCCTCAATTTTTATTCCGAAGCATGATGCTTCGGCCACATTATGTTTTGCATACACGTTCGATTTCGTCTGTGGTTGTGATGCCGGCGCTGACGAGCCGTCTGCCGTCCTGAATCAGTTTCATATGGCCGCGCGATTCCAGCACCGCTTCGAGATGTTCCATGTCACTTTGCTGCAGGATCGTTTTTCGAAGCTGGCCGTCCAGTTCGACCATTTCGGCTAACAGTACCCGGCCGTGGTATCCGGTATTGTGACATTTTGCACATCCCTGTGATTCATAATGGCCATCCGCCGTTTTCTTTTTGCAATGTTCGCACAGTTTCCGCACCAGCCGCTGGTTCAGGATGGCTGAGATTCCCGATGTAACCTGGTACGGCTCGATGTTCATTTCCAGCAACCGCAGCAATGCACCGCTGCAGTTGCCGCTGTGCATCGTGCTCATCAGCAAATGGCCGGTCAGTCCGGCTTCGATGGCGATCTTCGCGGTTTCGGCATCGCGGATCTCGCCGATCATCAGTACTTCCGGGTCCTGCCGCAGCAGTGAACGCAAAGCGACGGGAAAGGTCATTTCACCGCGGGATTCAATCTGAACCTGTGTGACGCCTGCGATGGCCCGTTCAACCGGATCCTCGAGCGCAACAATGCTTTTACCCGGGAACTGCTCAAGGATATAGCGCAGCAGCGCGGCCAGGGTGGTACTTTTGCCGCTTCCCGCAGGACCGGTCAAAAGCAGAATGCCCTGATTTTTTCGAGCGAATTCCTTTAATGCCGATTCAATGGTCGGGTTGAAACCCAGCTTATTCAGTTCGGTCAGCGATTCGTTTTCGTAGAAAATACGAACCACCGCCCGCTGGCCGTGGATGGTCGGAAAGACCGCCAGTCGCTTGTCGATGACGTGGCCGGATTCGGAATCGACAGGTTGGCCCGGAATACCCTCGATGCGGCCTTCTTGCGGTATGTCGTTGCGGTAGGTCAGCAGGTTTCCGAGTACTTTCAAGCGTGAGATAACATTGTCACGGATCGCGGCGGGCAGGACTTCGACTGTTTTGAGTGTGCCGTCAAGCCGGTATTTAACCTGCAATTCCGTGGAAGTCGGTTCAAAGTGGATGTCGCTTGCCCCGAATCCAATGGCTTCTTTGAGAATGTCATCGACAAGTTCGGGGATATTGGATTTTGCCTGATTTTTCATAACTTCCTTTTTTATAGAAGGATAGTGAGATTTCTAACGACCTTTTCTGTTTATTAAGACGGTTCAGATGAAAAAATGTTACCTCTAAAAGGTCAAAAAAATATATTTTTTTCATTTTTCCAGGTAACATATAGGTATCAAGTACGTCTTATTTTCAGAAGTATCGAGAATGATCGGAAATTATGGCCATAAGCCCGACCAGTTTAGGTTTGACATTTGATCTAACGCAGGCGCACTCTGTTCCGAAAAGCCAGCGTTGGGTATTGGTGGCGATGCAGGAATTCGGCCCGGCGCTGGTGTCGATGCTGTGGCGGATTTTGGGCAGGGAAGAAGACGTTTGCGACGCTTATCAGGACACTTTTTTGCGTTTAGCTCATCTGCCCGACCAGCAAAAACCGCGCAATGTTCGGGCATACCTTATTTAAGACAGCATCCAATGTGGCCATCTCGATGCTGCGCCAAAAGCAGGCTGTGCGCAAGTACCGGGAATCGCTTGCAAGAGACTATCAACCCGACACAAACAATCCGGTTGCGGAGTTGGATTCCATGCGGCTGCAGCAGCAGCTTCGAGAGGCGATCACCGAATTGCCGGACTATCTGGGTGCCGTTGTGGTGTTACGGGATTTGGCTCAAATGCCGTATACGCAGGTTGCGAACATTTTGGGAATTCGAACGGCAGCCGCCAGGGTGTACCGCCATAAAGCAATTAAACTGCTGGCTAAGTGGATGTCACAATCAGAGAATCGAGAAGAACAATGAATACGACTAACGATACAAATCGATGTCGCAATATGGAAAAGAGGCCTGTGGGATTTTGGAACGGCTTGCGGTTGCGTTTGACAGAGCAACTGAACGATCATGTGGCGCATTGTCCCCGGTGTCAGCGGCGGTTGGCCATGGTCAACCGCGTTGAACTGGCTCTGACGCTGGTCAAAACACAACCGCTGAACGTCGGCTTGCTGGCCCAAGCGAATAATAAGGCATTGGATGTCCTGAAGCATTCATTGAGAAACGCCCCGAAATCGGCAGCGTTGCGAATCGCAAAAGCGGATCTGAACCGGCTTGAGAAAATGCGTCCGGGGCTTGAACGTATTCTGAATGTGGCGGCGTGTGTTTTTGTTGTGTTGATCATCAAGACCGGTATGTCCCACTCACTGCTGGATTATCAAGAACAAGGTGAAGCAGTGATTAAAAACTACTATGCCCGCAATCTGGACAGCCAGTTATTTGATGAGATTTTCCCGGAAACTCCGTCTCCATCGGCGTAGTGTGCTCAAACAAATTCAATGAAAAAAGCATGGGGTGTTTTTCCCATGCTTTTTGAGTTTTATGAAGCGCCTGATGCTCGAACAGGTTAGTTCAATTCGTCGTCTTTCCAGTATTTGGTGCCGGTGACGGTGGCCTGGAGGGCCAGACCGGCTTCGGTCATGGCATAGACCTTGGTATCGCCGATCATGCCTTCGCCGCTGGCTTCGCCGCCTTTATCACCGGCTTTGGCCGCGGCATCCGCATGTCCGCCGAATTCCCATCCGCTGGCGATAAATCCTTTCATGGCCTCTTCGGTATTAAAAATCAGCACCTGTCGATAATCTTTGGCGCCGATACCGAGACCGACTCCGCCGGAACCCATTTTCATATAGGTTTTGTTGCCGGTAGCTTTATCAACGACCACACCATAGCCGCCGCCTGCGCTGGCGAAGATGATGTTGACATTGGCGTTACTGAAAGCAGCGTAACCCGCGGCCTTGTTAACTTCATCTTCGGCGGAGGGTTTTTCGGTGTAGAGCCGCTGGAGGGTTTCAGCCGCCATTGTATCAATGGCCTGTTTCTTTTCGGCGGTGGTCAACTTGTTTCCCGGACTGCACCCGGGCAACGCGATAGACAAAATAAGCAATGACAAGATATTCGTTGTTTTTTTCATGGTTTTCTCTCCTAAATAAGTTTTTAGTTATTGGTTTTCAGTTCATCGTTATGGAATTCGCTTTCAGCGGAAGCTGAATTTTACAAGCCCGGTTGGTTCAGGTCGTCGTCCACCCAATAGCGTGTCCCGGTCAGGGTGGCCTGCAGGGCCAGTCCGGTATCCGTTAGGGTGTAGAGGGTGACGTTTGGGTTAATCGTTCCGTCGCCTCCCATGCCGCCGCCGGTATTGCCGGTTTTGGCGGTCGCTTCGGCCTGGCCGCCCAAGTCCCAACCGCTGCCGACGAACTCGGTTACGGCTTTTTGGTTCTTAAATATCGCAACTAACCGGTAGTTCTTGGCGCCAAGCCCGATGCCGACGCCGCCGGAGGTCATTTTCATATAGGTTTTGCGGCCGGTGGCTTTATCCACGACAACGCCGTAGCCGCCGCCCGCACTGGCAAAGATGACATAGACATTGCCGTTGTCGAAAACGGCATGGCCTGCCGAATCAGCAATTTCCTGGCGCACGGTTGGTTTTTGAATATACAATCGCTCTAGGGTTTCGTTGGCCATGTTGTCGATGATCTGGCGTTGTTCGGCGAGGGTGTACTTTTTATTGCTCGGTCCGCACCCGGCGGCGGGCAAAAGCATTGCGATGAGAACCAAAAGGATAACTGTGTGTTTCATAACTAAACTCCCTTCAAAATAGTCATTCCATTGAAGACCTTTGCAATACTATACTTGAAAATAGCCCGGGCTGTTCAATAAATCAAGATATATCTGGGAAGATACAGCAGATTTTTGACATGGCAGAGCGGCAAAAATGTATCGATAGCAGCCGGAAATGCCGGGATTGGTCAGTTGTCCTGTTTTGTGATTTCGCGGAGCAGGACGGTGGCATAGCAGCCGCTGGGCAGGTCGAAGTGCAGTTCGAGGTAGTCGCCGTGTTCGTCGGCTGCGGCGTCGATTTTGATGTTTTCGGGTTTGTAGCGCATGGGCCGGCGTCCGCCGACGCCGCCTTGTTTTTTGAGGCGTTTGAAATCGTCTTCGCTTAAATCCAGCTCGTCCAGCAGGGGATTTTCAATGTCGCCGGCAGGGCCGGTTGTGCGCATCATTCGGTCCCCGACCAGTGGGCCGGTCGGGCTGATGTCAAATGCCTTGCACCGCGGCTGCTCAACAGAGGCGTTTTCGACGGAAAAACAGGCGCCATTATCATGTTTATGGGCCACATCGCCATCGTACAGTGTATCAATGTCCGGCATCCGGGCCGCCAGTACACGATTGAATCGATTGGACTGCCAGGCGGCGACAAACAGTCGCAGCAGCCGTTTATCGAACTGGCGTAAGGCCTTTTTAAAATGACCGTTTAACCGGATGAGTGTTTTGAGGGACTTTCGATGTTCGCCGAATGCGGAATGCCACTGGTACATGGCGGCTTCATATTCGCCTTGTTCGTAGAGCTTGCGGGCATGGATGAATTCGTCGTCCGGATTCAATTCCGGCCGTCCTAACAGAATATCAAAAAAGCCCTTCGCATCATTTTTAACGATTGCCTCACCGAGCAGATGAGAATCGCCGCGATAGCCGAACCGCTGGGGGCCGAAGTAGTTGGGAACACCGCGGCTGGAGACGATATCAAAAATCCGTTTAGCGGCTGGAAGGATTTGCTGGACAGGGCCATTCAGGTTTCGCAGACGAATGGTGAAGCGGTTGCCTTTTAGGTGGCCGACTTTGAGCTTGTTGGTGTGCCGGGTGGTTTCAAGGATTTTGAGATTCTTACTTTCAAGCTGTTTTAACGCATCCGGGTCGATGTGCTCTATCGAAAGCCATTGGCGCGTGATCGCCCGCGCGTCCTTGCGTCCGGCATAGCCGACATCCATCTTCCGCACACCGACCGTTCGCGCGACCAGATCAATCAAATCCTGTGTGGACATATTTTTCTTTTGCACAAAGGCATAGACATGCGTCCCCTCGCCGCAGAATTCATATTGCGGAATCTCCTCGACGACAAAATCGGCGGGAATCGTCTTGATGGTGCCGCCGATGCCGTCAATGTCTGCGGTCAAATAGGGCAGGGTGACTTGAAGCGGCTGATTGTTTCCGGATTCGGGGTTCATACAAATGCGTTCGGATAATGCTGGATTTCAGGGTCGCCTTTTTCGCCGAGGACGACGGTAATAATATCGAACCGCAAAGGTCTTTCTGGGATTTTGAACTGTCTCAGAAAGCACTTTGCGGTTCGCGTAATCTTTTGCCTTTTTTTCTGATTGACGGCGGCGATAGCCGGAAAAACATCCTCATTTCGCCGCGTTTTCACTTCGGTAAACACGATGGTGCCGTCTTTTTCAGCCATCACCAGGTCCAGTTCCCCGCCGGAAAAGGCATAGTTGCGCGCGATCGTTCGTAACCCGTGACGACGCAAATACTTTTCCGCCCGGTTCTGTCCCCAGCGACCCAGGCGATGGGGATCGGAAAGCAGTTTTCTGCGTATCCACGGTAATACCATTGCGACCTTTTTTCTTTTCCGACGCGGCATCCTCACGGGCTGGAAGCCCGTGCCACTTACTTGGTGACTGTATGGCTGCTGTGGCGCTGTGCCAGACGGACGCCCTTGCCCACGCGTTTACGCAGGAAGAACAGTTTGGCCCGGCGGGTTTTACCGCTGCGGATCGAACGCACGTCAAGGACATTGGGCGAGTTGACGGGAAAGACACGTTCCACGCCTTCATTGCCAACCATTCGGCGAACGGTGAAACTTTCGTTCATGCCGCGACCTTTGCGGCCGATGACGGTGCCGGTGAAAATCTGGGTCCGGGTCTTGTCGCCTTCCTGGATCTTACAATGTACATCGACGGTATCGCCGATTTCAAAGTAGGGAGTCTTCTCGCGAAGGCTCTTGTTTTCTACGGATTCGAGTATTTTCGTTTTCACGGAACTATCTCCTGTTTTCTTATATTTTCTTTTTGTCTTGCGCCGGCTGTGATTGCAGATACGTCTCGTACACATCCGGTCGCCATTGTTTGGTACGTTGAATGCTTTGTTCTTTTCGCCACTGAGCGATTTTGCCATGGTCGCCGCTGAGCAAAATATCGGGCACTTTCATATCGCGGAATACTTCCGGCCGCGTATATTGCGGATATTCCAACAACCCATCGCTGAAGGAATCATCTGCGGGCGAATCCTCGTCGCCCAATGCACCGGGCATGAGCCGCACGACCGCGTCGATGAGTACCATTGCTGCCAGTTCGCCGCCCGACAGGACATAGTCGCCGATAGAAATCGCCTCGGCGTTCAATCCCGTGCGGATGCGTTCGTCAAAGCCCTCATAGCGTCCGGCGATCAATATCAGCCGGGGCCGTTGACTCAGCTCGACGACCTTGTGCTGTGTCAGGGGTTTGCCCTGCGGCGTCAAAAGGATCACGTGTCCCGGTTCTTCGGTCTGTGCCTGAACGTGTTCAACGCAGTCGAACACAGGGCCGGGCATCATGACCATGCCGGGGCCGCCGCCGTAGGGTTTGTCATCCACCTTGCGATAGCTGTCTGTGGCAAAATCTCTGATATTTGAAAGAACAATTTTAACAATGTCCTGTTCCTGTGCCCGTTTCAGGATCGAATAACTCAGCGGAGCATCGAACATTTCCGGGAACAGTGTCAAAACATCGATTCGCATTTTTATTCAGATTTCTCTTCGGCGCCTTCAGCGGCCTTGGCCTCCTCGGCTGCCTTTGCTTCAGCGGCGGCTTTGGTGGCCGCAACTCTTTCGGCTTCCGTGAATGGTTTGTCCAGCTTGCGGGCGATCGCTTTGGCCCGTGCCCGGCGAAGCAGTTTGGCTTTGTGCTGCGGACAGGTTACTTCAAGCTGTTTCTTGAAGATTTCCGCACAGGTTTCGCTGGCGACCGCGCCCTGACCGATCCAGAACTCGATGCGTTCTTTGTTCAGCACATACTGTTTTTCCGCGTCCTTTTCCAGCGGGTCGTAGTGACCGAGCTTTTCGAGGATGCGCCCGTCGCGCGGGTTCCGGCTTTCAACCGCGTTGATGCGGAAGAACGGCCGGTGCCGCCGACCCATTCGGGTCATTCTGATCTTTACTGCCATGTTACTTTCCTTTCTACTACATTTATAATTAATTTTCGTGCCGACCCTGTGTCAGCACAAAACACGTTATCATGGGAACGCGGGCGTCTCGCCCGCATCATAGTACTATTTACTTTTCAGCTTTATCGCGTATCCGTTAATAAATATCGCAAGAACGGCCTTGTCTGCTTTTGCATCTTCAGCGATACGTTCAATTTGTTCATCCGTGAGTGCCTGGGCGGAATTCCGTTCCGCCGGTGTCATTATCGCGACGGCTCGCGATAGCTGGGCGTATTCATCCCGCGTGGGACTTTGCAGCATGGCCAATTCGCTTTTGCCGTCAATCGACCGGAACTGCTTTCGTATCTGCTGCCCGTAGGCGTTGTCCACAAAAGGTTCCAGCGATTGTAAGTAGTTTTCAATTGTCAATGTTTCACTCATATTTAACGCAAATGACGCAAGCGTCCCAAGAGACGCAAATGAGTATTAAATTTTTATATATTTTAACGCCTGCGCCTTTTGCTTCTTTAGCGCCTCTTGCGTTAAATACTATCTTCGTTTCTTTCGCGGCTGGCGTTTCCGCTTGCTCCGCTGTTTTACTTTTCGCATTCCGCCGCCGGCCATGGCGCTCATCATATCGCCGCCGCCACCGGAAAACATTTTCTTGAGCGCACCCATACCTCCGCTGCCGCCGCCGGCCATCATCTTCATCATTTCCCGGCTGCGTTTGAAGGTCTTGATCAGTCCGGCCACATCTTGCACATCCCGGCCGGCCCCGCGTGCAATGCGGCGGCGGCGCGAGGAACCAATCAAATCCGGATCCGTCCGCTCGGCGGTTGTCATGGAGTGGACGATGCCTTCGATCTTGCCGATCTCGCCGTCGTCAATGTCCATGTCTTTCATCGCGCCCATGCCCGGCAGCAGCTTCATCATACTGCTCATGCCGCCCATTTTCTTCAGCGACTGCATCTGCTTCAAAAAGTCGTCAAACCCAAACGTGCCCTTGGCCATCTTGGCCTGCATCTTCTGGGCCTGTTCTTCGTCGAACTGTTCCTGGGCCTTTTCCACCAGCGTGACCACATCGCCCATGCCGAGAATGCGGCTGGCCATGCGCTCCGGGTAAAACGGCTCCAGGTTGTCGAGCTTTTCGCCCATACCGATAAACTTAATCGGCTTGCCCGTTACGGCCTTGACCGACAGGGCGGCACCACCGCGGGCGTCACCATCGAGCTTGGTCAGGATCACGCCGTCCAGTTCCAGCCGCTCGTTGAATTCCTTCGCCGAGTTAACCGCGTCCTGACCGGTCATCGCATCGCAGACCAGGTAAATCTGGTGCGGCGTGACGGCCTTGGAGACCGCGGCGATCTCGTTCATCATTTCTTCATCAACGTGCAAACGGCCGGCGGTATCGAGAATGACCACGTCGTGGCCGTTTTTCTTTGCGTATTTGAGGCCGTTTTTGGCGACCTTGACCGCGTCCTTGACGCCGTCTTCTTTATAGACCTCGACGCCCAACTGCTCACCCAGCGTGCAGAGCTGTTCAATAGCAGCGGGGCGTTGGAGGTCGTCAGCGACCAGCAAGGGCTTTTTGGCTTCTTTTTCGGTAATCAGCTTGGCCAGCTTGGCCGCGGTCGTCGTTTTACCCGAACCCTGCAGGCCTGCCATCATCACGATGGTTGGTCCCGGCGAGACATAATAAATCTTCGGGTCCACCGGTCCCATCAGCTTGGTCAGCTCGTCGCTGACGATCTTGACCATGACCTGTCCGGGGTGCAGGCTCTTGATGACCTCGGCCCCCATCGCGGCGTCTTTGACGTCCTTGCAGAACTGCTTGGTGACCTGGTAGTTCACATCCGCTTCGAGCAGGGCCTTGCGCACCTCACGCATGGCGTCCGAGACGTTGGCTTCCGTGATGCGGCCGCGACCCGACAGCGAGCGGAACACCGAATTAAATTTGTCTGTTAAAGCATCAAACATCGTTTTTTACAATAGCGAGGCGGCGCGAGCCGCCCGATTAGGCGTTACTACTTTCCAAGCGCTATATCGGGGAGTTTGCGCTCCCGCGTTTTTGTCCGCGCAGAGACTCCCCGGCGCGAATCGCAGATTGTAGCCAACGAGAAGCCCAATTTCAAGGGAAAAAGCCAAAAAACAGAGCATTCTGCAATGTTTTTAGGGTCATTATATTGAAGAAAAAGCTTGATTTGGCCGAAATTATATGTAATTATAGCCAAATATGGTTAAAATTATAGGTGGTATCAAACATGTATCGAGCCGCATTGAAAGAATTGAAAAACTGGGTATCCCGACCCGATCATAAGCCACTTGTTCTTCGCGGTGCCAGACAAGTCGGCAAATCATATCTTGCTGGTATGCTGGCTAATGAAGTATTTGAGGCGATTGCTGAGATCAATTTTGAGCAGAACCCTGAAATAGCAGAGCTTTTCAGTTCCCGCCGACCGGAGCAAATCATCCCTTTGCTTGAAGCCCGCTTAAATATGTCTATTGTTCCCGGTAAGACGCTGTTGTTCTTAGATGAGATACAGGCGGCTCCGTATGTGTTTGCGGCGCTGAGGTACTTTTATGAACAGATGCCTGATCTGCATGTAATCGCGGCCGGTTCATTGCTTGAGTTCGTCCTTGCAGAGCACCAGTTTTCAATGCCGGTTGGACGGATTGAATATCTGCATCTTGGGCCAATGACATTTGAAGAGTATTTGCTTGCCGTCAACAGAGAAAAACTTGTGGAATTTTTACAGGGATATTGTTTACCGGAACCGATTCCTGATGTGATCCATACCGAATTGATGCGGCATGTAATAGATTATTGTGTGGTCGGAGGTATGCCGGAGGCGGTCAGAACCTATGCGGAATCGAAGTCGTACCTGGAAAGTGAACGGGTATTAAGCAGTATTTTGTCAACCTATCGAGCGGACTTTAATAAATACGGACAACGCGTTAATCAGCAGCGTATTGAAAAAGTGTTTATGAAAATTCCTGCTTTAGTAGGACAAAAAGTAAAATACACCCAGATTGATCGAGAGGAAAAGAGCCGCGACTTAAAGCAATCGCTGTATCAGCTTGAACTGGCAAAGATTATGTACCGTGTGATTCACAGTGACGCCAACGGGGTACCTCTTGGTGCCGAAGTGAATGATAAGTATTACAAGCCCCTCCTCCTTGATGTGGGATTGTTATGCCGCAGTGTGGGATTAACGATGTCAGAGATTCAGTCGGCTGAAAATCTGATGATGATTAATTCAGGGCAGGTCTGTGAGCAGTTTGTAGGGCAGCATTTATTGTATTCGGGCCGTTATTACGAAGATCCAGCGTTGTTTTGTTGGCTGCGTCAAAGAGGTGCTGCTAATGCGGAAGTGGATTATCTTTTGACGGAGGGAACAGTGATTATTCCGGTGGAAGTTAAAGCGGGTAAAACCGGTTCGTTGAAGTCGCTCCATGTCTTTATCAATGAAAAACAGCGTGATTTCGCGTTGCGATTTTATGCGGGGCATCCGTTATTGACGGATGCAGTAACAAGTGTTTCCGGCATGAAACCGGTTGACTATCGTTTGCTGTCGCTGCCGTTTTATCTGATTGGACAAACCAGGCGGTTATGTCGTGAATTCGCCGTGTGCGAGTAAATCAACCGAAATTCGCCAATTATTTGAACCACGAATAGACACGAATTAACACTAAATTAAAAAAACTTCATGCTCTTTATGTTCTTCATGGTGAAAAACGGGTTACTTTAGCCAGTCTTCCGCCACTGCCGCCAGATCGCCCAGCCCCACATCCCCGCTGCCGTCAATATCGGCATCCTCACAATTCCCAGGGCATCCTGTATTCTGCCAGTTGCGGGCGATCTCCGCAAAGTCCGCCATATCCACCCCATACAACCCGGCAATATCGCCCATAAATATTTCCTGCCACGCCAACCGCGGATAATCCTCACCCTCCCGCAGCATCACCCAAACCGGCGTCGTAAAATCCCAACCCGTGAATGTGCTTTGTATCATCATTTCGGCAGTAGTTTTGCCTGTCGCTCCAAAGTTGTCATCACCGGGATTACCAATCCCGGAGGTTTCTACATCCCAAAAACATGAGGTGATTATCCCCCCGTAATCAGACCCTACCAGACCACCACCTCGACTCACTGAAGTGCACGAATAACAATTTGTAATGACAGAATCATTATGGAGTCCTATCAACCCTCCTGCAGAAGTAGTGCCGTTTCCAGTAATACAGTTTCGCATTTTTTGAGAAAGTCTCAATAAAAGACTTGCGCCATCGTATATTATGGTATAAATAGGTTCTCCACAGGCTGTATGGGACAGCCGTGATAATGTGGA
>Ga0224495_10000525_pt1 | contig 30042 bp, 11 predicted proteins | sample SF_Jul11_sed_USG_FD_168128 | JGI IMG/M metagenome (GOLD analysis project Ga0224495, IMG submission 168128) | Sediment microbial communities from San Francisco Bay, California, United States - SF_Jul11_sed_USGS_4_1 | ecosystem: Environmental > Aquatic > Marine > Sediment | place: USA: California... | reverse complement strand
CGCCCTGCCTGCTCTCGATAATGCACTGGCATTAGACAGCGGAGCGGTCTATATTTTCAAGCGAGACCCTGCAACAGGTAACTGGAGCCAGGATGCCTATCTGAAAGCGATAAATGCAGAGGCAAGTGACAGATTTGGCAGTTCAGTCTCTATCTCTGGAGACCTTGTTGCAGTGGGTGCATATGGGGAGGATAATAGAAATACAGCGATACAGAACATCGATAACACCCTGCCTGCTGCAGATGATGCACTGGCATCAGGTAGCGGTGCAGTCTATATTTTCAAACGAGATCCAGTAACAACAAACTGGAGCCAGGATGCCTATCTGAAAGCAACAAATGCAGAGGCAATCGATCGGTTTGGTCACTCAGTATCAATCTCAGGCGATCTGATAACTGTAGGGGCATGGAGTGAGGCTAACAGTAATACAACAATACAAAACACAGATAACACCTCTCCTACTGCAGATAATGCCCTTGCTTTAAATAGCGGTGCGGTCTATGTTTTTAAGCGGGACCTTGCAGGTAACTGGAGCCAGGATGCCTATCTAAAAGCTACAAATGCAGAGGCAAATGATAAATTTGGCAGGACAGTATCAATCTCAGGCTCACTTGTTGCAGTTGTGGCACTATTGGAAGATAACAGCAATACAGCAATACAGAACACAGATAACGCTCTGCCTGCTGCAGATAATGCACTGGCTGTTAGTTCCGGCGCTGTCTATATTTTCAAACGGCAGTAGGGGTTTTATTCCCCCATGTAGGGACCGCACAAAATTCCTATTGCAGGTACGCCCAAATTAGGCGTACCTACAGCGGCTGCGCAGTTATACGAGAATAATGATGGCATGAAACAAACAACTTTCGAATTCGTGGAGTCCTGCGATGAAGATACGCACTATGGGGGAGTATCGGCAACAACAGACAGATGGGGGGTAGCCCGAAACCATGTTCGGGCGAAGGGGGCGTGCCCCCTTTTTGATAATGAAATGGATAATCAGAAAATAACAATAAAAATAATTTACATCATCATAGCATGATAAAAAATGTATTAAAAAAAGGGTGAAATATGGCGTTAACTGAAACTGATGGAAAAAAATTAAATGTCGATGGAGAAGAGATTAAAAAGTTATCAAAAGAAGAATATTTTCAGGTTCATATTTCGAGGAGCTTTCCGGCATGGCTAGTTGAGCAGAAGCTTTCTCTGGTGGTGAGTACCTACCAGGCCGGTAAAATTATTGTTATTGGATTCAACAAAAAGGGTGAGGTGAGTGTTGTTGAAAGATCCATTTCTCGTTGTATGGGCGTCGTGCCTGATGCAACGGCCAGAAATATTTATGTTGCCGGTATTTATAATATTGTACGTTTTGTAAATGTGATTCCTGAGGGGCAGGTGAGCGGGGACCATGATGCGATTTATGTTCCACAGGCCACGTTTACTACGGGTGATCTTGATGCTCATGATATGGCGATTACTGCAAAGGGTGAGTTGATTTTTGTGAATACTTTGTTCAGTTGTCTTTCTACGATTTCGATGACTCATAGTTTCATTCCGGTTTGGCAGCCCCCGTTTATTACCAAACTTGTACCTGAGGATCGTTGCCACATGAATGGTTTTTGTCTGAATGAGAAGGGTGAGCCCGGTTATGTGACGGCGGTTGCCGAGACTGATCTCGGGGGCGCCTGGCGCGATAATCGCCGCGATGGCGGTATTGTTATTGATGTGCAGAGTAATGAAATTATTACCCGCGGCCTTTCTATGCCGCACAGTCCGAGAATGCACAGGGGCAAGCTATATGTGCAGAATGCGGGTACGGGTCATCTGGGATCGATTGATTTAAAAACAGGAAAATTTGAGGAGATTGTTTTTTTACCCGGATTTTTAAGGGGCATGACTTTTTCAGGAAAATATGCGATTGTGGGTGTTTCTAAAAAAAGAAAGGATCGCAGTTTTCAGGGACTTGAGCTTGATGATAATCTTGCCAAACACAAGGTGCAGCCCAAGTGCGGGCTATATGTGATTGATCTTGAGACGGGGGCGAACATGCATCATTTTGAGTTTACCGGTTTTGTAGAAGAGCTTTATGACGTGCATGTTTTAAACGGAATTCAAAGACCCAATATTATTGGTTTTATGACTGATGAGATCAGGAGAATGTACAGTATAGGCGAAGAGCAGGATAAATTTAAACTTTAAAATTTATATGATTCTGGTTGAGACTTGTGAAATTGTTCTTTCAGGTTTTATCGTAAAATAGAGATGCAGCAAAGAGTAAAATTACTATTAAGAATTGTTATAATCCTAATGTAGTAATTTGATATTTCAATCGAGGGTGATGTATGTTAAACGAAAAGCAAAAAAATTATGTGTTGATTGGTGCCGGGGTGGTTATTGCCCTGCTTGTGGGAAAACTTTTATTTCAGAAGCCGGTGTACATGCCCATGGGGATGGGTGGGTCATCAGAGGGAGACAATAAGGGCGGTAAAAAAAGCCTTTCTCCTTATCATGATCACCAGGTGAAAAACACGATAATGAAGAATCGTATCGATGTGATTAATTGTTATAATGCCTTTGTGGACCGCAATCCGCCTGTAACGGACGGCCCTTTCAAGGTTGATTTTGAAATTGATAGTGACGGTGAAGTAATCAAGTCTGATTTTATCGGTGGGGTTGGTGATGAGGAGCTGGTGAATTGCGTAACGGGTGCTATTAAAAAATGGAAATTTCCAGAGCCTGTAAATATGAATACTCCTGTTTATGTGGATCATACTTTTACCTTAAAAAAACGTGAGAATGAGGAGACACCGCAAGATCAAAAGTCTAAAAATAAAAAAAGTGGTGTGGAAATAAAATAAAAGAGATCAGGCAAAAATCTGGCTAAAGAGACCAGTTTACAAAGCCACGAAAAATAACTAATTACGGAAAATAACTAATTAATAAAATCATATACTGAAAAACTATTTTCATTGTTGTTTTTTTAAGATTTTATAGTGTTTTAATAGTATACCTGTTTCTTCCTTCATCTTTGGATTGATAGAGGGCTTCGTCTGTCAGGCGGTAAATATCACTGGTGGTAATTTCGGGACTTGCCAGTTTTAAAAAAAGCATTCCGATGGAGATGGTGACATACTTCGATGCTTTGTTTTTAGAGTGTTCGATTGCGGCTCCTTCTATAGAAGAACATATTTTTTGACAAATTTTATTGCAGTCTTCTATCGAATCAATTTGGGCAATTACTCCAAACTCTTCACCCCCAAGGCGAAAGGAAAAATCACCTGACCTTTGAAACATCTCATTAAGCAAGGTTCCAATTTTTTCAAGCACTTGATCACCATACAGATGGCCATAAGTGTCGTTGTAAAGTTTAAAGAAATCAACATCAAAAATAATCAAGCCAAACGGATTTCGTTGACGCATTGAGCGGTTATATTCAGAGGTGAGCTTTTCATTGAAATAGCGTCTGTTATACAACCTGGTTAATTCATCTGTTATTGCAATCTCTTCCATTTTTTTCTGGGCGGTTATATCCTGGCGAACCGCTGTATACTCAATAATTTCACCAGCTTCATTAAATGTTGGAGTAATACGGGCATACACCCAGTAAAAGCCTCCATCTTTTTTTATATTTTTCAGCTCGCCTTCCCAGATATTTCCACTTTTTATGGTGCTCCAGAGGGTTTTAAATGTCTCTTTGGGAGTGTCGGGATGACGAACAATATTATGGCTCCTTCCGATCATTTCATCTTTCGTATATCCGGAAATAGTAGAAAAAGCATCGCTGACGTAGGTAATAATTCCTTTATTGTTTGTTTTCGAGGTGATGACGTAACGGTCGATAGTATCTACATATTTTTTAATTTGCTGGGCATTGTTTTTTATATCTGATTCATTAATATTAATAAGCGTGGCCATCTGGTCAAGAGATTGGGCAAGGGTGGCGATTTCATCTTTGCCATTGATATTAAAAACAATTGATCTATCTCCGGCTCCGAATTTTTTAATAGAGGTCATAAGTACCAGCAGCCGGGCGATGAATGATTTATAAAAATATACAAAAAAAAGTAAAAAGAAAAGTGATATTATTCCAGCTATTGTGAGGGCTTCGATGATATGCTGTCGATACAGATTATGCCGCATGGTTTTTATTTCATAAACAAGCCAGAATTCGCCCACTTTATCGGGAATTATATATCCGTGGGAGTTTCCTAAATGTAGTGGAAAGTGTGCAAGAATATAGTCCCCATGAATGTATACACTACTCATATTATCGTTGCCTGGAGACTTGCCATAATAAGCAAGAAGTTCGCTTTGCAAAGTGCCCGATTGGCGGCTTTTATCTGAAAATAGTATAACACCGTTTTCATCGGAGATCCAGGAAGATATAAAATTGTCTCTGCTGCTAAGGGACGAAAGTGTTCTGCTTATTTGCCGGTAATTTTTCTGCAGTAGAAAGTCATTAAGGATTCCCTGATATTCGGAGCCTTCTTGTTTTAATGAGTTTACAATCTGGGTTCTATTATGTGCCATTGCCAGGTTTATTTGAATTATAAAAGTTGTTCCGGCACTTAAACCAGTAGTTAAAAAAATCAGCGTCAGATATATTTTTTTTATAGAGCAACTATGTTTTGATTTTTCAAGTATATTATCCATTTAATTCTTTTCATTTTACCAGATCTTCAGGATAAATATTGTTTTTTATAATTTTGTTTTCTAACATAACTGAATTTACTTTTTTTAATGTTTGTAAAAGAGGAGGTGGTGTTGTTTCCAGAAGTTTTTGATTCATTATTTTGTCTCCAAGAGGAATATCTTTAAAAACATTTTTCAACTCTTCTTCAGAAAGATTCAAGCGAGGTTTCATTTTTAACGCAGCCACAGAAAAATTCTTGTCCATAAAATCCAGAGATTTATACCACCCTTTTTTAATGTTCGTTATAACATCAGGATATTTTTTAAAAATATCTTCACGAACAAACAATACATCTACAATTTCTCCTTGAATCTGTGCGCTGCTGAAAATAGTATTTGCCCCTTTTTGAATTAGGCGGCTTTTGGTGGGTTCAAATGTTATTATAGCATCAACTTTATGGGCCAAAAACAGTTCTTCATGAGAGTCTATTTCCATCGGTACCATGTTAATTTCTGCAAGCTTTATATGATTGATTTCAAGAAATCTAGAAAGCATATAGGCGCCAAGAGCAGTATATTCAACTCCGATTTTTTTACCTTTCAATTGTGAAGGTGTAGTGATGTTTTTATGTGCAAGCAAAACATCTGAACCATTAGAGACATCGAGTACCAGAACAATTTTTCCCTTGAAACCCTCCGAGGTAAGGTAAATAACCTCATCGAGCGTAAGTGCAGCGATTTCAAGATTTGAGTTTTTAAATGCACGTAAAATTTCCGATGCGGAAGGAAATTCAAGCATTCGAATATTTGAATCGAAATAACCTAAAGAGGCAGCTGTATATAACGGTTCGTATCCGGGCCATGGAATTCCGGCCATACGAATCTGGGGAACAGTTTCTTCTTTGCATGTAAGCAGTGTTGTTATAATGAATGTACCCAGAAGTATTATTTTCTTATTTAACATATATTTTAATTGTATATTTTTTTAATATTATACATTTTATATGACGATTTTATTATTTAAAAAAAACATAGTTTAAAATTCACTCAGAGAATTTTGCATGCTTGATTTAAAATGGTTGAAGAGAGAGGGAATTTAATCATTGACAAGTGAAACAATTAGCTATATTCAAATAATAATTTGAAATTTATATATATTTAGCTTTTTGGGGGAAGTGATTCGGAGTTTGTAGATGCCAAAAAAGAAAAAAAATGTCAGTAAAAATGATTCTATAGATAGTTCCTCTAACGAAGTGGAGGTCCTTGTAAAAGAATTAAAAATAAAAAAGCAGGCACTTGAAGAACAAAACAGAGAGTTATTGTCTACAACCGCAAAATTAAACAATATTTACAAAAAATATCTGGAACTCTATGATCAGGCTCCTGTGGGGTATATAACAATAAGCAGAAGCGGTTTGATTCTCGATAGTAACTTTACAGCAGCAGCGCTTCTGGGAGTTGATAAAGAAAAGCTTGTAAAAAAGCCGTTCATGAAATTTATTTTTGAAAAAGATAAAGAAGAGTATAACAAACAAATTCAGCATCTTTTAAAATCCAGGAGTCATCAAACATGGGATATCAGGTTGCTGTATTCAAATAGTACCCTGTTCTGGACACAAATTCAGGCGGTCTACACCGATGATGAAATTCGATTGATTATTGACGATATAACCGAAAGAAAATGGGCTGAAATCGCCTTGCACCAGGCGCTAAAAGATGCACATTCTGCCAATCAGGCAAAGAGCCGTTTTCTGGCGATGATGAGTCATGAAATTCGCACACCGATGAATGGTGTTCTGGGGATAACGGATCTGTTACTTGAAACCGAACTTGATAAAAATCAGCAGTATTATATTGGTATGTTAAAATCATCAGGAAACGTTTTGATGCAGCTTATCAATGATATTCTTGATCTTTCTAAAATAGAAGCAGACAAAATGGAACTCGACTTGATTACTTTTGATTTACGTGAAATGATTTCAGGAATTTTCAATATTTTTTCCGTACAGGCCCAAAAGCGTAATTTGAAAATGGAGTTGCAAATTGAAGAATCTTTGCCCGGATTTCTCTCAGGAGACAGGGGACGTTTGCAGCAGATTCTGAATAATCTGTTTAATAATGCCTTCAAATTTACATCAAGCGGGGTAATTTCTTTGCATGTATCCAGTTTGCATGAGAATAAAGAAGATCTCACCTTGAAATTTTCAGTAACTGATTCCGGAGTGGGTATTGATGAAGACAAACTGCATTTGATATTTGAACCCTATCGGCAGGCAGAGGGGGCTGCAACTTCAAGTTCGTATGGCGGTACCGGTCTCGGGCTTGTCATATGTAAAAAGATGGCCCAGCTCATGGGTGGGGAAATCGGAGTTTCAAGTACGAAAGGAAAAGGGTCTAACTTCTGGTTTACCAGCCGCCTCAAGCGGGTTACAGACCTAATTGAAAATCAATGGAACAAATCACCAGGCAGCAAAGTAAATTTAAATGTGGATTTTTCCAAAAATAAAAAATATCGAATTCTTGTGGCAGAAGATGATACAATCAATCAGGTGATTATTTCGAAAATCCTCGAAAAACAGGGTTATAGTTTTGAAATCGTTGATAACGGCCAAAAGGTATTAGACACTTTGGAACAGAATAATTTTGATCTGCTTCTTTTAGACTGGCAAATGCCGGTTCTCAATGGTCTTGAGACTGCGGCTCTAATTCGTGATAAAAAATCTCTGGTTAGAGATCACGATATTCCAATAGTTGCTCTGACAGCCAATGCGATGGCCGAAGAGAGAAAAGCAGGTTTTGACGCGGGAATGAATGACTATTTGACAAAACCGGTAATTTCATCTTTGCTCTCAGATACAATATCCAAATATCTTTCTGAAAAAAAATAATATTTGAAAAGTACTATTTCCTTAGTAAAGGGCTGAATTTTACATGAAAAACTTGTTGAAAGCCGGGTATTATATTAATATGAGTAATAAAGTAGCACCAATGGACACATTGCAGATATATCAGCGCCTGAAAAAAGCCAAAGCATCAGAACCTCTTGCAAAAGAGATGGCAGAAATATTCAGAGAAACTGTCGAAGAAAAACTGGCAACGAGAAACGATATACAGACTATTCAAAAAGCTCTCAAGGAGACAGAAGTTTGTCTTCAGAAAGATATCAGGGAGACAGAAAATCGCCTTCAAACAGATCTCAAAGAAACAGAAGTTCGCCTTCAGAAAGATCTCAAGGAAACAGAAAATCGGCTTCAAAAAGATCTCAAGGAAACAGAAAATCGGCTTCAAAAAGATCTCAAGGAGACAGAAAGTCGCCTTCAAAACGAGCTGGAAAAAATGAAAATCGAATTGAAGGCAAAAATAGAAACTGATATTGCAAAATCCAAATCTGAAACAATTAAATGGATTATCGGATGGGTGACAGGGCTACTGGTTGCCCAGACAGGATTTTTGTTTGGTTTTTTGAAATAATAAATAATTTATTCTTTTTACAAAAAGAAACAAAAAAATCCAGTAAAAAATATCCGTTCGACTATCATGGCACAAATGACGATCGACCCGATTATCAATCGGACTCCTTATTAGCGAGGGGTTATAATACGATAAATCCTGTATCTACTGCATAGCTGCGATTTCTTGCTGCGTCAGAACCCGGTTGTACACCCGCACGTCGTCGATTGAGCCGGTCCAGTATTGCGATGTCGTTGGAAAGTTTCCGATCTCCATTGTTGTGGATGCTGTGGTACTCCAGGCTGATTTTAGAACTGGTGCACTCGTTGCAACACCATTTATATAAAATATTGCATTAGTTCCATCAAAGGTTCCGCAGTAGTGTTTCCATGTATTTAAGTTCAAACCTAACGAATAAACATCATCACCATAACCAATATAGCCGGTAGAAGCAGTAGCTTGAACGACTGCAAGGCCTTGACCCTGAGATATAGTGGGTGCTCCATAGCCCATCATATAATTTGTTCCCGAATTTGCAGTAGGGTTGCCCCATGCGCATATGGTTCTTGGCTGCTTTAAAGTAGGGAATATTGAAGCTGATACTGAGAGACTATTCGCTCCGCTGAATAATCTTGCTGTACTTGCTGTTCCAAATCGGTCATTTGCAGCTGCTGGTGTTCCTGTACCGACAATGGAAAACGCAGCACTTCCGCCCCAACCGCTAACATCGTTGTACTCATCAGTAGTCAAAGCGCCATCATTGTCCGTAAAATCGTATCTGGCCACAAGACCTGCTGGTACCTGAACGGCCAATTGACGAATCTGGTTGGCACTCAGGGCGTTATTGTAGATACGAACGTCGTCGATTTTGCCGTTAAATGGGAAAAGTGAACCATTGTATGCAGCGATTATTAAAGAAGAATTCAAAGCCCCGGTTGCAGTATTCAGTGCTCCCCCCAATGGACCTAAAGTTGCAGAGCCTAAACTGGAGCCATTTACATAAAAATTAACCGTAGTTCCACCGCTGTATGTTGCGCACAAATGAGACCAGGTATTGAGTGGCAGCGTATAGAGGAAATAGGCATCATTATTAACGCCAAATAAGGAGACAGATTTGTTACCTCCAATATCTCTTATTCCAAGAGCTGAGGTTTGATTATTACCATTTCCATACTGAACGGCAAACATATTTGTATTTAACGCAGGCTGAGCAGCCGGGTTTATCCATGCGCACATTGTGCGTGGGTGATTGCCCGCAGGCAAGCCGATGTCTGCGCCTGCAGCGCTGGTGAGATATTGAGTTCCGGTATAGCTAAAGGCTCCGTTTGCATCACCGTCTTTACCCGTTACAGCAGTTTGAGATGCCGCAGCACAGCCAGTACCATTCCAGGTGCAACCTGTCAAGGCTATCCCCAATGGAGCAACATCTGTTGCTGCTCCCCCATTGATCGCCCCATCAAACGTATAATGGCTCAACAACCCTGTCGCGCCCGTATTATAGCTGTTGCCCACTTGCGCAGGGGCGGCGTCTTGCGCCAGTTCGTTTATTTCACCTTCATTGAGGCCACGGTTGTATATGCGGACATCTGCGATGGAGCCGTTGAAGTAATTACCATCAGATCTTTTACCAATTAACAAGGGCAATGCAGAATCTGTTAAAGCCATGCAGGTATTGGCCGAGCTGAGCAATTTCCCGTTGGCATAAATTTTGATTGATGTTCCTGCCTGGACGGCTACCACATGAGTCCATATAGTAGTATCAACAGTGTAAGGAGCCGAACCACCGCCTGTATTACAATTCCATACAATTGTTTGCCCCGAAGCGCTATTAAACAACTCCAAAGTCCAACCATTATATAATGGAACTCCCAAATTGTCTCGTTTATCAACAATGGAATAGACAGCCCCTGGTCCTGGCAGGCTTGAAGGCTTAATCCATGCGGCCACAGTGATCGAATTTGCGGTATAAGCTGCGTTCTGGGGAACAGAAATAGATTGTGTGCCTGTAAATAGAGACGCCATATTTGCATTACCGAAACGGTCAACTGACGTACTCAGCGGACCGCTCACAAGCGAACCATTATTGACTGCACCGTCACTGTTATAATCATTCACATTACCCCCCGTACCAGACAGAGGCCAGTGACCAACCAGGCCGTTGTTAGAGATTTTGGCAATGATCCCTCCCGCACTTGCCGGAGTAGCTTGCCCATTTGAAAGACCGTAGGCATCTGTATAATAAATATTCCTGCCATCAGTTGTAATATGTATGGGACTCATTATTTTTGCCCCTGCTCCCGTGCCTGCAAGGTAATAATTTGGGGTTATTCCTGCCAGGGTAGATACATCGATGGGGACTCCAGTTGCTTTATCAAACCTGATGTTTCTTATTCTTCCGCCGCCATAATCAGAAACAAACAGATCAAAACCATCAGTTGTTATGCCCGTCGGTTGTGTAAATTTTGCAGTTGCAACTGGACCATCAGCATAGCCGCCTGTTGTCCCCGAAAGAATACCTGTCAGGGTGTTTACAGTATTGGTTACTGTGTCAATTACCCGAATTCTATGCCCTGCAAGTTCCGCTATATATAGTTTTTTGTTAAAAAAAGCCAATCCCATTGGCTCATTAAATTCAGCGCTAAGCCGTGGGCCGTCTAAAGAGTTGGCCGTACCGGTTCCTGCATAGACAGAGATATTTCCAGTTACTGTATCCAATACTTTAATTTGATGACTATTGCGATCTGCTATATATAAAAGATTTCCATCTATAGCCAGTCCTTCGGCACTCTTCAGTGTAGAAGCTGCTCCCTGAATCAGGGTTTTAACTGCCCCTGTAGAGATATCTATTTTTCGAATAGCATCGTCAGTATCATTGGTAAGGCCAAGGCCATATTGGCTCACATAAAGATTTATACCATCACTTACGATGCAGCGTGGAGCGCAAAAAGTAGCAGCAGTTCCAGTACTACCATCCAGAGTTCCACAAACACCAGTAGTCGAACCGGCTAAAATTACACCTCCAGGAGTTCCGTTAGATGTTTTAATGGTGTTTGTACCATATTCCGCATAATATACTGTTCCGCCTGATACAGCAATGCCAACAGGAATAGTATTGCCAGCAGCGGAGTTGGGTGTTGCTATCGTCGTCACCTTTCCCTGGAACAAATGGTAGTTCAGAGGCGCAGCAGGCAAAGCCTGATATCGTCCGCCTGCAAAATACCCGCTTACACACTTGATATTAAATGTTAATCCGGCTGCTGCGGTAATAGTTCCAAATTGTTTTTCTGCAAATGAGCATATCTGGTTTACAGGTTGGCCGGCTACTGCAATATTATATGTGTCGCCAATAGCAAATGATACACCGCTGACGGTATTAACGCCGGTTGCTGCTACGGGAACAGCTCCGCTGTTTAATGCAGTGGTTGCGTTTGTCAATGTTACAGAAAGGGAATTTGGGGTGTAAGTTGCCGGTGCAACCATCGAAAGATTTACTCTGATGCAGTCTGTTATGGTGTAACTGGCACTTCCGGTTGCCATATTCAATACACTGTCGCGAGCGGCATAATTTAAAGTATAGGTTGTCGCTGTACATCCATTTGCATGAGTTACTGTGCCATTTGCCGTTGTCCCTGTTACTGTTGTTGTTCCAGGCGTATAATTTGCAATCGGACCTGTTCCTCCAATATAGTAATCGGTATCTTTACATCCTGAGCCCAAAGCGTCGTCGCTGCAGGTGATTGCAAATGACAAAGAGGAGACAAAGTAATTTCCTGTTATGGGTGTTATAGATATTGTTGGTGCAATACTATCTTTGGTTATGATCGTTGCAGCAAATCCATCAGAGTTTGCGAGATTTGATACGCATATTGAAATAGAATTTGCTCCCGCCCCAAGGTCGGCCTGGTTGATCAGGGTGGTTACAGCTGTGTTGGCAGTTGCCGGGGTTGTTCCAGAGAGGTTGGGGGTAGCCATGGCAGTTGAGTTGGCTACAGGGGTTCCGGTTGCACAGGTTCCGCTTTTCACTGTATAGTTCAGGTTTGTGCGGTTGGTAGACCAGGTAATGGTAGCGACATCATAAGGGTTATTTACTCCTAACAGTGTTGAGGAAACCCCATTAACAGTAGTACCAGATACAGTAACTGTGGGAAGAGCTGTATCTACAATATAAGGTGCTGATGTGGTGGAAACTGTGCTGATGTTGCCCACATTATCCATGGCAATATATGAAAATAGAGTCTGGGCTCCATCAGCAAGAGCAACGGGTGCGGTGTACTGGGTTGTACCTGCTGCAACTGTTTTGGTAGCCGCAACAAGAGCCGGGGTTGCTGGTGCTGCCGGCAGGGCAGGTATCGTACTTGTTGATTTTGTGTAACCTGTTACTGCACATGTGGAACCGCCTGTGTCGGTACAGCCCATGACAAGATTGGTAGCAGTTGTGAAATTTCCAGGTAGTGGAGTAAGTGATATTGCAGGTGGTGTGTTATCACGGGTAATCACATGTGAACTTGAGCCGGTGAGAGCTGCAAGGTTGTCTACGCATACCCAGATGGTATTTGCACCGGTAGCAAGCTGTGCTGCATTTATCAGGTTGGTGACATTTGTGTTGGCTGTTGCTGGTGTTGCTCCGGCGAGTCCTGCAAGAGCAGTTCCCGTAGTGCAGTCTGTACCTGACTTTATGGTATAGTTCAGGCTGGTTCTGTTTGTGCTCCATGTCAATGTTGCAATGTCATAACCTGCGACTGAGCTTATAACAGAGGTTGAGGCAGCATTAATTGTTATAACCGGAACAGTTGTATCTACCGTATAGTTAAATGTCTGCACAGGTTCCACACTGCCAGCCTTGTCTATGGAAGCAACAGAAATGGCAGTTCTGGCTCCGTCTGTTAGCAGTATCGGGGCAGTTGTTCCTGCAATTTGATCTGCATACAATGCGCCGTTGACGATGCCTCCGGTGGCATTGAATGTTGGCGCAGTCGGAGGATTCAATACAGTCACTGAATCAAATACCTGATTTAGTGTATATATTGTTTTTGAACACCCTGCAGTAGCATCACTGCATGTGAAATTCAGAGTTACTGGTGAGGTATACGCTCCTGCCGGCATTGTACCCGCTGCGATTGTTGTGGCAGGTGGCGTATTATCTACATAAATGGAAATTCCATTTGCTCCGCCCAGATAGCCAGATTGTTGAAGTGAATCCATAACACCGATACAGAGATAATATAATCCGTCAATCGCCGGCAGTGGCATCGAGAGCAGAGCGCCGCTTCCTATACCATTATAGGTTGCTCCGATGAGATCAATATTGACAGGAGTGCCGGCGGTATAAAAAATAAAAGTGCCGGTTAAGGAGGTATTCATTGCACAAGGTGTAGTTGTCTGTACATTATATTGAAAGAACCCGTTTGCATCTGCAGTGAAAGAGGCACTTTGAAAGGCGTTATTGCTTATGTAGGGAATTAATGGGGGTAGTTGTGTATTTTGTGCCAATATTGGACCAAGTCGCCCGGTTCCTATTATATAATTTTGCGTTACAACACCGCCTCTTGAATCTGTTACCGTTACGGTAAGATCACCGATAAAGCCCGGTGTAACATTGTTCGAAATATAAAATGTTACTGTAGATTGAATCATATTTCCGGTTCCTGTCGGAACTTCTGTAGAAGGTGAAAATGTTCCTATAAGGGAGCTATATTGAAAGGTAATGGCATCATTTTGCGGATCTTCTGCGGTTGTAACAATAGTAAATTGATTATTGGGTTCCAGTGTCGCTCCATAAGTGGCGTTGACGCTATCCCATATTTTAGTCGTCGATGATGGAGTCATGGAGAGAATTACAGGCAAGCCATTGGGTAAAATAGTTCCAAGGTCATAACTGTAATCAGCAGTTGCACCTTTCTCGTCGGTTAAAATTATCGTTACCATTATAGGCGTATTTATAGCTGGTTCGGTAACAGCAAAAGGTACTGTGAAACTCAAGATATCATTATTCCAGGTTTCACTTTTTGTTCCAAAGAATCCTTGAGTAGATGTAATATCTGCAGTGAAACTGTTTTTATGTGCATCTGAGGCAGAGAATGTAATATTAATATTCTGACCAGGGGTAACAAGACCTGCTCCTGGTGAATCTGATGAAAAAGAGATTATTTCGGGGGAAGTATTCGGTGAAAAATTCTGCAATTGCTCGAGAACATTTTCACTGCAATGAAAAAGAAAAGAATTAAAAAAAAACCACAACAAAAGAGGTGAGAAACTTCTTTTTATATGCATTCAATACCTACTATTCAGATTTTTATGTGAAAACAAATATTAGAAAAATCTTATATTGTCAATTAGAAAATAGCCCAGTGATTCTGCTAAAGGTATCTCTTGCAATACGAACATGGATACAACGTCTGCTGTGCGCAAAGTGATTTTCAGTATTTCAATGGTGTAATTTGCAGATGGTTAATGTCTGTTTTCTCAAGAAGATTTATCTCTTTAAAAATTGCAATTTCAAGATTTATCAACTTAATCGGAGAAGTGACACACGGCTACTGTTCGACGCAGTAGAGGTTGTTTGTAGTATTGCAAGCCGAGCCACCCGACCATGTAATTGCACTGTCGTTGACGTTAGAAGGACCTGCAGTTTCTCCATTGCCAGCGTTTGATGTCCAGTTTATACAGGCGCCCCACAACGATACAAGCCAGGTACCGCCCATCCCAGTCCAGACATCGTTGTTCGCTATTTGTACAACGGGATTATTCCAAGGATTAAAGCTGCCAGAAAAATTCCAAACCCCGTTCCAATCTGCGGTAAAAATGGGCGTAGTTCCATCGGTGCGTACATATGTCACATTTGGCCGTAATACCCAATTGATATTTTCGGTAATGCCACCAGTCGCGCAATTGGCTGTTGTACAAGCGCGTCGATTCGTGCCGTCAACAATCATGGTTTTAAATGTTCGACGGTTCGGAAGAGTTAATAACGCATCGGGGTGATTGGCATCCTCCATGCATTTTGCATCTGCGCCGGCAATTCCTGTACCGGCTCCGGCAGCACGTAAATCGCCATTATATGTTGCCGCCGTCACAAAAATCCTCTTGTTTGGCTGTTGAACTAGTGCCTGAATTTCGTTGGGCAGCAGCGCCCGGTTGTAGACCCGCACATCGTCGATGTCGCCGTTAAATTCCTGATCCACGACTGACGCCTGCCCAATCATAAACACATCGCCCGTGGTAATCGCAACTGGGGCAGCGCCGCCAGTATAGACTACAGCGCCATTGACATAGACTGTCCAGACACCAGAAACAATTGTCGCTGTGACATGCGACCATGCATTCACCGGTAATGTGTATCCTGTGTTAAAGCCGGTTCCACCTGCCTGTAAGGCAATTAATCGGTTGGTAGTAAGATTAATCATAAGACCATAGCCGGTACCCCACGTATTGCCATTGTGAAAAAGTATTTGGGTCTTGGTATTGTTGCCTAACCATTTTACCCATCCCGACAAGGTAACTCCCGAAATTTGATCTGAAAAATAGGCACGGTTCATGGATCGGCCGGTTGCCCCAAAGTTATACGCCGAGCTGATTTGACCAAACCGATCCGCAGTAGCGGTGGCAGTATTGGTTGTCATATCATTACCCCAACCGCTCACATCTTTGGCATCGCCGGTAAAATCGTATCTCGCCACAAGACCCGTTGGCACCTGCACTGCCAGCTGGCGTATCTGATCGGCGGTGAGCGCATTGTTGTAGATGCGTACATCGTCTACTTTGCCGTTCCAACTCCAAAAATTATTTAGGGTATTTATTGCGCCCACTACAAAAGATCCAGAGGTCGTGTTTAATGGAGAAGTGCTTGAGGACCCTATCCAAAAAGGAGCACCGAGCTTTTGTCCGTTGACATAAAACTCTGCCGTTTGTGCCCCGGAATATGTAACGCATAAGTGTGACCATGTATTTACCGGCAAAGTATAGGCAACCATGGCATCAACTTGATTTCCTACCAGGGATACATGGTTCCCTCCGAGGTACTCCCTGTAAGCCAGGCCTGCTAATTTTGTTTGATCAGTGGCAATGTTGGTGCCGTAACGAAACGCAGTCATAATTGTACCAACCGGTTGAACGGCAGGGTTGACCCAGGAGCACATAGTTCTCGGAGCAGCCCCCATAGGCAAACCAATATCTGCACCTGCGGTGCTGGTTAAGTATTGCGAAGTACCGTTATAACTATAAGCTCCATTCGCATCACCGTCTTTTCCCGAAACGGCAATTTGAGAAGCCGCAACACAGCCAGTACCATTCCAGGTGCAACCTGTCAAGGGTATCCCCAATGGAGCAACATCTGTTGCTGCTCCGCCATTGGCAGCCCCATCAAAACTATAATGACTCAGCAACCCTGTCGCGCCCGTATTATAGCTGTTGCCCACTTGCGCAGGGGCGGCGTCTTGCGCCAGTTCGTTTATTTCACCTTCATTGAGGCCACGGTTGTAAATACGGACATCGGCGATAGAGCCATTGAAGTAATTGATTGCTCCTGTCTGCCGACTGCCAATAACTAAATTGCCGCCTGTAATGGGAGTGACATACGTATCTGCGGTCTGGCATATCAACTTACCATCAACATAAAGATTTATTGTACCACCTTTTTTACTACCAAGAAGATGATGAAACTTCGCATCATCGATTTTAACTCCGGATCGGCATACCGAAGCGTTTGTACCATCGAAGCGGGCAAAGGTGATCTGGCCAGGAATATTGGCGTCATTATTTTCAAATATCAGGCTGTAATCATATTGACCGCCGGCACTTCGATTACCTAGAATATCTTTTTGGCCGGTTCCGGATATTTGCGTTTTCACCCAGGCGCTAACGGTGAAGTCTACATTACCCGTTGGTAAACCGGTACTGGTGGCAGTAATAAATTGGGAACTTCCATTAAAATTATACGTTGAATCGGTTCCATATCGCCCCGATGACGCGGTCAACGTTGGCCAGGCCGTAGAAGTTCCATTGTTTATATTACCCGGCGCGGCAGTTGGGTTATCGCTATTATAATCATTCGCATTGCCCCCTGTGCCATTCAATGGCCAGTATCCCACCAGGCCGTTGTCGGAGATTTTTCGAACAGTCTTCCCTGCGAATTCGGCAACAAATAAAGAATTACTGTCAATTGTAATAAATGTAAGCTGATTAAAGACTCCATTGATGCCAGTTCCAGTTCCAGCATTGGCAGCACTTACACCGGTTCCAGCGATTGTCGATACAACATGATTTGCTCCGCCAGCCCGATCCATTTTTATTTTACGAATTCTTGGATTAAGAAATGCGCTCACATATAAATCGTAGCCATCGGTGGTTATTCCAAAAACGTCCTGAAATTGAGCAGAAGAAGCCAAACCATCCCGAAAGCCAGCGACCGATCCTGTTAATGTAGCGACAGCTTTTGTTGCAAGATTAATCGATCTTATGCTCTTATTTTGCTTATCTGCTACGTACAAAAAACCATTCAAGGCTGTTAGTCCAACCGGATTGTTAAATTGAGCCAGTGTCCCGGTGGTGTTGTCAGCAAAACCTGCAGTGCCATTACCGGCAATTATTGTGATTGCCCCTGTTGATAAATCTAATGACTTGATTACATGGCCACTATATTCCGCAAAATACAAAATTCCATTTACAATTATCATGCCCTCGGGGTCCAGCAAACCAGTAGCGATTGTTGTTACATTCCCGGAGGAATCAATCTTTCGAATTCCATCGTTGGTGGTATTTCCAAACGCAGATCCTATTTGACTTATGTATAGATTTGTTCCATCAGAAATAATTGCTCTTGGATTTGCAAATTGAGCTGATGCCGCAGGGCCATCGGTAAGACCCGCTGTTCCTGTACCAGCATATACGGTGGCGGTGCCCACTCCTGCTAGAACCTGATGTATCTGATTTGAAAGCGTTGATATATATAAAGTCGACCCTTTGAATCCCAGGCCTACAACGCTACTTGCCAGACTCGAAACCACACTGGTTTTCCCCTGATACATCCGATAGTCAAGAGGTGCGGCAGGAAGCGCCTGATATCGCCCCCCCACCATATAACCCGGTACACAATTGATATTAAATGTTAATCCAACCGCAGCGGCAATAGTTCCAAATTGTTTTTCTGAAAATGAGCATATCTGGTTTGCAGGCTGGCCAGATACTGCGATATTATATGTGTTACCAACTGCAAATGTTACGCCACTGACGGTATTAAGGCCGGTTGCTGCAATTGAGACCGATCCGCTGCTCGTTACAGTTGTTGCATTTGTCAATGTTACAGAAAGCGAGTTTGGAGTGTAAGTTGCAGGCGCAACCATCGAAAGATTGACCCTGACACAGTCTGATAGCGTATAACTTGCGCTGCCAGACGACAAGTTCATTGCATTATCACGGCCTGCATAATTTAGTACGTAGGTAGTTTGTGTACATCCATTAGCATGAGTTACTGTGCCATTTGCAATTACGTCTATTACAGTTGTAGTTCCTGGTGTATAATTTGCAATCGGACCTGTTCCTCCAATATAGTAATCTATATCCTTGCAATCAGAACCTCCGGTATTATCGGCGCATGAAATTGTAAATGGCAGAGAAGAGACAAAGTAGTTACCTGTTATTGGTGTGATCGATATAGTCGGCGGGGTAGTATCTTTGTTTATCGTTGTGGTCGCAAAACCATCGCTGCCAGCCAGGTTTGTTACGCATATAGAAATTGTATTTGGTCCCGCAGCAAGGTCTGCCTGGTTTACCAGTGTGACAACAGGGGAATTTGCAGTTGCCGGGGTTACACCTGAGAGATTGGGGGTCGCCATGGTAGTTGAGTTGGCTACAACAGTTCCAGTTGCACAGGTGCCGCTTTTTACTGTGTAGTTTAAATTTGTTCTGTTTGTACTCCAGTTTATTGTTGCAATATTATAGGACGCAGCAGGGCCAACATTTGTCGATGCTACTCCATTTACTGTGACGGCAGAAACCGTAACTGCGGGGAGCGCTGTTTCAACAATATAAGGTGTGGCTGTGGTGGTAACTGTGCTGATGTTGCCTACATTGTCCATAGCAATATATGAAAATAGAGTCTGGGTTGCATCAGCAAGAGCAACGGGGGCGGTGTATTGGGTTGTGCCTGCAGTAACTGTTTTGGTAGCCGCAACAAGAGCCGGTGTTGCCGGTGCTGCCGGCAGGGCAGGTGTTACCGATGTGGTTTTGGTATAACCTGTAACAGCACATGTGGAACCGCCTGTGTCTGTACAGTTCATGACAAGATTGGTAGCTGTTGTAAAATTTCCCGGTAGTGGAGTAAGCGTCAATGTTGGCGGAGTTACATCTTTGGTAATAACATGAGAACTTGAACCAGTCAACGCAGCAAGGTTGTCTACGCAAACCCAGATAGTATTTGCACCGGCAGCAAGTTGTGCTGCATTTATCAGGTTGGTGACATTTGTGTTGGCTGTTGGTGGTGTTGCCCCGGCGAGTCCTGCAAGAGCAGTTCCCGTGGTGCAGTCTGTACCTGATTTTATGGTATAGTTGAGATTGATTCTGTTTGTACTCCATGTCAATGTGGCAATATCATAACCTGCTATGGAACTGATTACAGAAGTTGATGCAGCATTTATGGCAACAACAGGAACAGTTGTATCTACAATATAAGTGGCAGTTTGCAGAGCGCCTGCGTTGCCGGCAAGGTCTAAAGAGAGTGCTGATATGGTGGTCTGGGTTGCATCAGCCAGAACAAGCGGTGTAGAGTAGAGAGTTCCTGCGGTAACCGTATGTGTTACCGGGTCAATAACCGGTAGTGCCGGGGCAGCAGGCGGAGTGGGTGTTGTGCTGGTCGATGTTGTGTATGCAGAAATGTCGCACCCGGAAACATTGTCACTGCAGGCAACAGGGACATTGGTGGCTACAGAATAGCTTGCGGGTAAAGTCGTAAACGATGTTACGGGTGGTTGACTGTCTTGCGTCAATTGAACACCCTGAACTCCAGCCAGAAAATTAAATTGCATTAATGTATCGATAACACCTGCGCAAACCTGATAAATGCCATCAGCCGCAGGAATGTTCAGAGAAAAGGGGGCTCCGGAGGCAGTACCTGCATAGCCACTACCAATTAAATCAATATTGATTACGGGAGTAAGCGTCATATCGTAAAATGCAAAGAATCCTGAGGCAAAATTTACAGAACAGTTGGGAACAGGGTTAACTCCTGTAATATTGGTGATCGTGTATTGAAAGAATCCGTTAGAATCAGCGCTGAAAGAGAGGGTAGAAAAACCTGCTGATGAGATAAAAGGAGTGAGCGCTGCTACAGAGGTTACTGCCGGACCCAATTTTCCGCTTCCAAGATTTAAAATTTGCGTTGTTATTCCACCACGGTTATCTGAGAGAGTAATCGTGATGTCGCCAATAAATCCCGGAATAACACTGTTTGATATATAAAAAGATACTGCTGACTGTGTATTTCCGTTAGGCAACATAGTTTCAACCTGTCCAGAAAATGCACCAACAAGTGACGCATAACTGAAAACTATCGGATCATTATGGGGGTCATTGCCTTCTACTGTTACCTGTATAACCTGGTTGGGCAGGAGTGTTGCTCCGCCAGGTGAATTGCTGGTTGCAGAAATGATTACAGGCGGGACATTCGGTAGAATGGATCCAAGGTCATAGCTGAATGTTGCGGTGGCTCCCTTTTCATCGGTCAATGTAATATCAACCATGATCGGTATTGCGGTCTGGGTTTCGGTAACAGTAAAAGGTACCGTAACAGCGAGCAGGTTATCTCCCTGGTTATCGTTTCGCTGACCAAAAAGTCCCTGCGTTGAAATTATTGTTGTAGTAAATGTATTTTTGTGAAGATCAGTTGCAGAAAAAGAGATATTTATTGTCTGGTTTGCAGCAACAAGACCTGCTCCGGGAGAATCTGAAGTGAAAGAGATTATTTCAGGAGGAGTATTCGGTGAAAAATTCTGCACCTGTTCGAGAACATTTTCGCTGCATTGAAAGGTAAAAGTAAAGGTGTAGATCAATACCATGAGAAATAGATAATAATTTTTGAAATGCATTTGCACCTTCTTGTTAATTATGATTAAAGAGGGTACCGAAACATATAAAGACGGTATTGTCAATGAAAAAAGGTCGTTTCATTGCGTATGCTGAGTTTTATGTTTTTTAATTTCATGGAAATATGGGCAATGTATTACAAAAAATGACGCATAACGTTTAAATGTTTTCTTGGTTTTGAGGCGTTGTCTGTCTTAAATCTCGATGCAACCTTAATGAACTTCTTGCTACATGGGTATTTTCATATTGTGTTTTCTGTAATTCTTTTTTTCATAAATGAAAACAAAAAAATGCAGGTATGTGTCCGCTCGTCATGTCGAGCAGGAGCAACCGTATCGAGGCATGACTACGGACAGGTATGAGCAATTGTAATGCAGTACTTTTCAGGCAGGTTACACTCGACAATTTCACGGTCAGTCCATGGGGTTGCATCAGGATTTAGCCCATATGCAGTATTAGCTCCCGGATTGATATTGCAAAATTCAAATCTGAAACAATTAAATGGATTATCGGATGGGTGACAGGGCTTCTGGTTGCCCAGACAGGATTTTTGTTTGGTTTTTTGAAATAATAAATAATTTATTTTTCTTTTTACAAAAAGAAACAAAAAAATCCAGTAAAAAAATGATCGTTCGACTATCAAGGCACAAATGACAATCTACCCGATTATCAATCGGTCCCCATTATTAGCGAGGGGTTATAATACGATAAATCCTGTATCTACTGCATAGCTGCGATTTCTGGCTGCGTCAGAACCCGGTTGTATACTCGCACGTCGTCGATGTCGCCGTCAAAATAATTGGCGCCACCGATAATCATATCTGCCAAAGTAGTCGGGGAAAATGCATTCGGTGTGCCTGTTCCTGATATAGCTGTTCCATTTATATAGAGTGTCGCAGTGGTTCCTGTCTGCGTGATTGTTAGATGACTATATTGGTTTAGAGGTAAGGTCTGGGCATAATGCGGCCCTGTATTTCCAGGCGATAACCATACAATTTCCTGGGTTCCCAAATTATTATAAAGCTCCAGTCCATATCCTGAGGCTCCCCAGATGTCTTTGTTTATAATAAAACTTGCAGAGCCTGAGGTAGCAGGAAGAGAACGCGGTCGAATCCAGGCGCTTATCGACACAGTTCCCTGGGGATTTAAAATCAATGAATGAGGAACAGTAATGGATTGGGAGCTTGCGCTCGTAAAGCTATAAGCGGTGTTTGCCTGCGAAAAACGATCTGTTGTTGCCGTAGCGGTGACTGTGCTTGCATTATTACCAAACCCGCTCACATCATTGGCATCACCGGTAAAGTCGTATCTGGCCACAAGGCCTGCCGGCACCTGAACAGCAAGCTGGCGAATCTGGTCGGCAGAAAGCACATTGTTGTAAACACGAACATCGTCAATGTTTCCGTCAAATCCACGAAGATCCTGATCAGACCCAATATAGAGCTTACCTCCCAAGAGTGTACTATAATTCATTCCTGTATCTATGCCAGAAAAAACCGGTGATAATTTGCGCCCATTAGCATAAATTGATATAGCATTACCATCATATGCAGTACAAAGATGACTCCAGCTGTTTATTGGAGGAGTATAGGCAAACATAGTACTTGCACCAAAAAATCCAACGCCAATTTGTATTGTGCCAGCACTGTTAAACAATGTAAAATTAAATCTACCGGTACCACTTTTTGTTCCATAATCTAGAATGGCGAAGTTAGTATTTGTTACTGTATCGGGCAGAGTTTTAGGGTTTACCCAGGCGCATATTGTTCGGGGTGCGGTTCCTGCCGGAAAGCCTGCATCGCCGCCTGTAGTAATGGCAAGCGAATCATCATTTGCCTTGCTAAAAAGATAGGCTCCGGTGGGTTCCCCGTCTTTACCGGTGGCAGCTCCTGCAATATTGACACCTCCCTGCGACATTGTCTTATTTAGAGGTCCGTTATCGACAAGAGACGGAGTCCCTGCATTATTATCAAACCCATAATGGCTCAACAACCCCGTCGCGCCGGTGTTGTACGATGGCCCCACTTGAGCAGGTGCGGCGTCTTGCGCCAGTTCGTTTATTTCGCCTTCGTTCAGGGCGCGAGCATATACAAGGACATCGGCGATAGAGCCATTGAAGTAATTGATTGCTCCTGTCTGCCGACTGCCGATGACAAAATTGCCGCCTGTAATGGGAGTGACATACGTATCTGCGGTCTGGCATATCAACTTACCATCAATATAAAGATTTATTTTACCACCTTTTTTACTACCAAGAACATGATGAAACTTTGTATCATCGATTCTAACTCCGGATCGGCATACCGAAGCGTTTGTACCATCGAAGCGGGCAAAGGTGATCTGGCCAGGAATATTGGCGTCATTATTTTCAAATATCAGGCTGTAATCATATTGACCACCGGTACTTCGATTACCTAGAATATCTTTTTGGCCGGTTCCGGATATTTGCGTTTTCACCCAGGCGCTAACGGTGAAGTCTGCATTGCCGGTCGGTAAACCCGTGTTGGTGGCGGTTATAAATTGAGTTCCATTAAAAATGTACGTTGAATCGGTTCCATATCGCCCAGATGACGCGGTCAACGTTGGCCAGGCCGTAGAAGTTCCATTGTTTATATTACCCGGCGCGGCAGTTGGGTTATCGCTATTATAATCATTCGCATTGCCCCCTGTGCCATTCAATGGCCAGTGACCAACCAGGCCGTTGTTGGAGAGTTTTGAAATATGACCAGGACTGGTTTCATCTGTAAAGTATATTGCATTGCCGCTGGATGCCATATAAACAATAGTGCTCAGCTTTGCATTTATGCCGGTTCCTGCCGCATAGAGCGCAGGGCCCTGACCGGCAATCGTGGTTACTTCAAGCGCTGTAGTTGGAGTTACCCTGTCAAAGCGAATTCGGCGAATACGACCATTTGAATAGTCAGATACATAAAGATCATAACCATCTGTTACAACATCTGTTGGCCCAAGAAATTTAGCCGTAGCAACTGGTCCGTCTTTAAACCCGCTGCCTCCCGATGCGCTGTTTAATGTGCTTACAGTATTTGGATGCGTCGTCAAATTTATGGCGCGAATTTGGTTATTTCCAAATTCCCCTATATACAAAATACCATTTAGTACGGCAAGACCAAGAGGTTCATTAAATTTTGCATTGGCTGGTGTTGCATTACCCAGGGCATCCGTTACATTTCCATTCACGTTACCCGTTGTTGAGCCCGCGAAAATAGAGATTGTTCCCGTTGCCAGATTTAATTTTTTTATTTGATGGTTGCTCCTGTCGACAATATAGAGGTTGCCATTGTATAGAGCAAGACCTTCCGCATACCACAGCGTAGAGGTTGTACCTTGAATAATGGTTGTAACATTTCCTGTCATATCAATCTTGCGTATCGCATCATTTGTATCATTTGCGACAAAAGATGGACCGTATTGACCCACATAGAGATGGGTTCCATCGCTTATCATGCCGCGCGGGCTATAAAATTTTACCAAAGTAGTTCCGTTGCCATCAACGGTTCCAGGTGCATTGCCGCCTGTAGCAGCGCTTTGATCAGAACCAGCAAAGGCGGTGCAGGTTGCAAAACCTGATGCAGCTGTGCATTTAAAAATCTGGTGTGTTCCACGCTGAACATAAAAGAGATCTCCGCCGGCAAAGGCAATTCCATTGGGTATAGCACCTGTAGCACTCGTCGCTTTAGTCGTCACCTTACCCTGATAGATTTTATAATTTAATGGCGCAGGTGGCAGAGCCTGGTATCGCCCGCCCACCATATACCCGTCTACGCACTTGATATTAAATGTTAATCCAACCGCAGCGGCAATAGTTCCAAATTGGTTTTCTGAAAATGAGCATATCTGGTTTGCAGGCTGGCCAGATACTGCGATATTATATGTGTTACCAACTGCAAATGTTACGCCACTGACTGTATTAAGGCCGGTTGCTGCAATTGAGACTGCTCCGCTGCTCGTTACAGTTGTTGCATTTGTCAATGTTACAGAAAGCGAGTTTGGGGTGTAAGTTGCAGGCGCAACCATCGAAAGATTGACCCTGACACAATCTGATAGCGTATAACTTGCGCTGCCAGACGACAAGTTCATTGCATTATCACGGCCTGCATAATTTAGTACGTAGGTAGTTTGTGTACATCCATTAGCATGAGTAACCGTGCCATTTGCAGTTGTCCCTGCTACTGTTATTGTACCAGGTGTATAATTTGCAAGAGGGCCTGTTCCACCAATATAGTAATCTATATCCTTGCAACCAGAACCTCCGGTATTATCGGCGCATGAAATTGTAAATGGCAGAGAAGAGACAAAGTAGTTACCTGTTATTGGTGTTATCGATATAGTCGGCGGGGTAGTATCTTTGTTTATCGTTGTCGTCGCAAAACCATCGCTGCCGGCCAGGTTTGTTACGCATATAGAAATTGTATTTGGTCCCGCAGCAAGGTCTGTCTGGTTTACCAGTGTGACAACAGGGGAATTTGCAGTTGCCGGGGTTACACCTGAGAGATTGGGGGTAGCCATGGCAGTTGAGTTGGCTACAACAGTTCCGGTTGCACAGGTGCCGGTTTTTACAGTGTAGTTTAAATTTGTTCTGTTTGTACTCCATGTAATTGTTGCAATATTATAGGACGCAGCAGGGCCAACATTTGTCGATGCTGCCCCGTTTACTGTTACCGATGCAACAGTTACAACTGGTAAAGCTGTTTCTACGATATATGGTGTGGCTGTGGTGGTAACTGTGCTTGTGTTGCCAACATTGTCCATTGCAATATAAGAAACAAGAGTCTGGGTTGCATCAGCAAGAGCAACGGGGGCGGTGTATTGGGTTGTGCCTGCTGCAACTGTTTTGGTAGCCGCAACAAGAGCCGGTGTTGCCGGTGCTGCAGGCAGGGTAGGTGTAGTGCTTGTTGATGTGGTATAACCGGTAACAGCACAACCTGATTCACCCGCATTTTCTGTGCAAGCCAAAAGAAAATTTGTTGCTGAAGTAAAATTTCCTGCAGCGGGCGAAATCGATACGGTTGGCGGTGAGGTATCTTTGTTCAGGGTAAAATTTGCTGCGCCGTCATTTAATGCCAGATTGGTTACACATATAGAAAGGGAATTGGCTCCATTTGCAAGGTCTGCCTGGTTGATCAAGGTGGTTACAACTGTGTTGGCAGTTGCCGGGGTTGTTCCAGAGAGGTTGGGGGTAGCCATGGCAGTAGAGTTGGCTACAGGGGTTCCGGTTGCACAGGTTCCGCTTTTTACGGTATAGTTCAGGTTGGTGCGGTTGGTAGACCAGGTAATGGTGGCGATATCATAAGGGGCGACAGAGCCTGTAAATGTGGAGGCTACTCCATTTACTGTGACGGCAGAAATCGTAACTGCGGGGAGCGCTGTTTCAACGATATAAGGTGTGGCTGTGGTGGTAACTGTGCTGATGTTGCCCACATTATCCATGGCTATATAAGAAAATAGAGTCTGGGTTGCATCAGCAAGAGCAACGGGGGCGGTGTATTGGGTTGTGCCTGCTGCAACTGTTTTGGTAGCCGCAACAAGAGCCGGGGCTGCCGGTACTGCAGGCAGGGCAGGTGTTACCGATGTGGTTTTGGTATAACCTGTAACAGCACATGTGGAACCGCCTGTGTCTGTACAGTTCATGACAAGATTGGTGGTTGATGTAAAATTTCCCGGTAGTGGAGTTAGTGATATTGCAGGTGGGGTATTATCACGGGTAATCACATGTGAACTTGAGCCGGTGATAGCAGCAAGGTTGTCTACGCAAACCCAGATAGTATTTGCACCGGCAGCAAGTTGTGCTGCATTTATCAGGTTGGTGACATTTGTGTTGGCTGTTGGTGGTGTTGTTCCGGCAAGTCCTGCAAGAGCAGTTCCCGTGGTGCAGTCTGTACCTGATTTTATGGTATAGTTGAGATTGACTCTGTTTGTACTCCAGGTCAATGTGGCAATATCATAACCTGCTATGGAACTGATTACAGAAGTTGATGCAGCATTTATGGCAACAACAGGAACAGTTGTATCTACAATATAAGTGGCAGTTTGCAGAGCGCCTGCGTTGCCGGCAAGGTCTAAAGAGAGTGCTGATATGGTGGTCTGGGTTGCATCAGCCAGAACAAGCGGTGTAGAGTAGAGAGTTCCTGCGGTAACCGTATGTGTTACCGGGTCAATAACCGGTAGTGCCGGGGCAGCAGGCGGAGTGGGTGTTGTGCTGGTCGATGTTGTGTATGCAGAAATGTCGCACCCGGAAACATTGTCACTGCAGGTAACAGGGACATTGGTGGCTACAGTATAGCTTGCGGGTAAAGTCGTAAACGATGTTACGGGTGGTTGACTGTCTTGCGTCAATTGAACACCATTAATTCCCCCAATAAAAGAGGGCTGAAAAAGGGTATCAAGCACACCTACACACACCTGATAAACTCCATCTGTAGCAGGAACAGATAAAAAAAATGGTGTCCCTGATCCGGTACCTGTATAGGCAGATCCCACAATATCAACGGAAACCTGCGAGTTTAACGTATAAAAATAAAAAGGTGTAGTAGATGTATTTACAGAACACGACGGAACAGGGTTGACTCCAGAAATATTATTTATAGTATATTGAAAAAAACCGGGAGAATCAGATGAAAAGGCCAAGGTGTTGAAATTGGCGGTACTCATAAATGCCGAAGGCAATGCTGCAGTTGTCAAAGTTGGCCCAAGTTTTCCCGTTCCAATATTTAATGGGTAGTTTGTCACACCACCTCGTGCATCAGTAATGGTAATGTCAAGATCAGCTGAAAATCCAGGCACAACGTTGCTTGAAATAACAAATGTAACCGTAGATTGAATGTTTCCATTCGCCAAGGTGGTCTCTTGTTGCCCGGTAAATGCCCCCACAAGAGAACTATAGGTAAATGTAAGTGGGTCCAGGTCAGATACCTCTACCGTAATGGTGTAGCTTTGATTGGGCAAAAGAGTTGCGCCACCTGGAGAGGTTGATGTTGCAGAGATGATTGCAGGGGCAACATTGGGTAATATCGTTCCAAGGTCGTAATTGTAATCAGCGGTCGCTCCTTTCTCATCAGTCAGTGTAATGGTAACAATTATGGGTGCATTAATATTGGGTTCGTTTACAGTAAACGGCACGGAATAACTTAAAACATTTCCGCTCCATGATTCACTGCGCGTTCCAAATAACCCTTGAGTAGAGGTTATATTGGCCGTGAAAGTGTTATTATGCAAATCAGATGCAGAAAAAGTTATGTTTATATTTTGCCCTGGAGTGACAAGACCAGCACCCGGTGAATCAGATGAAAAAGAAATTACATCGGGAGGAGTATTGGGTGAAAAGTTCTGCACCTGTTCGAGAACATTTTCGCTGCATTGAAAGGTAAAAGTAAAGGTGGAGATCAACACCATATGATATAAAATATATTTTTTGAAATGCATTTGCACCTCCCTTGTCAAATAGGTAAAAAAAATATAAAGACGATATTGTCAATGAAAAAAGGTCGCTTCATTGCGTCTGCCAGAACTCTCCTTTGCGACCCCATGGATCGCCGATCGCCTGGTAAGGCATAGCGGCAGATGACGGCCATATTGTAATATTTGTAAATTGGTAGTTATGCGATATCAATTGGTGCAGCTGTGCTAAATGTTTTAAATAATAAAAGAAGAAGAGCTTTAAAAACCAATCGCCGACCCACTACACCATAGACTTGTAAATATGAAAATTTTCTATAACTTTTGTATGTTTAAGATTGAGAAAAATTCGTATCGTTATCAGGTACCAGCTCTTTTGCAACTACGATTGTCCTGTTGCTTCAGTTCCCATAAATGATCATATGTCGATATTTTACTTCTGTTTCAATTCATTATGCCCATAATCAATAATTCATAATCAAAATGAACATATGGGTCAGAAAGTTTCTAATATTAATATAACAAGTATTATTTTTTCATATTTAATAATATTTTTACCCGGGTTGGTTGTTTTTCGAAAAAAATCATATAAAACAATGTATAACATTATAGGTGCGAACAAAATGAACACCAGAATTAAATAAGAAGGAGACTTTTATGAACTATACAATAGTCAAAAGCCAGGTAAATTCAAGCAAAGGCAGATCAGATTATGCGGCAAGCTCGCAAGTGACGAGTCGATGGAGACAAAACCAGATTATTGAGAAAATTGCGGATGTATATACTTTAACCAGGGTAACCATTCTGGCTCTTTTAACTAGCCTGCAGAATCTTCTGGTGGAGTATATGGCCATGGGTTGCAGTAATGATTTTGGGTTTGCTTCTTTTTTTTATAGCATTCGCAAAAGCATTCGCAGAGGTTTTATTGCCCCCAATGATAGCTACCAACCAAACCGAAACTTTAACCGTATTCCTGCCCGTGAGGACAGCCAGCGCCCTGAGGCGGTTATACCTTGCAGAAAAAAAAGCAAATCGATGATGAGAAAGTTTCAAAGCATCAAAGAAAAATTAATATCTTTTTTTTCAGGAGAATATATGTTACATTCAATGAATAATTACAAAAAAAATAATTTAACACCTGAACAATATGCCAATCTGGCACCAGGTGAAATCGACAATATGAACCGGGTAGTTGGCAAATTTCAACCATTGTCAGAGTTTCATAGCAACAGGTTTTTTGAAAATAATTTTATATTATTTAATGTCACCAGGCGAATACCGCAATATTATTTCGTTTTACCTTCGTAATTTCAGTCGATGTTTATGAAAAACCATTACTGTGCGTACTGAAAACTTCAATTGAAAAACAGCTAAAAAAGGCCTTTTTTGGGGCAAACTTCACTGAAGTTTTCAAAAACCATTGGCTTGTTTTGACCAAACATCGATTGAAAAACGGCCTAAAATGGCCTTTTTTTG
>Ga0224495_10000523_pt1 | contig 30103 bp, 31 predicted proteins | sample SF_Jul11_sed_USG_FD_168128 | JGI IMG/M metagenome (GOLD analysis project Ga0224495, IMG submission 168128) | Sediment microbial communities from San Francisco Bay, California, United States - SF_Jul11_sed_USGS_4_1 | ecosystem: Environmental > Aquatic > Marine > Sediment | place: USA: California... | reverse complement strand
GTCTTCTCGCGAGTGTATGGCGCGGTGTTGAGCAAGCCTTGGCGGGCGCGGCCGTTCCGCAAGGTGGTGCTGACAGTTGGCGAACCGCTGGCGCCGGAAGAGGTGACGCTGAAAGGATTGCGCGACAGGGTGGCGCAGTTGCGCGGCGAAGTGCGCTGAGCGTAGCCCCGCTTTTAAACAGAAAGAGCAAAAGCAGCAGCAACCATTCGCACAAGTTTTTTCGTTGGGTTTGTGGGCACATCACTCACAGCTAAAAGGAGACATTCATTGCTGTCTGCACTATTATGTATATGCGGTCCCGCATAATTAACAGAAAGCAAACAAATCAAATGATTAGCCATGATCAACTTGAAAAGAATTTATGCATACACAGACCCATGGTTCCGCATAATATCAGTTGGGCATCTTAACGATGGAATCCACTGAATCCGAGGTACAGCAACTTGCTCAGTTTCTGAGCGAGTTCAAAAAAGAGAGCGACCGTGGCGCTGCTCTCGTAGCTGCATCTATGATCGACGAACGTCTTGAAGAAATTCTCGGCAGTTTTTTTTCGGACATCCCAGCATCAAAAGACCTGCTATCTGGGTTTAACGCCCCACTAGGAACGTTCTCGGCCAGAGCATCAGCCGCTATGGCTCTTGGGCTATTGCAAGAGAACGAATTCAAAGAGATCACGCTCATCCGAAAAATCAGAAACGAATTCGGTCACGGATGGCAAGCCATATCGTTTGAGTCAGGTCGCGTAGCCGACTTTTGCAGTCAGCTACCGTGGCTCGGCCCATCGGAGTACGAAAAAGGTGCAACCGCAAGAGCTAGATTTAATGCTGCAGTAGCCATCTTGCTCACCGATCTACTTTGGCGTGTACGTTTAGTTGTTAAGGAACGGCGCAGTATCAAAACTTGGCCAAACAGGGCGCGTAGTGAGTAAGTTGCCCAACCTGGCAGTTAAGAAGGACTGCGCAAAAGCATGCAGCCCCTTACTTTTACGTTAGGGTTAATAAAGAAGAGTCACATGGAGTTTTGGGAAAAAATAGGCTTTACCGCTCTAGGGTTCATAGTTGCCGGCATAGGCTATCTGATTAAGCGGAAAATAGAAAATAAGCCACATCAGGAAGCGCTTGATCGCCACAAAAGTGTATTGGATATTCACAAGCAGATGAATGAGCAAGGACTTTCTGTAGAAGAACTTAAAAACTTAGAGCAAATCCTTACGGGTAAATCCAGTTCAATTAAATATCACACAGATCAATTAACTCACGAGTCTGAGGCAGAGCCAATAATCTCAGAAAGTGATCATGAGTTCATGTCGCAAGTAGAACTAAATATTCGTGCAGGCGAAAAGTTTGAGAGAGCAAAAGAAAAGCTTCAGGAAGTAATCGCCGGAATTGATTCTAGGGTTGGCGATTTTGAAAGCCAGTCACTAATGAATAGTCAACGGTCTTGGGAAATCTACAGCGTAGAGCAAGCAAAGGCAGCTGCGTCAGGTTATAGAGGCGGGAGCATCTACTCTCTTATTTATTTTTCAGAGCTTGAGTCTTTAACACTGGAAAGAACAGCAAGGCTTCAAGCTGAGCTTGATGAACTAATAAGGATTAGAGGTTGAAAACTCTAACAACCACATTAAAGTTGTTCGCTGTCATTCGCTGGGACGACGCTACCGCGGCGCCCCTTATGTGAAACGTTAGACAAGGAATAATTTATGAAAAAGCAATGTCTCTGCTGTGAAAAAAATATTTCTGAGAAGCTTCCACGAATTTGCCCTGTGTGTAATCACGTATTTCAGGGAAACGGATGGGATGGTATTGATGCACATTGGCGCGCTCGCCATGAACAATTAATGCCGTACAATGAATTCTGGTCTGGCTTATGTGTTAATCACAAGGGTCACGCTTAAAATGTACTTGGTTAGCTCAATATTTAGAGTATTGCCCAACCCGGCATTCAAGAGTAGCGCGCTAAAGAGCGACTCTTAATTTTAAACTTTTGCTTCGTACCAACCCTTGCTGGAATTGACTACCCGCACCACGAACAGCATCACCGGCACTTCGATGAGTACCCCGACGACCGTGGCCAGTGCCGCACCCGACTGGAATCCGAAAAGGCTGATGGCCGCCGCTACCGCCAGCTCAAAGAAGTTGGAGGCGCCGATCAGCGCCGATGGGCAGGCGACATTGTGTTTCTCTCCGACAGCGCGGTTGAGCCAGTAGGCAAGCGCGGAGTTGAAGAAGACCTGGATCAGGATGGGCACCGCGAGCAGGGCGATGATCAGCGGCTGGTCGATGATCGCCTTGCCCTGAAATGCGAATAACAGCACGAGGGTCAGAAGCAGTGCCGCGATCGACCAGGGGCCGATCCTGTCCATCACCGCATTGAAGTGCGCCTGGCCCTTCGCCAGGAGCGACCTGCGCCAGAGTTGCGCGAGGAACACCGGGATGACGATATACAGGACGACCGAGGTGAACAGCGTATCCCAGGGCACATGGATGCTGGAGATTCCCAGCAGTAACGCGACGATGGGCGCAAAGGCGAAGACCATGATCGTGTCGTTGAGCGCCACTTGGGACAGGGTAAAGATCGGGTCGCCGTTGGTGAGACGGCTCCAGACGAACACCATGGCGGTGCAGGGTGCGGCGGCGAGCAGGATCAGACCGGCGATGTAGCTGTCGATCTGTGCGGCGGGCAGCCAGGGGGCGAACAGTTCGCGGATGAACAGCCAGGCCAGAAACGCCATGCTGAACGGCTTGACCAGCCAGTTCACGAAAAGTGTCACGCCGATACCGCGCACGTGCTGCTTGATCTCGTGCAGTGCGCCGAAATCGACCTTGACCAGCATGGGGATGATCATCACCCAGATCAGCAGGCCGACCGGCAGGTTGACCTGCGCGATCTGCATGCGGCCGATGGACTGGAACAGGACGGGTGCGACCTGCCCCAACCCGATGCCTGCGATGATGCAAAGGAACACCCAGACGGTCAGGTAGCGCTCGAAGACACTCATCGGAGCGCCTGCTCCTGCCTTTGCCGCGACTTCACATTGAGCGCTCATGTGATCACCTCAGAGACCGAGTGCTTCACTTACCGCGGGCAGCAGGCTGGAACGGATGTCGTCGCGCACCGCGATGAAACTTTCCAGCGGTTCGCCATGCGGGTCGTGAAACGGCAGGTGGAGGTGCGTCACCGGATACGGAAAGACCGGGCAGGTTTCCTTGACGTTATCGCAAACCGTCACCAGCAGATCGACGGATTCGTTCATCATGGATTTCACGTCTTTCGGATGCAGGCCCTCGGTCGGCAAACCGGCAAGCTGCAGCGCCTCGATCGCACCGCCGGCAACCTTGGGTTGAGGCCGGGTTCCGGCCGACAATGCCCGCACCTTGCCGCCCAGTTCATGGTTGAGGATCGCCTCTGCCATTTGGGAACGGCAGGAGTTTCCGGTGCAAAGTATAAGGACGGTTTTGCGCGTGGTCATGGTGCTGGTTCGTATCGAGGGACAGGGCAATGCAGCGAGTGCGTATTTTATCCGCTGCTGCCCCGTGGGTGATCCTGTCTCGTTGATAATCCTGCTTTGGCTTAATGCGCCGCCTGCACTCCATGCCAGCCGGGATGCGCGAAATAAGTGCCGTAATTATCCAGCGCTTCGGCGATCTTTTCGGCGCCCATGCGTGCCTCGACCAGATCCTTGCCCGCCATGGCATCCGCCCCGGCGATGATGTCGGCCAGTACCAGATGGAGCATCTCGTCGGTTTTTTGCTCCAGTTTGCAGTTGTTCACCATGAACGCGATCTGGTCATTGGTCTTTTGCGCCAGCGCCTGATACTGTTTCGTTGAGGCTTTTCCAGTGTGGATCGCATGCAGTTCTGCCGATAGCGCGTCGCGGATGATGCCCATGGCCTGGCGCAGGTTGGCATCGGTTTCCCATTTTTTGCCGTTGTTGAGCGTGAGTTGCGGTGTTTCCTGCGCGTGACCCTCATGTGAATGGCTGTGATCTGCGGCCAGCGCGATCTTCGCGCCGAGGCTCAACAGCATGGCGGTGGACAGGATTGCGATCATTTTTCTGCTTTGGTTGAACATTTAATTCATATCTCCGTTATTAAGGTCGTAAAAAAACTTTCCCCGGATCGACGAGGTCCGGATTGGTGTGAGTCGGTGCCGGCCGGGAAGTTCAGCCGCGGCGGTCTTCTCCCCTACTTCTGGGAGGGTAGTGTGGCGTCTGCGCGGCAGTGGATCAGAGAAACGAGTTGCAGCAGGAAAGCGGCCAATGCCGCGATCATGAGTACCAGACCGCTGCGCCAGCCCAGGGTCAGCACGATCCCCCCGGCAAGGAACAACAGCGCGCGGATGCCGCCGCCTGCCCCAAGACGTTGCCGGGCCTTTGCGTGCCATGCGGTCTGTATGCCGGGGCGCGCCCAGATGGGGAAGAGCTGGCTGACCGCGCCGGTCACCAGCGGGAACAGGAAAGCCAGGATGAAGGCGTGAGCGGTGTCGATCGAGTTCGGGTTGCCGTTCGCATGGAACAGGCCGAGCAGCAGGACGATGATGAATCCTGCCAGTGCGGCGGCCAGCGAGGGCGCGGCACCATGGAGCCGGCGGATCTCAGGGGAATACAGTGTGAGCCATGCCTTGCCCAAGGCTATCAGGGGCACCAGCCACAATAAGACGCCCAGATACGCGAGGGGCTTGAACCAGGCCGCCCCGAACGAGATCAGCAACGTTCCGCCCAGTGCCCATTTCAAACCTCGGTGCAGCCGTGCGCCGGCCTGCGGGTCGGGCCGACCGGCAACCGTGGGCAGCAGCACTTGCAGCGTGGCGATCGCGGTCAGCCCGATGAACCCGAAGGTGTTGAGGTGCAAGTGCAGGTTTTTCAGGGCAGAACGCTGTTCCGGCCAGAACGCCATCGCGGAAACCGCAACCAGCGCGAACACCAGACAGCCGATCGCCCCGAGATACCAGTTGAGGCTGGGATGCGGACTGCCGATCGCGCTGAAGGCGCGGCTGATGGCCCAGAGGAAAAAGATCATTGCCACCGCAAGCGCAATGATGGCGGCAAGGTAATAGAGCGAGGTTGGCCAGGCGAAGGAACCGAACGCCAGCCCTCCCGCAACCAGCAGCAACAGCGGCATCAGTTGCACGGCAGGCGGCGCAGGGTTGCTCCGCGTCAGCACCGGGACGAAGTGGATCATCGCGCCAAAGATCAGCGGCATGATGCCGACTGCAAGGGCTAGATGGGTGTGTGCGGCGGACGGAAGGGGGTGAAGCAAGGGCAGCAAAACGGCGGCAGCGAAACTCGCGGCCGCCGTCAGCACCAGCAGAACCTGCATGATGCTGCTGCTATTTATTTGCGCACGAAGTCAATTATGATCTGGCCGGGTTCGCGGGCGACATAATTGATTTCCACGCCATCACCGTAGCGGTCCTTGAATTGGGCCAGCAGCGGCAGCGGGTCGTGGTCGTTGCAGAAATGCATGGTTTCGCCCGGATTCAGCGAGTCGAAAGCGCCAAAGATGGCTGCATGACGGAAACGCTTGGCGACGCCGCGGGCATCGAACGGGTAGCGCATATCGGGGGTGAAGCTGTTTGCACAATTGTGAGACATATCGATTTCCTTAAATGAGATGGGTTGAACGCATAATAATGCCCGACAATTTTAATGGGATATGCGAAAAATGCAAGTTATTAATGGTCCCAGAGAGTTTCCCCTGCTGATGCCGCCTTGTTGAGGGTGCGGCCCAGCACGAATAACAGGTCCGACAGGCGGTTCAGGTAGGGAAGGGCGTGTTTCGGAACCGCTTCCTGGCGTTCTTTTTCAGCGGAATGCGAAAGCGCGGCAAGATCGCGTTCGGCGCGGCGTGCCACGGCGCGGGCCAGATGGCATAAAGCGCCCGGGCGCGAGCCGCCGGGAAGGATGAATTCCCGCAACGGGGGAAGCACGGCGTTGTATCGCTCGACCTGTTCGTCCAGCCAGGAGAGCTTGCTTTCCGCAAAAACATCCCGTGCGGGCAGCGCGAGCGCACCGCCGAGGTCGAACAGGTCGTTCTGGATCTGCAAAAGAACCGCGCGGATTTCCTGGGCAAGGGGCTCGGCAAGCAGTACGCCGAGGTGGCTGTTCAGTTCGTCCACGCTGCCCAATGCGGCGATGCGCGCGTGTTCCTTGCCGACGCGCGCCCCGTCTGCCAGGCCGGTGGTGCCGTCATCTCCGGTGCGGGTGGTGATCTTGCTGAGGCGCTTTGCCATGTTACCGGTATTGCCCGATGCGGCGGGAGGCGGAAGGGGGGAAGTCGAAACGGTACCGGTCACTCATGGCAGACGACCTGGTTGCGTCCATTGGCCTTGGCCTGGTAGAGCGCTTCGTCGGCCAGGCCGGTGGCAGTTTTAAGCTCCATGCCGGGCTTTGCCTCGCACAGGCCGATGCTGATGGTCAATCCTTCCGGGATCTTCGGCAACCGGATCTCGCTGACTTGCTGGCGGATACGCTCTGCGATGAGCGTTGCGCCGTCGAGACTGGTTTCCGGCAACAGTATCAGGAATTCCTCGCCGCCCCAGCGGGCGAGGATGTCCATGCTGCGTATACCCTTGTCGAGCACCTCGGCGATCGCGATCAATGCCTGGTCGCCGATGTCGTGGCCATGGGTGTCGTTGATCCGTTTGAAGTGGTCGATATCGAGCATCATCAGGAATATCTGGTGCTGCGTGCGCTCGGCGCGCAGGAATTCCTGGTCTGCGAGGATACGGAACTGCCGCCGGTTCATCAGGCCGGTCAGGGAATCGGTGTGGGCCAGCTTGATCAGCGCTTCGTGCTGCGCCAGATGATGGCGGATGTTGATCAGGCTGATGGCATAAAAAGCCTCGTCGCCCAGTTTGGACATGCTGATCCCCACCTCAAGATCAAGTGGATGGCCGCGCTGATCCCTTCCCTTCATCCGTTCCATGACTGCCTGGGTGTCCTGCATTGCCGGCGGCTTTTCCGGCAGCGCATATTCCTCAAGCGAAAAATCGCTGATGAGCTGGTGGATGTACAGCCCGGTCATGGATTCCTTTTCATAACAGAACATCAGCTCGGCGCTGCGGTTCGCCTGGAGCACCTTGCCGTGCTCATCCAGCAGCAGAATGCCTTCAAAGGCGTGGTCGAAGAACAGGCGATAACGCGCGTTGCTGCGGAACAGTTCGCGGAATATGCGCCGCGTCTGGATGGCGTAGCGGATGCAATGTTCCAGGTGTTTGGGCGTCAGTTCGGATTTGACGATAAAGTCGGCAATGCCGTGTTCGCTGGCGTTCAGGTCGATATTCTCGAAATAGTCGACGCCGGTGAGCATGATGATGGGCGGGGATTCTATTCCCCGTAGCGAGATCAGCGCTTGCGCCCAGTCGATTCCGCTGATGTCTTCACCCAGGAAAAAATCGACCAGGCAGGCGTCGTAGTCGTTGGCTTCGATCATCCGGTCGGCTGCCATGCAGTGGCTTGCATGGTCGACCACAAGGCCCGAGCCGTAAACCTGCCGCAGCATGTCCTCGGTCAGCAGGAAGTCGTTTTCGTCATCGTCCAGCACCAGGATTTTTTGCGGGGAATTCATGTGCGTCACTCCGCTTTGATCGTTGGCAAGGTGACGATCCTCAGCCAGTAATTGGTGACAACCCGGACCACTTCGACCAGCTTGTCGAAGGTGACCGGTTTGACGATGAACGAATTCGCGCCGAGATTGTAGCTGGACAGCAGGTCTTCCTCGGCCTTGGAAGTGGTCAGGATCACGATCGGGATCTTGCGCAACAGCGGATCCTGCTTGATCTCATGCAGGGCTTCCCGGCCGTCCTTGCGCGGCATGTTCAGGTCGAGCAGGATCAGGCCGGGCAGCGGCATCCCTGCAAGGTGTTTATAGGCGCCCCTGCGATGCAGGTAGTCCATCAGGTCAACGCCGTCCACGACAAAGTCAAGCGGGTTCTCCAGGCGGATCTCCGTGAATGCGTCCTCCACCAGCAGGCGGTCATCCGGATCGTCTTCGGCCATCAGGATGGTGACCAGTTGCTTTGCGTCGCGAACCAGCGCCTGGTTCTTGAGGGTGAACCGGATGGTGCGTCCGAGGGACTCCGAGTCCAGTTCGCTTTTGGTCAGGAAGTAGGAGATCCCGGCGGTCTGCCGTGCCAGCCTGCCAATGGATTGCACGTCGGGCTGTCCGGTAAGCAGGATGGCAGCAGGGCACTTGCCGCCCATTTTCTTGTGTATGGCATAGATCCAGTCCGTCCCGGTGCGCTGGTTGTCCAGCTGGTAGTCCACGAGGAAGACGTCATAGCGCTTGTCTGTGGCCATCTGTTCCCCGCGTGCGTAGGAATCTGCCCAGTCCAGGTGGAACCCGGCGCCGTAGATCTGTTTCAGCAGGTCGCGGATCAGCAGGTAATCGTTCTTTTCGTCTTCCAGCAACAGGATATCAGGCAAGGTTTCGCTCATGGCGCAGTCCTATTGGTTGGTTGGCAGGCGGACGATCTCCAGCCAGTATTGGGTGACCTTGCGGATGATGTCCACCAGCTTGTCGAAGGTCACCGGTTTGATGATGAACGAATTCGTGCCCAGATCGTAGGTGCGGAGGATGTCTTCCTCCGCATTCGAGGTGGTCAGCACGATGATGGGGATCGCGCGCAGCGCGGGGTTCTGTTTGATCTCCCTGAGTGCCTCGCGGCCGTCTTTTTTCGGCATGTTCAGGTCCAGCAGGATCAGCCCCGGCATCGGGGTGCCGGCAAGGTGGGTATAAGCGCCGCGTCGATACAGGAAATCCATCAAGTCAATGCCGTCTTCGACAAAAACCAGCGGATTGGCCAGACGGATCTCATCGAAAGCATCCTGCACCAGCAGGCGGTCATCCGGGTCGTCATCCGCCATCAGGATGGTGATACGTTCGCGATTCGTCATTATGGTTCCCTCGTGATTCATTAATTATTGTGCGAATACCGCAGGCTCAGTTGCATGCAGGTCCCGATCCCCGGCTCGCTGATTGCATGGATCTCCCCGCCGTGGCGTTCCACGATGCGGCGACAAACCGACAGGCCGATGCCCGAGCCGGAATATTCGCCGCGGCCATGCAGCCGCTTGAAGGTCTCGAATATCTGTTCGGCATACTGCGGCTCGAAACCGATGCCGTTGTCACTGCAGATCAGATGGAGCATGCCGCTATCCATGCCGCTCCTGCTCTTCTCGTCGAGAGCGATGGTAATGGCAGGCGTAACATCCTTGCGGCGGTATTTAATCGCGTTGCCGATGAGATTCTGGAACAGTTGCACCATCTGTATCTTGTCAGCTTCGATCTCCGGTAGCGGGTCGACCCTGATTGTAGCGTGAGACTCCTCGATTTGCAGCTCAAGCGTGTTGCAGGCTTCGGTGATGGCTTGGTTGAGGTCGGTCGGCAGGAAAGGCCGCTGGCTTGCATTGACGCGCGAGTAGGTCAGCAGATCCTCGATCAGCTCCTGCATCCGCCCGGCAGCGGCGATCATGCGCTGGAGGAAGTCGAGCGAACGGCCTTCGATCTGGGCCATGCTGATCACTCGGTCGCCAAAAGACCGGATCTTCCGCAAGGGTTCCTGCAGGTCATGGGAAGAGATATAGGCGAATCTTTCCAGCTCCTCGTTGGAGCGCAGCAGATCCGCCTCGCGCTTTTGCAGCGCGGCTTCGGCGCTGAGACGTCCGATCGCAATGGCCGTGGCGTCTGCAAGGCGCAGTAAAAATGCCTGCTCGCCGTGTGTCATTGCCTCATTCATCAGCGGCAACAGAAGTTCGCCCAGGCATACGGAGCCGATCATGAAAGGGATGCAGATCATATTGTTGCCGGCGATATTCTCCAGGTGCAGTTCTGTCGAGTGGCTGATGGCGGATAAATCGACGGGCTCCATTTCCTGCACGGCGGCAATATAGAAACTCCCATCATCACGGGTCAGGTTGATCTGGCCGGCAGGTTTGCATAAGAGCCAGTCGGCGGAGTTCGTGATCAGGGCCAGGATCGCCCGGGCAAACGAATCCGGGTCGTCATTCTGCAACGCCAGCAAGGAGATGTTCCCGAGCAGATGGTCTTCCCGGTGACTGCGGCGCAGTTCGTTGTTGGTGCGGATCAGCTGGCCGGAAAGCTGGTTGAATAACTGAACGATGTTGCCCAGCTCGTCGCGCCCCGGCAAGATGATTTCTTGCGGTGCATCGCCGTGTTGCAGGTGCTCCACGACGTCTTCAAGGTTCTTGGTGGTGCTGCGGATGGAAAAATAGAAGGACAGGATCAGGTAGCCGATGAGGAGCAACCCGAGGCTGAAAAAGGTGATAAGTGTATTGGTATGCGTCCTGAGGTGAAGGATATCCAGCTCGAAGCTGTCATGGATATGCGCCGTGGTCTTCTTGAGCAGCAGGTAGGCGCCGGAGATCGCGCCGGTTCCGCGTTCGAAATAGTCCGGGGGCGAGATCGTGGATGCAGGTTGATGCAGAATCCGCGTTTGTGCCAGCGCGGCGAATTCTTCGGCCTGGTCGACTGCCTGGCCGGTAATCCCGGAAAATGCGGCCTGTAACTGTCTGTCCCTTTCAAAGGCAAACTCCATATTGCGGCGCACGTCGCGGGAAAGCGCCGTTACGGAAGAGATCAGGTTTGCCAGCTCATGATGTTCCTCATCGGTCAGTTTTCCATCCGCGATCATGCCCGAACCGCTGCCGCGCAATTGTCCCAAAGCCTCGACGAGCATCGGGAGATAATGAAAATTCACCTCGATCAGGTGACGGGTGGCGGGGACATCTTCGGTGTAAAGCGCGCTGTTGATGGTGATGCGGAAGATCATATCCAGATAATCCGCGATCAGGGCGGTGTGCAATTGCCAGTTCTGCTCGACAGTCAATTGCTGCGTTTCCCCAAGCAGCTTCAGCCAGCGGGCGCGTACCTGTAGCCAGGCTCCGTGGAGCTTTAATTCGCGACCCCACAAACGGTCAGCTTCATCGGCTTCTGCCAGCGCCTTGTCGAGCGCGGGCTGCAGCGCTTCGATTTTGCTGCGAAAGCGCTCTTCGCCCTGAAGCAGGCTGTGGGTCATGCCGCGATGCTGCGGAATCAACTCAAGCAGGGAGGATACCTTGATCGCATACTCCAGCCCGTTCATCTCGAGCTGTTTTTCGCGGATATGCTGGTTGACGTCATCCAGCAGGTAGTAGCTGGCATAGGTCAGCGGGATCAGGAGCAGCAGGAGGACAAGCAGGAATTTCTCCGCAAACCTGAGGTGCTGTACCAGCCGGGCGCCGGGCGCCAGCAGAACGGACATAAATGGTGATGGCCGCTTCACTCCTCTCCCTCGACCGCCTGGGGCAGCAAGATTTGCATCGTGGTGCCCAGACCGGTATCCGAGGCGAGCTCGATCGTGCCGCCGAGCAAGCTGGCCGCCATGAGCACCATCGTGAGGCCGGCGCCCGCCCCGGGGTATGCTTCCCGGTTGTGCAACCTTTCAAACAGGTCGAACACGCGCTGGCGATATTCGGGAGCGATGCCGATGCCGTTGTCGCTGACCGTCAGCACAAGCCTGTCCCGGTCTTTGCGCCAGATGACTTCAACCTGTGCGGGAACGCCTTCCCGGGTGTACAGCAGTGCGTTATCGAGCAGCTCGCGCAGGAGGATCTCCAGCAGCACCGGGTCGCTTTGCCAAACGAGCGCAGGTTCTGCATCCCACTGCAGTTTTGTGCCTTCGGGCAGGCTGCGGTAATGGGCGGCGATGACTTCGCCGGTCAACTGCGCGATCGCGACAGATTTGATGTTGGGCTGATGGGTGGCAAGGCGGGCGTATTGATGCAGGCGGCCGACAGTCTGTTCAAGGGTGTGGGTGGCGGCGACCATGCGGTGCAGGTACATGTTGCCGCGCTCGCTCAATTGCCCGGCCTCGCGCCGCAGCAGGATCTCTGCAAAGCCGTGGATCGCCCGGATTGGCGCGTTGAGGTCGTGGCACATGCGGCGGATCTGCAGATGCATGTCCGCCAGTGCTTTCCGGTCCATCACAACAGGGTGAAAGTCTTTATTCTTCACTGGCGCATGCCTTAAGGTTATGTTGGGCAGTCTGCATGTCAGTGATTTTCGAGACAGGACAGATATATCGCTGCATCCGGAGAGGTGCCGTTGCGTTGTGCCTGCCAGATCATTTCGCCGAGGCATTCCATCATGCGATGCTGCGCGTCATGTTCGGACTCGAACTTGTGTGTCAGCCGGGCGAAGTGCCTGCGTATACCCGTCGGCTGGTCGATGGAGATCTGCTCTTCGATGGTGAGGTGCATCATCAGGTGGAGGAATGGGTTGGTCGAACCGTGCTCCGGCAGATAATCCTGCCCCTGATGGCGTTGGGGATCCTCCAGCACGGGATGGAACTCCGGGTGCCTGAGAATGAGTTGCGCGGCAAGATCTTCCAGCGGCGTGAGCAGCTCTCCGGCCCGGCGCTTGCGCCAGGTTTCGAACAGGAAATTGCGCGCATCATCGCGCGATGGGCTGAAGAACATCAGGTTGCCTTTTTGTCATATTCGCACAGGTCGTTGATGATGCAGTTGCAGCATTTCGGTTTGCGGGCCTGGCAAACGTAGCGTCCGTGAAGGATAAGCCAATGGTGTGCATTGCGCTTGAATTCTTCCGGCACGATCTCGAGCAGCCTGTTTTCCACGTCCAGTACGGTTTTCCCGGGCGCAAGGCCGGTGCGGTTGGCAACGCGGAACACGTGCGTGTCGACCGCGATGGTGGGTTGCCCGAAGGCGGAGTTGAGTATCACATTGGCGGTCTTGTGCCCCACGCCGGGCAGGGATTCCAGAGCCTCGCGGTCTTGCGGCACGGTGCCGCCGTGTTGCTCGACCAGCTGGTGGCACGTCTGGATCAGGTGTTTTGCCTTGGTCTTGTACAGGCCGATGCTCTGGATGTAGTCGCGCAGTCGGCCCTCGCCGAGGTCGATCAGCTCCTGCGGGGTATGGGCTACCGGGAACAGTTGCCGTGTGGCTGCATTGACGCTGATATCGGTGGCTTGCGCGGATAGCAGTACCGCGACCAGCAGTTCGAATGGCGTCGAATATTCCAGTTCGGTGGTGGGACTGGGGTTCGCGGCCTGCAGGCGCAAAAATATCTGTGTGCACCTGTCCCGCAGATTGCCGGTTTGCTCCTTTGTATGATTTGCATTGGCGTTCATGTCTGAGAGGCAGGGTTGCTATCGCTCCGGTCGAAGCAAGTATGTCCGTGCGGGTTTTTAGGGGTTTTATTCAACCGCTCCGGCATCCGTGAAATCAGGCGGGGATTATCCACTGATTCGGGCATTGCTTCAATTGAGCCGGAAGAGCCCGGGCAAATCTCCCTGGCGAACTTGAAAATTCAAAAAAGGGCACCATATCAGCCGCTACGCCATTCTTTGCAATCGTAACTGAAGGGGATTGATATGACCGAAAATGTGACCGCCAATCGTGAAACCATGGGATTCCAGACAGAAGTCAAACAACTTCTGCACCTGATGATCCATTCGCTGTATTCCAATCGCGAGATATTCCTGCGCGAGCTGGTTTCCAATGCGTCGGATGCCTGCGACAAATTGCGCTTTGAAGCGCTGCACAACGACTCGCTGTTCGAGAACGATGCCGACCTGCATATCCGCGTCAGCTACGACAAGGAGGCCAGGACGCTGACGGTCAGCGATAACGGTATCGGCATGAGCCGCGACGAGGTGATCAACAATCTGGGTACGATCGCCAAGTCGGGAACGCGCGAATTCTTTTCCAAACTGAGCGGCGACCAGCAGAAGGATGCGAGTCTGATCGGCCAGTTCGGCGTGGGGTTCTATTCCTCGTTCATCGTGGCCGACAAGGTCGTAGTCACGACACGCCGCGCGGGCGAGCAGCCCGATCAGGGTGTGCGCTGGGAATCGGACGGCGGCGGCGAGTTTTCCGTCGAGATGCTGGAGGGCGTCGCGCGCGGCACGTCGATCACGCTGCATTTGCGCGCCGATCAGGATGACCTGCTCAGCGGCCACAGTCTTCGTGCCATCGTCCGCAAGTATTCCGATCATATCGTCCAGCCGATCCTGATGAAGAAGGAGGAATGGAAGGAGGACGGCCAGGTCATCACCGACGAGGACGAGACGGTGAATCAGGCGTCCGCTCTGTGGGCGCGTCCCAAGAACGAGATCTCCGAGGAAGAGTACAAGGCGTTCTACAAGCATGTCGGTCATGATTACGAAGACCCGCTGATCTGGGCGCATGCGCGCGTGGAGGGCAAGCAGGAATACACGCAGTTGCTCTACATCCCTGCGCATGCCCCGTTCGACCTGTATGACCGCAGCACCCGCCACGGCGTCAAGCTTTACGTGCGCCGTGTGTTCATCATGGATGACGCCGAACAGTTGCTGCCGACCTATCTGCGTTTCGTGCGAGGCATCGTCGACTCGAGCGACCTGCCGCTGAACGTGTCGCGCGAGATCCTGCAGGAATCGAAGGACATCGAGGCGATCCGCGCCGGCTGTACCAAGAGAATACTCGGCCTGCTCGAAGACCTGGCGAAAAACGACAAGGAGAAATACGCCAAATTCTGGGAAGAGTTCGGACTGGTGTTGAAGGAAGGCACGGCAGAAGACTATGCCAACAAGGAAAAGATCGCCGCATTGCTGCGTTTCGCATCGACCCATGCCGACACCAGTGAGGCCGCCGTTTCGTTTGCCGATTACATCGCGCGCATGAAGGACGGGCAGGAAAAGATCTATTACATTACCGCCGAAAGTTTCAACGCTGCGAAGAACAGCCCGCATCTGGAAGTGTTCCGCAAGAAAGGCATCGAAGTGTTGCTGCTTTCCGACCGTGTGGACGAATGGGTGGTGAGCTCACTGACCGAGTTCGAAGGCAAGCAGCTGGTATCGGTGGCCAAGGGCGGGCTTGATCTCGGCAAGCTGGAAGACGAGGCGGAGAAGCAGGAGCAGGAAAAACAGGCCAGCGATCTCAAGGATTTGACCGAGAAGATCAAGACCACTCTCGGCGAGCGCGTCAAGGATGTGCGCGTGACGCATCGCCTGACCGATTCGCCTGCTTGCCTGGTGGCAGATGAACATGACATGAGCGGCAACCTTGCGCGCCTCCTCAAGTCTGCCGGTCAGCAAGCGCCGACATCGAAACCGATCCTGGAGATCAACCCGAACCATCCGGTGTTGATCCGCCTGAAGGAAGAAGAAAAGCATTTTGACGACTGGGCCGCGGTGCTCTTCGACCAGGCGCTGCTGGCGGAAGGCGGGCAACTGGACGACCCGGCCGGGTTCGTCAAGCGGGTGAACCAGTTGATGCTGGAGATGCAGGCGGGCTAATCGCAACTGTTCCTGACCGGCAGGCTGGGGAGATTTTTTTCCCGGGCCTGCCGTCTTTTCTGAAATGGCCGCAATGCGAGATGTGGTAGCATAAAACCACTGACGCAGCGGACATCAAACGGATCATATATGCCATTCAGAAAGCTCTCTGGGTACGGGTTGATTCAGGAACATCCGGCTGATTGCACGGCTGTCACCGGGCGGGCTGATAGATGACAGCTGTTATTTTGCTGCTGGCAGGCGTCATCCTGGCGGCTATCTTTTATATCATCCACATCAACCGCAGGCTTGCCTCTGACCTTGCCGATCGCGAACAATCCGAGCAGCGTGAGCAATCCAGGAATCACGTATTGCAGTTAATGGCGCGGGGTGCACCACTCGCCGAAATCCTGAAGGCCATCGTGCGCGGCGTGGAACAGGAGTGCCCGGATCTGCTTTGCAGCATCATGTTGCTCGACAGCGAAGGCAGGCATCTTGTAATCGGCGCAGCCCCAAGCCTGCCGGACTTTTTTATCGATGCGATCAGCGGCCTAGAGGTCGGCGTCGGCGCCGGCTCCTGCGGCACCGCTGCCTTTACCGGCCAGCGCGTCGTCGTTGAGGATATCCAGACGCATCCGTACTTGGAGAACTGTAAAGAGGAGGCCAGCAGGGCGGGTCTGCATGCATGCTGGTCGGAGCCGATCCGCTCGACTTCCGGCAAGGTTCTTGGCACTTTTGACACCTATTATGAGGAAGCGTGTCTACCGTCCGACGAGGAGATCCGCCTGATCGAGCAAACCGCCAATCTGGCGGAGATCGCGATCGGGCGAAGCCGTGCCGATCAGGCACTCAAGGAAGGCGAGAAAATGCTTTCCGATATCCTGGAAAACGTCAGTGCCCACATCTACATGAAAGATACGAGCGGCCGCTACCTGTTTGCCAATCGGTTGCTGCGCGAACAGTTCGATGCGCCGATGGAAGAGATCATGGGTTACGACGATTACAAGTTTTTCGATGCCGATACCGCTGCCAGCATGCGCAAGGACGACCTTTGCGTCTTGCAGGAAGGCGAGACGCTGCAAGCCGAGGAGACCAATTTCAATATCCTCACCGGTGTGGCGAACGTGTTCCTGTCGGTCAAGCTGCCGCTGCGGCGCGAGGATGGCAGCATCTATGCCTTGTGCGGTATTTCCACTGACATCACCGAGCGCAAGGAGATCGAGGAGCACATGCGCCACATGGCGCAGTATGACGGGCTGACCCACCTGCCCAACCGGGCGCTTTTCAATGACCGCCTGCAGCAGGCGATCATCTCCGCACAGCGGAACCAGGGGCGTTTGGCGCTGATGTTCATCGATCTGGACAAATTCAAGCCAGTCAACGATACCTACGGCCATGCCGTGGGCGACCTGTTGCTGAAGGAGGTTGCACAGCGCATGCAGGATTGCCTGCGGGAGTCGGATACCGCAGCGCGTGTGGGAGGCGACGAATTCGTTGTGCTGTTGCCCGCCATAGAGACCGAGCAGGATGCAGAACTGGTCGGTGGGAAGATACTGCAGGCCCTTAACCGCCCTTTCGAACTGGCAGGGCACCGGCTGAACATCGGGGGAAGCATCGGTGTCGCCATCTATCCGGATCACGGGGCCAGCGAAAAGCTGCTGGTCAAAAGCGCGGATATCGCCATGTACCATGCCAAGAAAAATGGCCGCAACAACGTCAGTCTTTACCGGCACGGGATGCAGGGGATCGCACAGTGATACTAAGCAGTGGTTGAGCATGAGCCGTTTTCCAGGGTGGCATTCGAGGCAAGACGGTCGGAGAAGCATATCGGCGAAAGCTGCTGCGCTATAATCGCGCGTAATTATTTTTCGCTGCTGCAGCGCATCCCGATAGATTAAAGACAACGAAGTCATTTGCATGTCGGGTTTTCAGGGAGAAGGGCACAATGAACAGACAGGAAGTCGCACTACTGAGCAAAGAGATCGAGATGTTGATGAATGAACGCGCGAAGTTGCTCAGGGTCGTGGGTGCTGCCGCAGTGTTTGTGGCGAATGCAGACCCCGAAGACCTCCCGGAGGCGGCGGTGGATGCGGCCGAAGTGCTGTCGGAGACATTGAATACCCTGCCAGAGGAAACATTGAAAGATGCGCTTGATTCGGTGCGTGCAGAAGTCGAGTAAGGTGGAATGAAGGATCGGACTGCATTGATACTCACCGGCGGGGGCGCACGTGCAGCCTATCAGGTTGGTGTTCTTAAGGCCATCGCGGATTTTCTGCCGCGACGGGCACGCAATCCGTTCCCGGTGATTTGCGGCACATCGGCGGGCGCGCTCAATGCGGCCGCGCTCGCCGCGAACGCGCAGAACTTCCGCAAGGCTGTGCAGTATCTGGCCAACACATGGAAGAATTTCCATGCCAGCCAGGTATACCGTACCGATGCGATCGGTGTGCTCAAAAACACCGTATTGTGGCTTGTCGGCCTGCTGTTCAGCGCAATGGGGATCAACAGGCTGAACAAGGTCTCGATGCTGGACAATTCGCCGCTGGTTGAATTGCTGCAGGACATGGTGCCCTATGAAAAAATCCAGAAGAGCATCGATGCGGGATATCTGTATGCGTTGAGTATCACCGCATCCGGTTATGGGTCAGGGCAATCGGTCACCTTCTATCAGGGGGTGAAGGAGCTCGTTCCATGGCGACGCACGGGGCGTGTGGGTGTGCCGACCCAGATCGATATCAAACACCTGCTGGCTTCTTCCGCACTGCCTTTCATTTTTCCGGCGGCCATGATCAATCGCGAATATTTTGGCGACGGTTCGATGCGCCAGACTGCGCCGCTCGGATCTGCGCTGCATCTGGGCGCCACTCGCGTACTGGTAATCGGGGTTACCGCCCACGGGTATCCGGAACAGGAAGAGCGCAGCGATATCAGCGATTATCCTTCCCTGGCAAAAATCGCCGGGCACGCGCTGAACAGCATCTTTCTCGACAACATGGACGTGGATATCGAGCGGGTCAAGAAAATGAACAGCCTGGTCGCGATGATGCCGGAATCGATGCGCGAGCGCGCCAATCTCAGGCATGTGGACGTGCTGGTCATCTCGCCCAGCCAGTCGATCGACAAGATCGCGGAGCGCCATGCAGGGGATCTGCCCTGGACGATCCGCCTGCTGTTGCGCCTGATCGGCGCCAAGCAGCAAAACGGAACCACGCTGGTAAGCTACCTGCTTTCCGAGAAAAAATACTGCCGCGCCCTGATCGACCTGGGGTACCAGGACGCGCTGAGCCGGCGTGAAGAGATCATGAGCTTCCTTGAAGGGCAAACACGCCAGCATGAAGTGAAAACGCAATGAGGGGGAGCGTCGCTGATGAGCGTGCCTGGCAATTGCTGAACCTGCTGGCGGACGGCGAATTCCACTCGGGCGAGATTCTGGCAGGCCAGCTCGGGGTGTCGCGCGCCAGCGTATGCAATTCGCTGACCCGGATCACGGACAGCGGAGTGGCGTTGCATAAAGTGCGTGGCCGAGGCTACCGGCTGGCGCACCCGTGGCTCCGGCTGGAAAAAAACGAGGTGTTGAGGCTGTTGGGCAAAGAGGCAGGCCAGTTTCATCTTGAGATATTGCAGCAAGCCGCTTCCAGCAATACGTTGCTGTTGCAGCGAGCCGGGCTGGATGCTCCTGGCGGAAGTGCGCCGACGGGTACGGTTCTGGCGGTGGAAATGCAGACCGCCGGGCGCGGGCGGCTGGGGAGGAATTGGCATGCCAGCCTCGGTGCGGCTTTGACATTCTCGCTGCTTTGGCGTTTCGATCGCGGGTTGCACGCTTTGTCGGGTTTGAGCCTGGGTGTCGGTGTGGCGGTTTTGCGAGCCCTGAAAAAACTGGGGGCAGGGGATATTTTCCTGAAATGGCCCAACGATATCCTTACAGCGCAGGGAAAACTGGCGGGCGTACTTATCGAAGCGCAGGGGGATATGCTTGGACCGAGTGCGGTAGTTATCGGAATCGGCTTGAACTGTGGCATGCCGACAAACCTTGCACAACAGATAGATCAACCCGTCAGCGCACTGGATGAAGTGTGCGCAACTTTGCCCTCGCGCAACCAATTGTTAGCCGCAGTCATGCTCGAACTGGCGCAAGTTCTGCGGCAGTTTTCACAGGAAGGGTTTGCTGGCTTGCGCGACGAATGGGAACAAAACCATATCCACCAGGACAGGCCGGTACGGATACGGCTGGCAGATGGGCGGCTGATACAGGGGATCGCGCGCGGGGTCAGCGATGACGGGGAGTTATGTCTGGAAACTGCTCAGGGAATGCAGCGAATGAATTCCGGGGATGTGTCAGGGGTGCGCCAATGAAATTGCTGATCGACGCCGGCAATACGCGTATCAAGTGGGCGCTTGCAGACGAAGAAGGAAGCTGGGTGCGTAGCGGGATATTGCCTGTCGCCAAGGCGGGCGAACTGCCCGGCCTCTTTGCGGAAGAAGCCGGGATCAGGCAGGTTTTCGCAAGCAATGTCGCCGGTGATATTGTTGCGCAACCTATCCGCGATATCGGCGCAGGGAAGGCGATCCCGGTGGAACTGATCGTCGCCCGCAAGACGCAGTGCGGCGTGAGTAACAGCTACCCCGAGGCTACCCGGTTAGGCAGCGATCGCTGGGCGGCGCTGATCGCCGCATGGCATCTGGCAAAAGAAAGGTGTCTGGTGGTCAACTGTGGTACTGCGATCACAATAGATACGCTCTCGGAGCAGGGCGTGTTTCTCGGCGGGCTGATCTTGCCCGGGTTCGAATTGATGCAACACAGCCTTGTTACTGCCGCGAATCAGTTAAGGCCTGTGAAAGCCGATCTTGAGCACGCAAAATACGAGCGTTTTCCGCTGAACACCGGGGATGCGCTGGTCAGCGGTGCCATCCAGGCTGCCTGCGGGGCGATAGAGCGGCAGTTCGCTTTGCTGGAAGATGGCGATGCGGCGGTGATATTGAGCGGTGGCTCGGCCGGGATTTTGCAAGAACATCTTAACTTGCGGTTGCGTGTCGTGGATAATCTGGTCCTACAGGGATTGATGCTGATCTCGCAGGAATCGGAAATTCAATGAGAACGCTGTTCTGGATATTGCTTTTGGGGAATGTGATCCTGTTTGCTTTGATGCAACGGGGTGGGCTGATTTGGGGTGAGCCGGGATATCAGGCACAACCCGCTTTGCATGCAGAGAAGATCCGCTTGCTTGACCTGTCACCAGGCGTACCTGCTGACCAGGCGCAAGCACAAATCTCGAAGGCCGCACCCGAAAAGCCGGTTGTTACCGCAGTAGTGCCTTCCGATCCTGAACCAATACTCCCTGCGGCCAAGACGGCCACTTCTTTGCCAGCAGCCAGACCCGAGCCAGCGGAAAAACCCGCCGCTCCGGCGAACAAACCGCTACCGGCTGTTAGCCAAGTGCCGGTAGCACACAAGCAGGCAGAGCCGGTTTGCTTGGAATGGGGCGATTTCTCCGGGGATGATCTGAAGCGCGCCATGGAAGTCCTGTCCGCACTGAAACTGGGTGAGAAGCTTGGTCAGCGCCAGATCGAATACGACAAGGGATATTGGGTGTACATGCCGCCGCAGAAGAACAAGGCGGACGTGAACCGTAAGATCGCGCAGCTCAAGGCACGGGGTGTCAGCGAATACTTCGTGATCTGGGAGAAGGGTGTATTCCAGTACGCCATTTCGCTCGGTGTGTTCAAAACGAAGGAGGCGGCCGAGAACCACCTCAGGAAACTGCGTACCCAGGATGTGCGCACTGCGCGTGTCGGTGAGCGCAACAGCAAGCTGAAAACCACCATGTTCGTGCTGAATAAAGTGGATGCGCTGACAGAAGGTAAACTGATGGAGGCAAAGAAAGATTTCCCCGGGAGCGAGCTGAAGGATGTCCCTTGCGCATTGACAAGGTAGGAGGAAATCTGGACAATGCCGCGCTCTTCGCGGTGATATAGCTCAGGTGGTTAGAGCGCAGCACTCATAACGCTGAGGTCGGTGGTTCAAATCCACCTATCACCACCAAATAAAAAACCAGCCGGAGCTGGTTTTTTGTTTTCGGCTTCACAAGGCTCATTTGCCTGTAAACAACTCCTTCAGCATCCACAAGGAAAACAAAACTGCGAATATTGCGGTTCCGACAGCACAGACAGTAGCGATGATTGCCATTTTTTTCTCCTCCCAAGAGAGCAGTATTGAACCCATAAAACCATTCAACCTTGTAGAATCCTAGCACAATAACCGCGATTACAAGAAGTTTTTATTTGTGCGATATCCGGATTAATCACTTGCTTGTTTATTGGGTGGTTTTATATCTCGATCCCGGAATATTACTTCTTTTAATGAGCTTGGCGTGGCCCCGTGAGGGATACAAGCATCGAAGGGCCGAAAAGCACAATTTGCATTAAGAAATGATCCAGAATGACACGTAAGCTTTACATCAAGACCTTTGGCTGCCAGATGAACGAATATGATTCGGGCAAGATGTCAGACGTGCTGCAGGCCTGCGAGGGCATGGTGCAGACGGACGATCCGGCGGCGGCCGATGTGATCCTGTTCAATACCTGCTCGATACGCGAGAAGGCTGAGGAAAAGGTGTTTTCTGATTTGGGCAGGGTGCGTCCGCTGAAGATCGCCAATCCGGATTTGATTATCGGCGTGGGAGGATGTGTCGCCAGCCAGGAAGGCGCACTGATCTTGCAGCGCGCGCCATATGTCGATCTGGTTTTCGGACCGCAGACTTTGCACCGCTTGCCCAAGTTGTTGCAGGCACGTCGGGAAAGCGGGCGCCCGCAGATTGACATCAGCTTTCCAGAGATCGAAAAATTCGATCACCTGCCAGCTCCGGCTCCGATTGGAGCAGCCGGATTGCAATTTGCGTCCTCCGGCATGGCTTATGTTTCCATCATGGAAGGATGCAGCAAATATTGCACCTACTGCGTGGTGCCCTATACTCGAGGAGAGGAGATTTATCGTCCGTTCTCCGATGTGCTGCGCGACGTGCAGGCGCTTGTCGAACAGGGTGTCAGGGAGATCACGCTGCTCGGCCAGAATGTGAATGCCTATAGCGGGGAAACCGGGGACGGCATCGATGCCGATTTCGCGTTCTTGCTGCAATACCTCGCGACGATCGAGGGCATCGAGCGGCTGCGCTATACAACCTCGCACCCCAGGGAAATAACACAGCGCCTGATCGATGTGTATGCGGACACCCCCAAGCTGGTCAGCCATCTGCACTTGCCGGTGCAGTCCGGATCGGACCGCATCCTTGCGGCGATGAAGCGGGGGCATACTGCGCTTGAGTATAAGTCCATCATCCGCCGCCTGCATGCTGCACGCCCGGATATCTGCATCACATCGGATTTTATCGTCGGCTTCCCTGGCGAGACCGGGGAGGATTTCGAGGCGACCATGAGGCTGATCGACGAAGCCGGTTTCGATGACGGATTCAGCTACCTGTACAGCCCGCGCCCGGGTACGCCCGCAGCCGGTTTGCATGACGATACGCCCATGGAGGTAAAAACTGAGCGGCTGCACCGCCTGCAGGAACGCCTGGCGCAGCGGGAGGCCAGCGCGGCGCAATTGATGCTGGGCACGGTGCAACGCGTGCTGGTTGAAGGCGTATCAAAGAAAGACGCACATGAACTTGCAGGCCGCACCGACAATAACCGGGTGGTGAACTTCCCTGGCACGCCGGAACTGATCGGGCGTTTTGCCGCAGTCAGGATCACACAAGTAGTGAGACACACGCTGCGAGGCGAGTTAATATCCGGGGCATCTTGAATACGGAAAACCAAGTTCTGCAATTCGCACTCGAACCGGTGGACAACCAGCGGCTGGCGCGCCTGTGCGGCGCACTGGACGAGAATCTGCGCCAGATAGAAACCGCGCTGGAGGTCAGTATCGGGCGGCGCGGTGAACATTTTACCATCGAGGGAGCGCAGGCCGGGCTGGCGCGGCAGGTGCTGCAGGATTTTTACGTGGAAGCCAAGCACGACATCACGCTGGAGCGCTTGCAGCTCGGGCTGATCGAGGCGATCAAGTGGCGTGCAGAGCCGCAGCCTGCAACTGATTTCGTGCCTTTGTTGATGACGCGCAAGGCCGAGATACGCGGGCGCACGCCGCGCCAGAACAGTTACCTGCAGGCCATTCAGGAACACGATATCACCTTCGGGGTCGGCCCCGCCGGCACCGGCAAGACCTATCTTGCAGTCGCCTGTGCCGTCGATGCGTTGCAGCGCGAGGCGGTGCGTCGGCTGGTGCTGGTTCGCCCGGCAGTGGAGGCCGGCGAGAAACTCGGATTCCTGCCCGGCGACCTGGCGCAAAAAGTCGATCCCTACCTGCGGCCCCTGTACGATGCATTGTATGACCTGATGGGTGCGGACAAGGTCGCGCGTGCGTTCGAACGCGGGGTGATCGAGATCGCACCGCTGGCCTATATGCGCGGCCGCACCCTGAACCACTCCTTCATCATTCTCGATGAGGCACAGAACACCACTCCCGAGCAGATGAAGATGTTCCTTACACGTATCGGTTTCGGCAGCAAGGCCGTGATCACCGGGGACGTCACCCAGATCGATCTGGTGCGCGGGCAGAAGAGTGGTCTGGTCGAGGCGCGCAGCGTATTGAAGGATGTGCGGGGGATCATGTTCAGCGACTTCCTCGCCGAAGATGTGGTGCGTCATCCGCTGGTGCAGAAAATCGTCTCGGCCTACGAGCAATATGACCGGAAGCATCAAAATGCCTGACCCTGCAGCACCCAGACTCTCCCTGGCAGTGCAATATGCCAGTGCTGCAACGAACCTACCGACGCGCGGGCAACTGCGGCGCTGGTTGAAGGCCGCATTGCAACGCGATGTTTCGATGACGCTGCGATTCGTGGACAAAGCAGAGGGGCGGAAGCTGAACAGGGAATACCGCGGCAAGGACTACGCGACCAACGTGCTTACCTTTGTATATAACGAGCCTGGCGGCCTTCATGGCGATGCGGTCATCTGCGCGCCAGTGGTGGAAAAGGAGGCACGCGAACAGCGCAAGGACCTGATGGCGCACTACGCACACCTTGCCATCCATGCCGTTCTGCATCTGCAGGGGTTCGACCATGAGAAAGAAACAGAAGCCAAAGAGATGGAAACACTGGAAACCGCGATAATGCTAAAATTGCGCAAGCCCAATCCTTATCAGGAAACAAGTAACACAAATGGATGACCCCGAGAGTAGCAAACCCGGCCTGTTAGAACGCCTTTCCACCATGCTGCTGCGCGAACCGGAAGACCGGGAGCAGCTAGTCGAACTCCTGCATTCTGCCTACGAAAAAAATCTGCTGGACGCCGATGCGCTGTCCATGATGGAAGGCGTTATGCATGTTTCAGAGCAGCAGGTGCGCGAAATCATGATCCCCCGCGCACAGATTGACGTCATAGATATCAGCGAGCCGCCTGAAAAATTCATCCCCTTCGTCATTGAGACCGCACACTCGCGGTTCCCTGTAGTCGACGGCGACAAGGACAACATCATCGGGATACTGCTTGCCAAGGATCTGCTGCGTTACTACGCCGGGGAAGAGTTCAACGTGCGTGACATGCTGCGCCCCGCAGTGTTCGTTCCGGAGGCAAAACGGCTTAACGTTCTGCTCCGCGACTTTCGCGGTAATCGCAACCATATTGCACTGGTGGTCGATGAATACGGTGGCGTGTCCGGCATGGTGACGATTGAGGATGTGCTGGAACAGATCGTCGGCGATATCGAAGATGAATACGATTTCGACGAGGACGAAGACAACATCATTCCGGATGGTGCGGGGCGTTATCGCGTCAAGGCAGACACGGAGATCGAGGATTTTAACGAGGCTTTCGGCACGGAATTCAGCGACGAGGAATATGACACCGTGGGAGGATTGGTGCTGCAGGTTGCCGGTCAGTTGCCCAAGCGTGGCGATCGCATCCAGCTGGGCGAATTCACCTTCACCGTGCTGCGTGCGGATAGCCGCAGGCTGTACTCCATGCTCGTCGAGCGCAAGGAAAAGGCGGCTGCCTTGTAAGGAGTACTTCACTCCAGTGCTATTCGCCTGCAGGCGCAAGCGTCCTGATATTCTCTTCTATTGATATCCGCATGCCGGCTTGGGCTATCGACGCCGGGACAAGGGCATTCTTCCGGGCGACTCTGCCGGGCAGGACGGAATTATATTGGCAGGCTATTTGGTATACTGCGTTCCGGTCATTTTCGGAGCGCCCGCAGTCAGGGGGCGTGATGAAAGTCGACTACTGCCGGCCTGCTGAAAGTGCAGATTGAGGGTACGTTCGGGGAAGTTTCCGGGCGGAGGGAGCCAAAGTGTTTGATGAACTGGATCGTGAAGTTTTTACCGCCGGTGAGCAAATCTTCAGGGAGGGTGACGCTGGCGATTGCGCCTACCTGATCGAATCGGGGGCGGTCGAGGTCACGGCCATGGATCAGGGTGTCGAACGCCTGGTAAGCACGATAGGCAAGGGCGAAATGTTCGGCGAGGTCGCACTGATAGACCATCAGCCGCGTACTGCGTCCGTCAGGGCTACCGAGAAAACGGTGCTTATCCCGATCCGGAGAAGGCTCGTGGATGAGCTGATGAAAAAGTCCGACCCGATCCTGAGCCATCTGCTACTGGTCGTCTTGGAGCGGTTCAGGAACCAGAAGAGCAGCGATCCGTTGCCGTCGGCAAGCGTGCACGCGGCAGGCGAACGATCCGGTAGGCACCATGCCCTGAGGGGAGAGGCGACGCACAAACTGTCGCTTGCTCACGGGATCACACATGCCCTTGCAAATTCCGAATTCGAGCTCTATTACCAGCCGATCTGCAGCCTGCTCGATGGCCGTGTTGCAGGCTTCGAGGCGCTGATCCGCTGGCACCATCCCAAGGATGGCGTGATTCAGCCGATGGATTTCCTCTGGCTCGCCGAGCAAACCGGGTTGATTCGCGATATCGGTTTGTGGACGCTTGAGCGGGCCTGTCGCGACTGGCCGTCATTGAGGAAGTACACGAATTTCGAGACACCCTTCGTGAGCGTAAATCTTTCTGCCTCCCAGTTGGCTAACGAGATTCTGGTTGAGGATGTGCGGGATATCGTTCTTCGGAACGGGATGAATATCGCGGAACTGAAATTTGAACTCACCGAAACGGTCATGGTCGAGCACCCCGATCTCGCGCAGAAGATCCTGAACAAACTGGTCGACCTGGGCAGCGGCCTTGCGCTTGACGATTATGGCACCGGCCATTCCGGCCTGAACCACTTGCAGCGTTACCCGATCGGCACGCTGAAGATCGATCGCGTATTTATCTCGCCGATGCTGGGCTCGACGCACAGCCATGAGATCGTGCGTTCTTCCGTCGCCCTTGCGCACTCGCTTGGAATGAATGTGGTTGCCGAAGGGGTTGAAGATGAAGATGTCAGCACAAGGCTCCGGGAAATGGGGTGCGACTTCGGCCAGGGATGGCACTATGGCCGGCCATCCGCGCTGCAGGATATGGCGATCCGGTATATCAAATTCTGAAGTGTTGGGGCAGCAGAAAATTCAATTGTTCAGGAAAAGTGGTGCTGCCCGGATTCAGAAATTTTCCTCGGGGCCAAGGTAGCGCCATTGCCCCTTTGGCAGCTTGCCCAGTTTCACCTTGCCGATACGCACGCGTTTCAGCCCTGTCACCTTCAGCCCGACCAGTTCACACATGCGGCGGATTTGGCGCTTCTTGCCTTCATTCAGGATGAAGCGCAACTGATCCTCGTTCTGCCAGGTCACTTTGGCGGGCTTGAGATATTCGCCGTCCAGTTTTAATCCCTGATTGAGCAAGGCCAGGCCGCTGTCATCCAGCTTTCCCTGCACGCGCACCAAGTACTCTTTGTCGATCGGGGAATCCATGCCGACCAGTTGTCTTGCGATGCGGCCATCCTGGGTGAGCACTAGCAAACCCTGCGAATCGATATCCAGCCGCCCTGCCGGAGCCAGGCCGATGAACTGGCTGCGGTGGAAACGCAGCGGCGAACGGTCTTCCGCCCAGCGCGTGCTCTCGTCGATAAGGGCACTTGCCGGTTTGTAGCCGTGTTCGGCCTGCCCTGAGACATAGCCGACAGGCTTGTTGAGCAGGATGGTCACGCGCTGCTGCTGGGAATTTTTCGCGGAGGTGCGCAGGACGATCTTCTGGTCCGGGAAGACCTTGCTGCCGAGTTCACTGACGATCTCGCCATCGACCTCGACCCAGCCCTTTTCGATGTAACCGTCCGCTTCGCGGCGTGAACACAGGCCGAGTTCGGCCATACGTTTTGAGAGGCGGATCTTTTCCATAAGAATGTTACGGCAGTCTTGTGTGTGGTGTGCGATTTAAGCACAGTTTGCCTGGCTAATGGCGGCCCGGACACCTAATCGGTTATGCTGCGCGCATTTTGTAACGATCCGTCAACGGGATAATCGCATGGGGATATTCAATAAAGAGACCGGACTGGCCTTGCTGTCGGGAACGCTGTGCGTGTTCGGCTTCGCACCGTTCGGGATCCATGTCCTCCCGATAGTTGCGCTGGCGGTGTTGTTCGCATTATGGCTGCGTGCCGCGTCGGCGCGTGAGGCAGCGCGGCTGGGATTCGCCTTCGGCCTGGGGTTGTTCTACGCAGGGATCGGCTGGATCTATATCGCGATGCATGAATACGGCGGCATGCCGCTGTTGCTTTCATTGCTGGCGGCGCTGTTGTTCGCGGCATTCTGGGCGCTGTTGCCCGCGCTGGCAGGGTATGCGCAGGCCCGCATTCCTTTAACCAGCGGACTTCGAGTCATGCTGCTGATGCCGGCCGTGTGGGCACTGGTCGAATGGTTTCGCGGGTTGCTGGTGACCGGGTTCCCCTGGCTGGTGCTGGGTTACGCGCACAGCGACAGTCCGCTGGCGGGTTATGCGCCGGTGCTGGGCGCGTACGGTGTATCGCTTGCCGCTGCGGTGAGCGCCGGCCTGTTGCTCCAGCTGTGGCGGGCGCGCTGGAGCAGTCCGGGCAAGGTAGCGCTGGCTACTCTTCTTGCTATCTGGGTGCTTGGCGGTCTGCTGCGTACCGTTGCCTGGACGCAGCCCGACGGCGAACCGGTCAGCGTGGCGCTGGTGCAGAGCAACATCCCGCAGGACGTCAAATTCAGGAAAGAGTCGCTGGTTGACATCCTCGAGACCCATCGCCGCCTGGTGGATCAGAATACGGCGCGCCTGACCGTACTGCCGGAGACCGCATTGCCGCTGCTGCGCCACCAGGTGCCGGAAAACTATGTTCAGCGCCTGCGCGACCGTGCCAGGCAAAACGGCGGTGACGTGCTGATCGGCGTATTCGAGCGCAGCAACGGCAGCTATTACAACAGCGTGTTCACGCTGGGCGTGGCGGATGAACAGCATTACCGCAAACAGCATCTGGTGCCGTTTGGCGAATTCATTCCGCTGCGTCCGTTGCTCGGCTGGTTCATCAACGGCGTGCTCGATATCCCGATGGGCGATCTGGCGCGCGGTGATCTGCGCCAGCCGCCGTTGAATGTCGCCGGGCAGCAGGTCGCCGTGAATATCTGCTACGAGGACGTGTTCGGTGAAGAGCTCATCCGCGCGCTGCCGCAGGCCACGCTGCTGGTGAACGTCACCAACGACGCCTGGTACGGCAACTCACCGGTTGCGGCACAGCACAACCAGATCGCCCAGTTCCGCGCGCTGGAGACCGGCCGCATGATGTTGCGCGCCACCAACACCGGCGTGACCTCGATCATCGGCGTGAACGGCAAGGTGCTGCAACAACTGCCGCAGCACGAAGAAGCCGTGCTGCTCGGCACGGCGCAGGGCTATCAGGGTGTCACGCCCTATGTGCGCTGGGGCAACGCGGCGATCCTGTTGCTGCTGGTAGCGATACTGGCCTATGCCTGGACAAGACGCCTTGCCGGTGCCATTCCTGAAAAAAGGAAGCCGGAAGTGGATTAAGGAATGGAATGGCTCTGCTACCTGCTCCGCTGCGCTGACGGCACACTGTACTGCGGCATCACCAACGATCTCGATAAGCGCCTCGCAGCACATAACGCCGGTACAGCCTCCAAATATACGCGGGTGCGCCTGCCAGTGGCGCTGGTCTATGCGGAGCCCTGCGAAAGCAGATCCGCTGCATCGAAGCGTGAGATGAAAATCAAGAGATTGACGCGGGAGAAGAAACTGGCGCTGATCCGGTCAGGGCCGGGCTGAACCTGGCCTTCGCTACAATTCACTTTTCAAGTAATGCGCCCTTTTCGGCCAGCAGCTCGCGAAATACCGAACGGTGGCAGTGCGCCTCATCCACGCAGTAGCAACCCACTGAAAAATCGGTCTGGTGCGATAGCGTGGCGAGCAGCTCGATCGCGTGGCGGTTCTCCGGTGTGGACATCTCTGCGCGGTATTTCTTCCTGAATGCCGCCCACTGGTCAGGCGTTTCGGCCGCGTGAGCGGATTTCATTAACTCGAGGCTCGGCACCAGGTTGGGGAACCACACGTCGTACCAGTTGCGCGATGCATATTCGGACTTGGGCACACCGCGCGGCGGGCGGCGCACGGTTCCGATGCGCGTACCCTCGTTCTTTAATTTCGGGCTGCCTAGTCGGACAACATGAATCATTCTATTGGCGTTTCCTATTTCAACGTTTGAGTTCAGGGGTGCGCCGCCGATAGGCGGAGCGTTCCATGCAACGAATATAAATGGACTTCCCGCATCGTAGAGCGGCCAAGCCGCACGGCATCGATGTGCCAAGATTGAATTCCAGTCAATCTGAATAACGAAGGGGAAGTCCACATGAATATTACGACAGTTGGTA
>Ga0224495_10000522_pt1 | contig 30118 bp, 21 predicted proteins | sample SF_Jul11_sed_USG_FD_168128 | JGI IMG/M metagenome (GOLD analysis project Ga0224495, IMG submission 168128) | Sediment microbial communities from San Francisco Bay, California, United States - SF_Jul11_sed_USGS_4_1 | ecosystem: Environmental > Aquatic > Marine > Sediment | place: USA: California... | reverse complement strand
GGATGCATCGTTACAACCACGAGCGGCCACATGAATCATTGGGGAGGATTCCCCCAGTGGCCTATCGTATGCAACAATATCCTAACCCTCTACTTTTAACTGGTACGGAATAGCGAGGGGACTACACAATGTCATCGATGACTTTAATCGTGAAGGTTTGGGTATCGAAGTGGATTTCTCACTGCCGTCAGATGGCGTCACACAGGCATTGATAGGCTTATTGAATGGTGAGATAAGCCGCAGGTTTACGATGCGACAACGGCTAGGAATACACCAGCAATGTCATACTGAAGTGGGCGGAGGAACGGATTTATTTTGACTTTTCAACACTCGACTGTTGTATTTATTACAAAATACCAATCGGAAGTCGGTATTGAGTGGCGTCCCCAACGAGATTCGAACTCGTGTTACCGCCGTGAAAGGGCGATGTCCTAGGCCTCTAGACGATGGGGACTGTGACTTTCAAATTGCTCTTTGGTGGAGATAAGCGGGATCGAACCGCTGACCTCTTGCATGCCATGCAAGCGCTCTCCCAGCTGAGCTATACCCCCGTACCTCGAAAGAGGGCGCATTATAGTGATGCGACCTATGCTTGTAAAGCCGACCCCCCAAAAAAAATTACAGGTATCTGTTGAGTCGGGCCAACACGGTGGCGCGCGGAAATAAAGTGACCACGGCGTCCACTGACGGTGTGTGGATTTGCCCGACCAGCATCACGCGTAGCGGCATTGCCAGCATGGGCATTTTCAAGCCATGCTTGCCGATCATTTCTTTGATCAGCGCACCGACTGCGGGTGTTTCCCATGTCACGTCCTTGAAACGTTCTGCCAATTCTTGAAGTGCAGGTAGCGCATTGGCGGATAAATGCTGTTCCAATAATTCCTTCGCCGGATGCAGGTCGATGTAGAATACTTCGGCTGCATCAGCCAATTCATTCAGGGTTGCCACGCGACCTTTGTAAAGCGCCACGATGTCATCCAACTTGGGGACATCGCTAACCGCCACTTTTCGAGTTTCAAGACGCAGCCGCACCAGCGCACCGATGCGCGCATTGTCTGCGAGCTTAAGGTAATGCTGGTTGAGCCAATTCAGCTTCTCTGTATTGAATTGTGCGGCGGAAGGGGTGATGTGATCGAGATCGAACCATGAGCAGAACTGCTCGACTGAAAATACCTCCTCGTCTCCATGCGACCATCCCAGACGGGCCAGATAGTTGATCACTGCCTCGGGCAGGTAGCCGTCCTCGTCATATTGCATGACACTTACCGCGCCATGGCGCTTGGAGAGTTTGGTTCCGTCGTCGCCCAGAATCATTGACAAGTGAGCGTATTGCGGCACCGTTGCGCCGAGTGCTTTGAGTATGTTGATCTGGCGCGGCGTGTTGTTAACATGGTCGTCCCCGCGTATTACGTGTGTGATGCCCATATCCAGATCATCAACCACCACGCAAAAATTGTAGGTGGGCGTGCCGTCGGCACGTGCGATGACAAGGTCATCCAATTCACTGTTGCTGAATCCGATGTACCCTTTGACTAGATCTTTCCAGCCCACCATACCTGTGGTTGGATTTTTGAAACGGATCACGGGAGAGACACCCGACGGAGGCTCGGGCAGCTCTATGCCGGGGTTCGGACGCCAGCGACCGTCATAGCGCGGCTTTTCACCCCGCACCCGTTGTTCCTCACGCATTTCGTCCAATTCTTCCGTCGAGGTGTAGCAGTAATAAGCCGTTCCTTCGTCCAACATCTGCCGGAGCACCTCCTTGTAACGATCCATACGCTGCATCTGATAAAACGGGCCCTCGTCGTAATTCAGATTCAACCACGCCATACCATCCAGAATTGCCTGAACCGCTTCGGGGGTGGAGCGCTCCACGTCAGTATCTTCAACACGTAATACAAAGCGTCCGCCATGTTTACGGGCAAATGCCCAGGAAAACAATGCGGTGCGGGCACCACCGATATGCAGATAACCGGTGGGACTGGGGGCGAAACGTGTGCGTATGTTCATGAGTTATATGGCTGAAAGACGAATCGAAGTGCGTATTTTACGGGCATTGTAAATTTCCCGCACAGGTTGTAGACGGGTAATTGACTGAGTGTGAAGCGTTATGCTTAAATTCGCGCCCTCTTTAGGGCGGTTAGCTCAGTGGTAGAGCACTGCCTTCACACGGCAGGGGTCACTGGTTCGAACCCAGTACCGCCCACCAGATAGCGGGTTCCGAAAGAGCTGTCAAAATGGAACGTGATTTTCCGACAAGTTTTATTCAGGAATCGGTGACTTCGATATCCACAGCGCCCAATCGCACCAATCCTGCATATATTGGTGATAGACATGACTGGCCAATACCATCCTTTTCCATTTGTGCCACGGCTTCCTGAGTCAGGGTGATGCGCGGATTGAATCGGTCGTAGGCATGCTCTTTGACATTAGCAGGCGGAAAAATCGCCAGTTTTCCGTAGAGCGGCTCGGCCTGCCCTTCGATGAATACGCGCACCGGCTTGGTGCGGGCATAATCCTTTTTCCAGCCATCCTCACGCAAATATCGCGACTGTATCGGCCCGCGGTTATTGGAATAAAAGGGTGCTACATTGGAAGGTGTCTGCGTCAATACGAACGACTCGTCTTCCGCACGTATTTCGCCTAGCGGCGTGTTCAAACCGATACTCTTTAGACTCAACGCGTCTTCTGCCAACCGGCTGAAAGTGCCGCCAAGCTCGCGCAAAGGTTCGATGGGGTTTTCCAGCTTTAAGTTGGATGGCGAGCCGCAGCCAATCAATAAACACGGGACACATCCAAGCAATAACACCGCATTAAAGTTTCGCAGCTTCATCTCAATCTCCCCAATGGTTGTATGAGAACTTCATGCACGCGCATCATCGCGCTGCGGCGTGTTGCTTGCAATACCATTTTTAACAGGGGAAGAGATTCGCCGGTCAGCCAAACCGGTAATGCTTGCGCACTGCCTGACGAATCTCCCAAGTGCAGGACATCCCGGCGGGAAAGATCGCGATGTCGCCCTTGCCCATGCTGACCGGCGTGCCGCCACCGGGCGTGACGATTACGTCTCCCGCGAGGAAGTAGCAGGTCTCCTCACTGTCGTAATGCCAGGGAAACGTGGAAACCTCCTTCTCCCAGATAGGCCAACCGGTGATGCCGCGCTTGCTCAGATCGGCATCATCGGCATGTCGGATGATCTGGATTGCGTCAGGCATTATTGATTGCACGCTCGATCTTCGCGTCGGCTTCGAGGGCCAGCTTAACCAGCTTCTCATCGCCCATTATTTTCATCATGCCCGTTGGTTTGGCGAATTCCAGCGAAATTTTCCCCGGTGCGATCTCGCGCACTACCGCATTACACGGCAGCAGGCTCGCCACATCACTGTTTGCGGTGTAAGCCTCGTAAGCTAGGTTGGGGTTACAAGCACCCAGAATTACCGTGGGGACGATATCTTTGCCGGTCTTTTCCCTGATCTTGCTGTGCATATCGATACGGGTGAGGATACCGAAGCCCTCGGCGCCCAGCGCCTTGGTTGCGCGTTCGATGGCCTGATCCAGCGTGGCACTGATTTCTCGTTTGAAATTGATTTCAATCATGACGGGTCTCCTGAAAAGTTAATTAGAGTCGGCTAATTTACTCCTGTTTGAACACAGGCACAACCCGTGAAGGTTGATACATAGTCATGGTTGCGCAAGACGCGCTTGATAAAGCGCCAAGTCACTTGCCGAATAGCAGCACAAAATCACCTCGTGCAACGAGCAGGTTTGTTGCAGGAAATCGCTCACTGCCGCAATCGCCACTTCGCACGCCAGCTCCGGCGGATAGCCATACACACCCGTGCTGATGCAGGGGAAAGCGATACTGGTCAGTTCTTTTGCCGCAGCCAGCGACAGGCTCTCGCGGTAGCACGAGGCCAGAAGCTTCGCTTCATTCTGCGTCCCGCCATGCCACACCGGCCCCACGGTATGGATTACAAACTTAGCAGGCAAGTTGTAACCGCGCGTCAGCCGCGCCTGCCCGACCGGGCAGCCGCCCAGCGTGCGGCATTCCGCCAGCAACTCAGACCACGCCGCGCGATGGATCGCACCGTCGACACCGCCTCCGCCTAGCAGAGAGGAATTGGCGGCGTTGACGATGGCGTCTACGTTAAGTTCGGTGATGTCGGCTTGCAGGGCGTGGAGAGTGGTCACTCGGCCATCTCCTTGCGGATGATTGCGAGCACCTGTTGTGGCAGGTCATGTGTAAAACAATCCATCTCGATATTCTCCGGAATTGACCGCAGCCAGGTAAGCTGGCGTTTTGCTAGTTGCCGCGTGGCGATGATGCCGGTTTCCAGCAGTTGCGCTTCGCTGATCTCGCCTTCCATGAATTGCCATGCCTGACGGTAGCCGACACAGCGCATCGAGGTCATGTCGGCGTGCAGCGGATATTTTTCGCGCAGCATGCGCAGTTCATCCACCAAGCCTTGTTCGAGCATGGTCTGAAAGCGCGTGGCGATGCGGGCGTGGAGTTGTGCTCGGTCGCCGGGGATAAGGGCGAGGGAGGTGATGTGGTAGGGGAGTTTGGCGCTCTCCTGTTTTGCCAGTAACACGGACATTGGTTGACCGCTGATGCGGTAGATTTCCATCGCGCGCTGGACGCGTTGTGTGTCGGTCGGTTTCAGGCGAGCGGCGGTTTCGGCATCGACCTTTGCCAGTTCGTTGTGCAGCCATTCGATGCCGTGTTGCTCGATCTCGGTGTCGAGCGCGGCGCGCACTTCCGGCTCGGAGGGCGGCAGGTCGTTAAGGCCATCGCGCAGTGCCTTGAAGTACAGCATCGTGCCGCCGACCAGCAGCGGGATCTTGCCGCGTGCGGTGATGTCAGTCATCAGGCCCAGCGCATCGTGGCGGAAGGCAGCGGCGGAGTAGGCATCGGTGGGATTGATAATGTCGATCAGGTGATGCGGCGCTTTGGTCAGCGTGGCGGCATCCGGCTTGGCGGTGCCAATGTCCATGTCGCGAAAAACCAGCGCGGAGTCCACGCTGATGATCTCTATCGGCAGGTGTTTGACCAGTTCTACCGCAACGCCGGTTTTGCCGCTGGCGGTAGGTCCCATGAGGAAGATTGCCGGGGGCAATTTCTCCATTCTGTTATTGACCGCGCATGAACATCTTATCCAGATCGCCCATGCTCAACTGAAACCACGTCGGTCTTCCGTGGTTGCACTGTCCCGAGCGTTCAGTCTGTTCCATCTCGCGCAACAGCGCGTTCATCTCGGTGACGCTCAAGATGCGGTTGGCGCGCACCGCGCCGTGGCAGGCGAGCGTGGCGAGCAGTTCGTCGCGACGTTCGGTCATCGCGCGACTCGCGCCGAATTCGCGCAGTTCGTCGATTACGTCATGCGCGGCGGCTTCAGCTTCGGACTGTTTGAGCATCACCGGCATCGCGCGTATCGCCAATGTGGTCGGCGACAGTGGCGCGATGTCGAAGCCGAGTTTGTTGAGCGCGTCCTGTTCCGCTTCCACGGTCGCGACATCCAGTGGCTCGGCGTAGAAACTGACCGGGATCAGCAGCGGTTGAGTGGCGATGCGCTCGTTGTCCAGCGAGGTCTTGAGTTTCTCGTACACGATGCGCTCGTGTGCGGCGTGCATGTCTACGACGATCAGGCCTTGTGCGTTCTGCGCGAGGATGTAAACGCCGGAGAGCTGGGCTAGGGCGTAGCCTAGGGGGTGCTCGTCAGATGTGGCAGAAAAGCTAACCCCCCTCGATCCCCCCTTGTCAGGGGGGAAGGTAGCGCCTCCCCAGACAAGGGGAGGTTGGGAGGGGTTTGCGTTTTCGGTTTGAGATTCCCACAGGCGATAGGCGGCTTCGCGTTGAGCGACGCCGAATGTCATGTGCTGCTGCGTTGCGTTGTAGGAGCCAGCTTGCTGGCGAGTGGCAATCGCGGCTGAAGCCTGTCCTGAGCCTGTCGAAGTGGCCACTCCTACATTGGATGGCGTTGCTTCGGATACTGGCACGCTCAGCGCCTCGTGCAGCGTATGAAAAATAAACTGGTGTATTCCCTGACTTTCGCGGAAGCGCACTTCGCTTTTGGCGGGATGGACGTTCACGTCTACTTGTTCCGGCGGCATGTCAAGGAACAGCACGAAGGCGGGGTGGCGCTGATGGTGCAGGATGTCCTGATAAGCTTGTCTTAGCGCGTGACTGGCGACCTTGTCGCGGATGAATCGGCCGTTGACGAAAAAATATTGCGCGTCGCGCGAGCTGCGCGAATAGGCGGGCAGGGCGGCGAGGCCACGTAGCGTTAGGCTGGCCGCCTGTCTTTCCACGCCAACAGCGGCATGGCCGAATTCTTCGCCCAGTATTGCGGCAATGCGCTCAACAGCGGTTTGCGCGGGCAGTTGCAGGACGGTCTTGCCGCTATGTTGTAGTGAAAAGGCGACATCCGGACGCGACAGCGCAATGCGTTTGAAGGCTTCCTCGCAGTGGGCGAATTCGGTGGATTCGGATTTGAGGAATTTGCGCCGCGCCGGGGTGTTGAAATACAGCTCGCGCAGTTCGATGCTGGTGCCCTGTGGTTGGCTGGCGGGGATGGGTTCGCTGAGTTGTCCGTCGATAGCTTCGACTTTCCAAGCGTGAGCATCTTCGGCTGTGCGGCTGGTGAGGGTGAGCTGTGCGACTGCCGCCATGCTAGCCAGCGCCTCGCCGCGAAAGCCCATGCTGGCGACGCGTTGCAGATCATCAAGCGAGGCGATCTTGCTGGTGGCGTGGCGCATCAGCGCGAGTTTCAGTTCGTCTTTGGCGATGCCCTTGCCGTTGTCGCGCACCACCAGCCGCTTGATGCCGCCGCTTTCCAGTTGCACGTCGATGCTGGTCGCGCCCGCGTCCAAGCTGTTCTCCAGCAGTTCCTTGAGCGCGGCAGCGGGACGCTCGATGACCTCGCCAGCGGCGATCTGGTTGATGAGTAAATCAGGGAGCAGGTTAATGGCAGGCATGGCGCGGATTATACCGGATACCCTGAGTTGCCTCTGCCATCATGCATGACGAAATGGCGTGTTGATTGTCATATGGAGGCTCCGGCTTTGTGGCTGTTGCACGGGTATTGAGTTAACAATGCCGCAGGTCGTATATAATCGGCATGTAAATTCTTGTAGAGCGATTTTCGCCCGGTCAGCCGGGGATTTTTCAGAATAACCTTAACAGTTAAGAGGAAGGCTACATGGCTCTAACGATAGGAATTCCCCGTGAAACAGCCGCAGGGGAGAAGCGGGTTGCGACGGTACCGGAGGTTGTAGAGAAACTTATCAAGCTGGGTTTCAATATTTCGGTTGAGACCGGTGCCGGAGATGGCGCGAATTGCGGTGACGAGGCCTATCGCGCGGCAGGCGCTGAAATCATCGGCAGTGCGGCGCGCCTGTGGGCCGCATCTGACATCGTGTTCAAGGTGGGTGTACCCACGAAGGAAGAAGTAGGCCTGTTGCGCGAAGGCGGACACTTGATCGGTTTCATCTGGCCCGCACAAAACCCGGAATTGATGCAGCAACTCGCCGCCAAGAAGGCGACCGTGCTGGCTATCGACTGCCTGCCGCGCGTGCTTTCCCGCGCCCAGAAGATGGACGCGCTGACCTCGCAGGCTGGCGTAGCCGGTTACCGCGCAGTGATCGAAGCTGCCAATGCATTCGGTCGTTTTTTCAACGGCCAGATCACGGCTGCGGGCAAAGTCCCGCCGGCCAAGGTATTCATCGCCGGTGCCGGTGTGGCCGGTTTGGCGGCAATAGGTACAGCCGCCGGTCTGGGCGCCATCGTGCGCGCCAACGATACACGCGCCGAAGTGGCCGATCAGGTCAAATCGCTGGGCGGCGAGTTCGTGAAAGTCGAGTATGAGGAAGAGGGCGGTGGCGGCGGCGGTTATGCCAAGGTGATGAGTGAAGGTTTTCAGCAGGCCCAGCGCGAGATGTACGCCAAGCAAGCCAAGGAAGTGGATATCATCATCACTACCGCGCTGATTCCGGGCAAGCCCGCACCCAGGCTGATCACCGCCGAGATGGTGCAGAGCATGAAGCCGGGTAGCGTTATCGTCGATATGGCGGCTGAGCGTGGCGGTAACTGCGAGCTGACCGAGCCGGGGCAAGCGGTGGTGAAGCATGGCGTAACCATTGTCGGCTACACCGATTTGAATTCGCGTTTGGCCAAGCAGTCTTCAACCCTGTACGGCACCAATTTGTTCCGTCTGACCGAAGAACTGTGCAAGACCAAGGACGGCATCATCAACGTCAATATGGATGATGACGCGATCCGTGGCCTGACGGTCATCAAGGATGGTGAGGTCACCTGGCCTGCACCCGCACTGAAAATGCCTGCGCCCAAACCGGCTGCGGCCGCAAAGCCAGCGCCGGCTCCGGCACATGGTGCTAGTGGCGCACCTGCTTCGGCAGTCAAGACGGCGGTGATATTCGGCGTCGTCGCATTATTGTTCCTGCTCATCGGTGCCTATGCGCCCGCAGCGTTCCTCGGGCACTTTACCGTATTCGTGCTCGCGTGTTTTGTCGGTTACATGGTGGTGTGGAATGTCACCCCGGCACTGCACACGCCTTTGATGAGTGTCACTAATGCGATCAGCAGCATCATCGCCATCGGTGCACTGGTGCAGATCGCGCCGCCCCTTGGAATGCTGAGCGGCTTGACTGACCGTCCGGATGGATGGATACGCTGGTTGGCGGTGGTGGCCATCGCGCTCACTGCGGTCAATATGTTCGGCGGCTTTGCCGTTACTCGACGCATGCTGTCGATGTTCCGAAAATAAGGATAAATGAATATGTCTGCAAGCTTGGTAACGGTTTCTTATATTGGTGCGATCATTCTCTTCATCCTGAGTCTGGGTGGCCTGTCCAACCCCGAGTCTTCGCGGCGCGGCAACCTCTACGGCATGATCGGCATGACCATCGCCGTGCTGGCCACGGTGTTCGGCCCGCGTATTTCGATGGCCGGGATCCCCTGGATCATCGGTGCGATGGTCGTGGGTGGCGGCATCGGACTCTACGCCGCGCGCAAAGTGCAAATGACGCAGATGCCGGAACTGGTCGCATTGATGCACAGTCTGGTGGGTCTTGCCGCCTGTCTGGTCGGCTTCGCCAATTACATCGATCCAATGGCGGCGTTGGGGCTGACACACGCTGAAAAGGCAATCCACGAGATCGAGATCTATCTTGGTATTTTCATTGGTGCGGTGACCTTCTCCGGTTCACTTATAGCGTTCGGAAAACTGGCGGGCAAGATCGGCGGCAAGCCGATGTTGTTGCCGGGACGTCACTTCATGAATCTGGCGGGTCTGTTGATCGTTATCGCGTTCGGCTGGCAATTCCTGCATGCTGAATCGATCAGCGCGGGCATGATGGCGCTGACGGTGATGACCGTGATCGCGTTGCTGTTCGGTATACACATGGTGATGGCCATCGGCGGTGCCGATATGCCGGTGGTGGTGTCTATGCTGAATAGCTACTCAGGTTGGGCGGCAGCGGCAACCGGCTTCATGCTGAACAACGACTTGCTGATTGTTGTGGGTGCTTTGGTGGGATCGAGTGGTGCCATTCTGTCCTACATCATGTGTCGTGCGATGAACCGCAATTTCTTCAGCGTCATCGCGGGCGGATTCGGTGGCGGCGCACCAGCAAAGAAGGCTGACGGTGATGCGCAACCGGCGGGCGAAGTGGTATCCATTAGCGCTGTCGAGACGGCAGAACTGCTGCGCGATGCGAAGAATGTGATCATCGTGCCGGGATATGGCATGGCGGTGGCGCAGGCACAGCACACGGTCAATGAAATCACGCAGTATCTGCGTGAGAAGGGTGTCAATGTACGCTTCGGCATCCACCCGGTAGCGGGTCGTATGCCCGGTCACATGAACGTGTTACTGGCCGAAGCCCGCGTGCCGTACGACATCGTGATGGAAATGGATGAAGTCAATGCAGACTTCCCGGATACCGACGTTGCCATTGTGATCGGTGCCAATGACATCGTGAATCCGGCAGCGCAGGAAGATCCGAGCAGCCCCATCGCCGGTATGCCGGTGCTGGAAGTCTGGAAAGCCAAGACCTCCATCATGATGAAGCGCAGCATGGCGACCGGCTATGCGGGTGTGGATAATCCGCTGTTCTACAAGGAGAACAACCGCATGCTGTTCGGAGATGCCAAGAAAATGCTGGAAGAGGTGCTCGCCGCACTGAAAGCATAACCAAGCAGGGTCGCTCGGGGCGGCCTTGTTGATGTTAAGGTTGACGTTAAATGATAAGAGTGGAGCTTCCATTCGGCTCTTTTTTTATTGGAAATCCTAGCGGGTGTCAACCCGCACAAACCATGCTAGAGTCGCGGTTTGATGGGAATTACATTTAACACTACTAGATGAAAAAATAGTTATGAAAAATTTTAGATTTGCAGGACTCCTGATTCTGGTTTTGCCCGCCACCTTGTTCGCAGAAGTTGACCCCTATGCTTTATCGCTGGAAGATCTGATGAACGTTCCGGTGGAGATATCCTCGCGCAAGGCGTTATCGCAGCGTGACACGCCGGGCATTGTTACGGTGATCACTGGCGATGAGATCCGCAAAAGCGGCGCACGCGATTTGATAGACGTGCTGCGCCATGTGCCGGGAATGGACTTCCGGGTATCCGTCAGTAACGGCCTCAGCCTTGGTATGCGCGGGCATATTGGTGCGGACGGACGGATCATGATGCTGGTCGACGGCATCGAGGTTAATGAGCGTCGCTATGGCAGTGCCGTTTTCGGCCAGGGATTTCCGGTAGAGCAGATCGCCCGCATAGAGATCATTCGTGGTTCGGCGTCGGCGCTTTATGGTGGTTCATCGGAACTGGGTGTCATTAACATTATTACCCGGAGTGCGGAGCAGCTTGACGGGGTTCATGCGGGCGCGGGGATCGGATATACCACAGACTCGAAAATCAGGAGCCAAGAGCAGGCGAACCTGATGGCCGGCAACGCCGATGGTGCGGTCAAATGGACTGCGATGGCACACACCAGCAAAGCCATGCGTAGCGACCATACCTACTATGCTGTTACCTACCCGGTCGCACCGGCTCCCTTTTCCACTTCTCCTACCAGCTTCGATATGGCAACTTCCAATGCCGTCTATTTGAAGAACCTTAATCTGGGTATGCAAGCCGGCGATTTCAGTGCGCGTTATTTGCATGATGACCCGATCATGTATGACCGTGATAGTGGGGCGTACACGGTTCGCCGTACCGAAAACAAAAACACCTTCCTAAGCGATTCGCTGTTGTTGCAGTACCAGTATCAGCCCGGCATGCAATTGAAGTTCAAGCCGAGTGTGCTGTACCAGAAACAGAATCCCCGCAAAGTCGTTACTTCTATTGGCAACGTATATCAGGAAACAGAGATCAGGCGCCTGCAAACCAAGCTTCCGGTGATCTGGGATGTCGGCGCCAATTTGAATTTGGCTGCAGGCTTGGAGTATCAGGACGAGAAATATAACGGAATCGTGCGCGGCGGATACAACGCTCCATACGCGTTCGACCATACGACGGTTTCAAGCCAGTACGGTGAACTGCTGTGGTATAGCCCATGGGGAAACATGACCGCCAGTTTCAGGCTGGACGATCACAGCCAAGCGGGCCCGATGCGTGCAGGCAAACTCGGGTATACCAAGGTCAGCGGGGACTGGCATGTCAAACTGATGGGCAACTATGCCAACGTCGCCCCGTCTCCGGAAGATTACGCCTTCGCGAATCTCATCAATATACAGATCAAGCCCGAAACCGCGCGTACTTGGGAAATCGAAACCGGCTACCACTTAAGTTCGGAGGAGCAGGTCATACTTAATTTGTTCGACCTAGCGACGTATGACACCCTGTTGCTTACCAACGATCTGACGGTGCATACACGTGGACTGGAAGTTACATACAAGGATATTCAGGAGTGGGGCTACGGAGATGTCATCTACTCTTACTACAATGCAAAAGGAACCGAAGCTAGTAATGTGCAGGCTATCGACTGGACACCGGGTTCTGTTCATGTGGTCGACAGCAACATGAACGTGGGCTTCCCCTCCCACAAGCTGACTGCCAATCTGAACTACAAGTTATCACGGGGGGTGTCGTTCAATCCGTCCCTTGAGTATTTGGGTCCGCGCTGGGCATATGTTGCGCCGATAGTGGACACGGCCAACTTTGAGAGCACGTTGAAAAAGCTTGATGCCACGTACTTGCTGAATCTGGTGTTGTACTGGGAAGATGCCGCCACTCTGGGTTTGGATATGACCTTGGGTTTATACAACGCGCTTAATCAGGAAGTAGTCTTTGCCCAGCCTTTCAGGGCAGGTCACGCTCCCTTGCCGGGCATGAGTCGCGAGGTGGCGCTGAAGGCACAGTATAAATTCTGATATCGAACCTGTTGCGGGGTCAGAGCTTCATGCGCCACTCTTACTGTGGCCGATTACAGGTTTTAGTTATTTTTGGGTTCATTTAATACTCTGATGAGTTCACTCAAAAGCCTTTCTCTGATATTGCTTCTGGTCTGGTTGCCGCTCTGCCAAGGGGAGGGCATGTCTCAAGGCCAGATCAAATCAGCTTATGTTTTGAATTTCGCGAATTTCGTGGAATGGCCTGCCGGAACAGTCTGGAGTAATGGCAAAGTAACCCTGTGCGTGGTCGGGAAAAATGCACTCGACGGGATGCTTTTCGAGCTTGAGGGACGCAAGGCAAGTGGTCGTGATCTGCATGTTGTCGAGTACGCCAATCAAAACGCGAATTTGCGCGGTTGCCATCTGGTTTTCATTGGGGAATCAGAACGACATAGTGCTGCAGCCATCATCAAGGCACTTGAGAATTTCCCCATACTGATCATTTCAGATATCCCTGATTTTTCAGCAAATGGCGGTGGCATCGGTCTGTTGTATCGGGGAAGTAAGATCACCTTCGAGGTCAACCTTGACTCGATTAAAAAGGCGAAATTGCACTTGCCGGGCAAGTTGCTGAATCTTGCTGCGAACATTTTCGGAAAATAGGCGGATTATGAATCTCGCGCTGAATTTCTCCCGCTGGCCCCTGCGCAGAAAGCTCGTTTCCATCATCATGCTGAGCAGCTCGGTTTGTCTGGGTATCAGCCTTACGGTGCTGGCCGTCAGTTCGGCGGTCAGTCGCTATGAAGATTCCCTACAGCAGATTTCCGGGCTGGCCGATGTGCTCGCCGAGAACGGGCAGGCTGCAATCATGTTTTCCGATCGAGATGAAGCAAAAAGGTTGCTTGATTCGCTGGAAGGCCACCACGAAATCGCATCGGCTTGGATATTGACGGAGAATGGATTCGTACTTTCAGCATGGAATCGCAAGGGAATCACAGCAGATGTCCCTGCAGACTATCGCATCGAGTCCCGACGGATTCATTCAAATTTATGGTCAAGGTACGCTGATTTGTATAGTCCCGTATCCAAGGGCGGGGAGAAAATCGGCTACGTGTTGTTGCAAGCCGATTTCACCGAGCAATGGCATGGTGCGCTGGCCGATCTGGGAAAGGCACTGGCAGGTGCGGCGCTGGCCTTGTTGGCAGTATTTCTGTTGGCGATGCGCTTGCAGCGCGTGATCTCGCGTCCTATCAGGGAAATTGCCGATACCGCACTGACCATCGCTCATGAAAAGACCTACGGGATAAGGGTGCCTCTGCGTACCAATGACGAGATAGGTGAGCTGGTTGTGGCATTCAATGAGATGTTGGGCGAAATACAGGAGCGCGATGAGAGCCTGATCCGGCACAGAGATCAACTGGAAGAGAAAGTCGAAGAGCGCACGGCACAACTGCTGCATGCTAAAGAGGCTGCGGAAGAGGCATCGCGTTTTAAGGGGATTTTTCTCGCCAACATGAGCCACGAGATCCGCACGCCGATGAACGCCATCATCGGACTTTCCGACCTCGCGTTGGCCAACGACCTGAATCCGAAATTACGCGACTATCTGAACAAGATACACACGTCCTCGCTTGCGCTGCTATCGATTACCAACGACATACTGGACTATTCAAAAGTGGAAGCCGGGCGCATGGACTTGAGTTCGGAAAAATTTCTTCTGGAGGAGGTGCTTGAAAACGTATCCAACCTGTTCATCGTGCGCGCTGAAGAACAAGGGCTGGAGCTGGTGTTTGAACTCGACCCGCGAGTGCCCAATGAATTGGTGGGCGACCCGTTGCGTCTGGGACAGGTGATGAATAATCTGGTAGGCAATGCGGTCAAGTTCACGAAAGACGGGGAAGTTCACATCAAGGTTCGCCAGGTTGCAGAGGAGGCGGGATATTCGACGCTGTGCTTTTCGGTGCGCGACACCGGCATAGGCATGACTCCGGAGGAGACGGGTAATCTGTTTCAGGCTTTCTCTCAGGCGGATGGATCGATCACTCGCCGCTTCGGCGGAACAGGGTTGGGGTTGGCCATCAGCCAGCGGTTGGTCGAAATGATGGGGGGGGACATTGCGGTGCACAGTGAAGCGGGGGTGGGCAGCACTTTCAGTTTCACGATCCGCTTGCCTGTCCATGAAGAGTTTGCAACAGCCCGTCCGTCACCGTTGTTGCGCAGCATGCGTGTGCTGATTGTGGATGATCTCGATATTTCCCGCCAGATACTTCGCAAATTGTTCACTGCCTGGGGATTCCAGGTTGCAGAGGCTGCAACGGGGTTTGAGGCTCTGGCACAATTGAAAAGCGCCAATTCCGCCGGAATGAATTTCGAACTAATGGTGTCGGACTGGAAAATGCCTGGCATGGATGGATTGCAGCTCACCCGGATAATTCATCAGATGGAGCAGGATAAGAAACTCAGCCGTATGCCTGTGGTGATCATGGCCACCGCGTTTAGTAAGGATCAACTGCTGAGGGAAGCGCAGGGGGTACAGCTGGATGCCGTGCTGGCCAAACCGGTGATGCCTTCCGCCTTGTTCGATACCATCGTCAGCCTGCAAGGCGGGAAAATGCATGCCCATGCAAAAAGCATTGACCATGAGCTCAATAGACTGTCAGCAACCCTGCACGGTGCACATGTTCTGCTGGTTGAGGATAACGAGATCAACCAGATGGTGGCGAGTGAGTTTCTTGAAAATGCCGGGCTGAAAGTGTCTGTCGCAACCAATGGCCAGGAAGCACTCGATGCGATACGGGGTGGGCATTTCGATGCTGTGCTGATGGATCTGCAAATGCAGGTGATGGGGGGATTCGAGGCGACACGGCTGATACGCGAGGATCCCCGCTTTAATAACCTGCCGGTTATTGCAATGACGGCGTCGGTGATGGCGCAGGACAAAGAGGCTTGTTATGCCGCCGGGATGAACGACCATGTGGCCAAGCCCATCATGCCTGAACAATTGATCGCAACCCTGTCCAGATGGATCAAGCGTGAGGCTGCCGTCACCAGCATCGCGTTCAAACCCGCCGATGAGCGCGCCGAACTACCGGATCGTTTACCCGGTTTCGACCTCGACAGGGCGCTAGCCCTGTTGAACGGCAATCGCTCCTTGCTGAAGAAGTTACTCCTGCAATTTTCCGAAAAATTTGCCGATGCTGAGGCCAAGCTGGATCAACTGGTGCGTGCCAATAAAACCAGCGATGCGGCTGCATTCGCACACAGCATCAAAGGGGCATCAGGGAACTTGGGCGCGATGGCGTTATACGATGCAACGCAAAGTCTGGAAATAGCGCTGGCCGCAGGGGCGTCTCACGTGCGACTGGAGGGATTCAACCTGGCCATGGCAGACACGTTGAAATCCATAGCCAGCCTGGCTGAGTCCGACGGCAGCCAAGCTGCCGAATTTGACTGCGACAATTGCGATTGGCAGCGCACCGAAAAGCTTTTCAAACAACTGCGAAGTTTGCTGGATGGTGACGACTATGTGCCTCATGAACTGGTGGCCGAACTGAGGGCTTCAGTGCCTTGTCAACCGATACAACAGCACTTGCAGCAGATCGAAAAACATCTTGGGAACTTCGACTATGGCAATGCCAGAAAAGTGCTGACCGAATTGATCTGCATAATGGGACATAAATTTCAGGAGGATGCAGTGTGACCGCCGAACCGACCAAGCCGCTTATTTTAATTGTGGACGATACGCCCACCAACATTCAGGTGCTGGCGGAGGGGCTGATGGCCGAATATCGCGTCAAGGTGGCCACCACCGGCAAGGCCGCTCTCGAGGTGATAGGCAAGCAAGGGATGCCGGACTTGATCCTGCTCGATGTGATGATGCCGGATATGGATGGTTACGAAATATGCGACCGGCTTAAACGAAATCCGGAGACCGGCGGTATCCCGGTGATTTTTGTCACTGCAATGAGCGAGGTCGCCGACGAGGAGCGGGGCCTCAAGCTTGGCGCGGTGGATTACATCACCAAGCCGTTTCATTTGCCTATCGTCAAGGCGCGCATCCAGAATCATATTCGGCTCAGCATGTTGACCAGCATGCTGGAATCCATGGCATGGATGGATGGCCTGACCTGCATACCCAACCGGCGGCGTTTTGATGAAGCGCTGGATACCGAATGGAAGCGCGCCCAGCGTGCCGCTGCGCCTCTGGCCGTTATCATGGTGGATATTGATTGTTTTAAGGAATACAACGATCACTACGGGCATGGCGCAGGCGATGCCTGCCTGAAAAAGGTCGCCGCGACGCTTGTCTCTTCAGTTACCCGGGCGGGAGATATGGTGGCGCGTTACGGCGGAGAAGAATTTATTCTGCTGATACCGGAAACCGATGCAGGCGGCGCACGCCAGCTTGCGGATGAGCTGTGCCGTGGCATCGAAGCACAAAGTATCGCGCACGAATACTCCAGTGCATCAAGTTGGGTGACTATCAGTGCCGGCTATGCATCCGTTATTCCAGGTCACGATGTAAGCCCATCCTCCCTGCTGGAAGAGGCTGACCGCATGTTGTATGCAGCCAAAAAATCCGGACGTAACCGTGCATATGGTTCGCACGAGTGAGCGTATTTTGTGATTGCTACGCCAGGTTATGGGCGGTTGCCCGTGCTTCTGATGACCAGAAAGGCGCCGAGCAGGCTCTGTACCAGATAGAGGATGCTTGAAAGGCCGTGCAGCATTTTAAAGCGTTCTGCCAACGCACTTTGCATGACCTCCAGTGGCTGTGCTTGTGCCTTCAGATCCGCCATCACCGGCTGGATGCCGAACTGGATCGCCAGCGTGAGCAACAGCATTGCGGTCAATATCCTGAATGCGGGCTGGCGTAGCGCAGCCTGTCCGGACAAGACGATGCGCTGGATCAGTAGATACCCGCCGCACACCATGCCCAGATAGCCGACCAGCCCGAACATCTGGCCTGCCAGTATGCCGGCCAGCACCCTGTCATGTTGTGCATAAAATAGCACCGGAACGGCCAAGTAGCCGATTGCCCAGAGACCGCCGACCCAGGCGGTGATTGCCAGCATGGCGAGATGATGAGATAAGTTTTTCATCGTATGCAGGGTAGCACAGCCGTGTTTATTGGCAAGTTGTACAAAGTAACGTCCTGATTACGGCTAAAATTATTAAGATGCGTGATATGCCAACTTGCTGGCAGCCCAGTGACACTGACAGACACCTGGTTATGGGGCGGTTATTTATTTGTGAATGGGTTCATGGTTGTGCTTGACCAACCGCCTTTAGGAGTTTAGATAAATCCCCCGAAGTTTGTGTGTCAGGCTGTGGCTCTTTTATCAAGCTGACTGCGGCTCCGGCACCCCATGACACCACTGAGGCTAGCACCAAAACCAGTATGCTGCGCGTCATTCCTTTGGGAATGTCCTGCTCATTCAGATAACGGTTAATAAACCATGCGGCAATAAAGAATACGATGGTGGAAACAATAAAGCTGAGCACGATGAGCTGAGCTTAATGCTGCGGCAAAGCGTTAACCTGCCCTATTGGGGGGTTCTGTTCCTGAGCGGGTTCCGGTGAAAATGTGGTTTCGTTATCTGCAGACGGGTATATCGGTGCCACTGTTACTGTGGCTGAGGCCAATGTTTGGTTACCCGAAGCATCGGTTGCCGAATAGTATACGGTGTATACCCGGTTGGCCGAGTCTTGCAGGTTTGCACGTAATTTGAAATATCTGTCATCCAGACCCAGAGTCGCGTCGAGAATATCTCCTGCCTCCAAGGGTTCTTCAGCCGTGATCGACTCGAGTTTTATTTGAGGCATGCTGTCATACTCGTCTTGTACGCTGAAAGTGGCTTTGATGGCGACCGGTAGCTCGTTATTTGAAAGCAGAATGTCGGGACTCAGAGTTACGGTGAGCTCTGGCGGGGTAACATCGAGAAGATCAATGGGAACCGATAGTCCACTAGGCTGGTTGTCGAAAAAGGAGACCAGTGCTTGCCCGTTAAGGTAGTTACTGTCAGCTTTATCCAGGGTGACGCTAAATTTTGATGTGGCTTGGCCGGGAAGAATCATCGGCGATTTGTCATTCAATATTTCCCATTTCACCGCGTGTGGAAGCGCCTTTATTTCAGGGTTTTCTTCATCATAAGTGATCAGGTTGGCACGCCATCCGTTGGGAGCGTTGTAACTTGATGCGGGGATGCCGAATTTGAGGTTCCATCCTGAGGGCAACTCAAGCAGATTCAGGGTGCCGTCAATAAGAACTTTGTCATGGCTGCCACTTCGACCGATTGTAATGGCAGTAATATTTTCATCGGTTTTATTATTTACGCGATAGTGGTACATAATCTTATCACCTACATGACGGGCAAATACGCCCACGCTGACGGTGGGTAGCTTAGCTTCATTCACCGCCCAACAGGCGGGTGCTAACGTTATAGCGGCCAGGTAGATACCCAAACCGGTTAATTTGATGATTTGCCCCGTCCTGTTTTGCTTCATGTTGCATCCTTCGGTGAGTTGATACCAAACACGCGCTCTTTGCGACAGCCGATCAAACAAGGCGGGATGACTAATCCCCCCCCCGGTTTTCCAGCGATGGTCGAGTCCGGCAAAGTTACGCTTTCAATGATACTTCATGCGTTGATCAAAATCCCGCAAATTTCCGTACTGCTTTGGAGTTTTCGGTTCGATGATCAGTCGCTGTCTCTTTGCAATAGAATATGAGCACATATGTTTGCTCTGATTGTCCGATTTTTTTAAAAGGGAAATATCATCGAATACTATCTGGGACTGGATTTCGGCACTTCGGGAGCGCGGTCATGTGCTATCGATCCTGATAGATATGTTGTTTGGGAGGAGCGAATCTCCTACGTCGATGCTGGCGGACAAACACCATCCGACTGGCGCATTGCATTGCATGCACTGCTATCTGCGCTGCCGGATTATATTGCGGGACAATTGCGAAGCTTGGCAATCAATGGTACATCCGGAACCGTGCTGCTTTGCGCTGCCGAATTGACACCTGTTTCACCGGCGCTGCTTTACTCGGATAACCGTGCGCGGCGGCAGGCAGTCCTGCTTGAATCCATGGCATCCGAGAACCATACCATTTGTAGCGCAAGTTCGGGGTTGGCCAAGTTTCTTTGGCTGACACAGCAGGGCAATATGGAGCATGCAACCCATTTTATGCATCAGGCCGATTGGCTCACCGCGCAACTCAGCGGACGGGCGGGCATCAGCGACTATCACAACGCGCTTAAGACCGGCTACGATGTGGAACGACTGTGTTGGCCGGAGTGGGTGAAAGCGCTGCCGAACGCGTATCTGCTGCCTGATGTGCTTGCTCCCGGTTCCGTCATCGGTAAAATTCAGCCTGACATTGCGGAACATTTCGGTATCGATCCGAAATGTATGATCCATGCCGGAACCACTGATAGCACGGCGGCATTCATTGCTTCCGGTGTAATGGAATTGGGCGTCGGCGTGACTTCGTTAGGCTCCACCTTGGTACTCAAACAGCTTGCTGAAAAACGCATCGAAGCACCTGAATATGGCGTATATAGCCATCGTTACGGGAATTTGTGGCTGGTGGGCGGCGCGTCGAATGCAGGGGCCGGTGTGCTGCGCGATTATTTCAGCGATGTGCAACTCGCTGCGTTAAGCGAACAGATCGATCCATTACGGGACAGCCCGCTGGATTATTACCCGCTGAGTAAACCCGGTGAACGTTTTCCGATCAACGACGCGAAACTTGCTCCGCGACTCGAACCACACCCAGGCAGCGATGTGGAATTCCTGCACGGATTATTACAGGGACTGGCGCGTATCGAAACAGCTGGTTATGCGCGGCTTGCCGAACTGGGTGCGCCACCGCTTAGGCAAGTCGTGAGCAACGGCGGCGGCGCAAAGAATGAAGTATGGAGAAAGATGCGGGAAAGATTGCTCGGCGTGCCGGTGAGCGCCGCCCCGTATAGCGAAGCGGCTTACGGCAGCGCGCTGCTATGCATGGGAGATTGATGGAACTACCAGCCATTCGACTAGGCAATCAAAAGACGATAGCCAAGTCGCTGGTTATCATGAATCGCCCCTACGGAATTATTGCAGGGACACAGGGATAATTCACGAATTACCCTCTGAATCAATTGACACCAGAGATCGTTTCCCGGCACGCAATTTTTTCTCGAATTGAGCCAGCGGTATCGGCTTGCTGAACAGATAACCCTGAAACGCATGGCAACCGTGCTTGTCGAGGAACTCGCGCTGCGCCTCGGTCTCCACGCCTTCCGCGATCACGCCCAATCCCATCGCCTCCGCCATCGCAATGATAGTCTTGACGATAGCCGCATCGTTGGGATCGCTGGTGATGTCGCGCACGAACGACTGGTCGATCTTGATCTGTTCGAGCGGTAAACGCTTGAGATATTGCAGCGAAGAATACCCCGTACCGAAATCATCCATTGAGAAACCGACCCCGACCTTTTTCAATTCGCGCATCTTGATTATCGTATCCTCGACATTATCCAGCACGGTGCTTTCGGTTAACTCCAGCTTCAGCAAAGCAGGCTTGGCACCGCTATCTTGCAACACGTTCATCACCTGTGCGGCAAAATCATCCTGACGGAATTGCTTGGCGCTGACATTCACCGACAGCGTCAAGTCGCGGGTCAACGCATCGTATTGCCAAACCCTGAGTTGTTCGCAGGCCGTCTGCAACACCCACAATCCAATGGGTAAGATCAGGCCGGTCTCCTCGGCCAGCGGAACAAATTGCATCGGAGAAACCAGGCCATATCCCGGATGTTCCCAGCGCAGCAATACTTCAGCCCCCAGCGGGTGCTGAAACTGATCCACCTGAATCTGGTAATGCAGCGACAATTGCCGATTCTTGAGCGCCTGACGAAGCTCCCCCTCCAGTTCAAGCCGTGCTTCCAGAGCAGCCTGCATGGCCGGGTCGTAAAAACGGATGGCGTTGCGCCCCGCTGTCTTGGCTTGATACATCGCGGTATCCGCATGTTTGAGCAAGTCGTCGATGCTCTCCTGATGTCCCATGAACAGCACGATCCCGATGCTGGATGAGGCGGAATGATGCCAGTCTTCCTTGAGTTGATAGCCTTGGCTCAGGGATAAGCGTATCTTCTCCGCGACCAGTTCGGCCTGCGTGGCCGCCTCGTCGGCGTCGGTGCTGAGCGATTCCAGCACGACCACGAATTCGTCGCCGCCCAGCCGCGCCACCGTATCGCCGTCGCGCACACACGCGCTCAGGCGCTTCGCCACCTCGGCCAACAGCAGGTCGCCGATGTCATGGCCCTTGGTATCGTTGAGCGTCTTGAAGTTATCCAGATCAAGAAACAGCACCGCGCCGTGTTCCCCGCTGCGCGCGCTGACTGAAAAAGCCTGTTGCAGACGTTCCAGCAACAAGCGACGATTGGGCAGATCGGTGAGCGGGTCGTAGAACGCCAACTGATGAATCTGCGCCTCGGCTTCCTTGCGTTCGCTGATGTCCGAAAAGATGCCGACGTAGTTGGTCAACACGCCGGATTTATCGAGCACCGGATTGATGCTCAGCCACTCCGGGTACACCTCGCCGTTCTTGCGGCGGTTCCATATCTCGCCCTGCCAATGCCCTTTTTCATTGATAGTGCGCCACATCGCCTCGTAGAAGCTTCGGTCTTGCCGGCCCGATGCCAGCCAGTGGGGATTTTTTCCGCGTATCTCCTCGGCCGAGTAGCCGGTGATCCGGGTGAATGCGGGATTGACTGCGATGATATTCAAGTCGGCATTGGTGAGCATGACACCTGAAGAGCTGCCTTCGAATACACCCGCCAGCAAATCGCGCTCGGCGATCAAACCGTTGGTGCGCTCGTCGTTGCTGCGACACAGTATGATTGCCTTGGCCAGCAAACCCATCACCGGCATGAACATCTTCGTCAGGGGCAAGGTGGTCGCCGGAACTTTTGGCGCAAGCAGCACAATCACACCGCGTTCTTCGATGGGTAACCTGAAGAATGCCTGGTAGCGCGTGTGTGTGTTTGCTAACGGCGCCAGCAATTCCGGCTTGTCGGTTTCGCGCACACCGATTCCGCACAACAATTCTTTATCCAATTTGACCTGCTTGCCCACTAACCCGATCAGGTCGTAGTCACCCACGGCGGCATCGATGCGCACGGACATCTCACCATCAGCCTCTGCACAGGGCGGCATATCGAGACAGACGAAACCGGCGGGAAAAGAAGTATAAAAAAGCAGACGTTGCAGGGTGCGGGTCAACAGGGGATTGACACTGGTCTCGCTGCCGATGGTCACGGCAAAGTCATACAGTACCGGCAGGATCTCTTGCTGTGCCAAGCGGGACGCCTTCTACCAGAACGAGGCCACGAGCGCGGCATTGTGAAACAGCGGATAACCGTGTACCGTGGATCCGCCGATCTCGCCCAACGACAATGCGCCCGCGGTTCTTTGCGCGCCGGTGCGTTGCGCAAAGTCGCGTAATTCAACCGTCGCAGCATCAAGACCCAGATGCATGCGCCGCCCGGCACAGTACAGTAGCAACAGTTCCGCACCCACCGGCCCGCCATTCAGGGCGGTCAATCCCTCCGTCAGCACGCGCATGGTTTCGGTCGAGTCCACCTGCGGCGCGTCGAGCAAGGTCAGCAGCGAATTGGCCGGCACCTCGCCCACGCAGAACAGCGAACCATCCTCGGCCAGCATAACCGGGATGCGCACCATCACATGATGGTTTGCACGCACGATGCCGAACGGAAAATGTACCGCATACTGGTAAAAATTCTCCGGCGTGATTTCAACGTTATATTGTTTCTGAACGAGTTCCTGATAAACCTCGAAGGCGGGACGCCAGTCGATCTGCGCAATGCGGTTACCCTCGGTGGCAGTGGCGTAAACCGTATGCTCCGGCGCAAGGTATCCGTGCTCAAGAATCGCGCCGTGGTGGCCTTTCAGCAACATCAGCAGCAAGCCGTTCTGCACAATACGTTGATTGTCAAACAGACAGGGCATGGGCTGAAAGGTCTCGCTGCCCGCATTGCCGCCCGCATAATTCACACGATTGGCCAGATGCAGGTAGAGTCCGTCAAGCAGGGTGCCGACATTCGGCACCATAGAATCGAACAGCATGAACAGGGTGATATTCGGTGTGTCGTCGAGATGTTCGCGTACCCTTGCAGCGATTTCTTTGGTAGTACGTTCCCCACCGGCTGTATCGGTGGGCAGGTTTTCAAGCAACGCAAAGTACGGCATCTCGTCAAAACACAATAACCAGCCCCCGTTCCTGCAAAACGCGCCCTCATTGATCAGCTCGGGAAATATCCCGCCGATCAGCGGAATTCCGCGCCGTGCGCAAACCGCTTGAAGAACCGATACGTTTTCTTTTTCGCTCTCCGGCAACATGGCATAGACACCCATCTTGGGATGACGCGCTTTCCAACCCGCCAATACTTTATCTACCACCTCGGCCTGCACTTCCGGCAGGTAACACATCATGTCTTGCTCAGCCATTTCGTACTCCAGATTTAGTGATGACTAACTCTCACGGAAATTGCTTCAAGATAAAAACCTTACGACACGCTGGGATTCTACCAGCAATCCAAGCTAACCTGTCAAATGGCCAGAATGCATTCCAGCCACAGTAACAATCAGCGGCGCAACAATAACTCAAACTGCGGCAAAGGAACGGGCTGGCTGAACAAATAGCCCTGAAAAGCATGGCAGCCATGCTTGTCGAGAAACTCGCGTTGCGACTCGGTCTCCACCCCTTCGGCGATCACATCAAACCCCAGCGCATCGGTCATCGCAATGATCGTTTTCACAATGGCCTCATCGTTCGGGTCGGTGGCGATATCTCGCACAAAAGACTGATCGATCTTGATCTGATCCAGCGGCAGACGCTTGAGATATTGCAGCGAAGAATAGCCGGTGCCAAAATCATCCATCGAAAAGCCGATCCCCAGCTTTTTCAATTCGCGCATTTTGGCAATGGCATCTTCCACGTTTTCCAGCACCGTGCTTTCTGTCAGCTCCAGCTTCAATAGTTTTGGATGCGCACCACTTTGCCGCAACACGCGCTGCACCTGTGCTACAAAATCATCCTCGTGGAATTGTTTGGCGCTGACATTCACCGAAAGCGTCAGGTTCCTTGTCACCGGATCGCCTTGCCATACCTTGAGTTGCTCACCGGCCATCTGCAAGACCCACTGACCTATATCACCGATCAACCCGGTTTCTTCCGCCAGCGGGATAAATTGCAGCGGGGGGATAAAACCCCGCTCGGGATGTATCCAGCGCAGCAATACTTCCGCCCCCAACGGGTGATTCTGACGATCTATCTGAAGCTGAAAATACAGTTGCAGTTGTTGCTTATTGATCGCCTGGCGCAACTCCCCTTCCAGTTCGATGCGCGCCTCCAGAGCGGCCTGCATGGCCGGGTCGTAAAAACGGAGGGTGTTGCGTCCCGCCGTCTTGGCCTGATACATCGCGGCATCGGCATGCTTGAGCAGGTCGTCGAGGCTTTCGTCATGCCCTTTGAATATACAGATACCGATACTGGTGGGGCAAACACAATCGAATTGTCCCAGCACATAATTGCGCCCAAGTTCGCCCAGCACCTTTTCGGCAACCAGTTCTACGCGCGTGGCCGCCTCGTGGGCATCGCCACCCAACTCTTCCAGCACAACCACGAATTCATCGCCGCCCAACCGCGCCACCGTGTCCCCCTCACGTATACACGACTGCAAGCGTTTTGACGTTTCGACCAACAAATGGTCTCCCACCGCGTGGCCTTTTGTGTCATTGACGACTTTAAAATTATCGAGGTCAAGGAACATCAATGCGCCATACCAACCATTTCTGGCACTGACAGCGATGACCTGTTGCAAACGATCCATCAACAGTCGGCGATTCGGCAACCCGGTCAGTGGGTCATAAAAAGCCAATTGATGGATCGCCTCTTCGGACTGTTTGCGCCCGGTAATATCACGCGATACCGCAACATAATGCGATACACCCTGATTGCTATCGTAAACTGAGGTGATCGTCATCTGCTTGGGGTAAATGTTGCCGTCTTTGCGCTTGTCCCATATCTCGCCGGACCATTTTCCGGTATCGTGCAGCGATGCCCACATCGCCCGGTAATACGCTGCATCATGGCGGCCGGACTGGAAGATGCGCGGATTTTTTCCGATCACCTCTGCCGCGGTATATCCGGTCATTTCCTCGAACGCTTGATTGATACGCAATATATTCCCATTGCCATCGGTAATCATGATCGACTCCTGCGCATCGAAGGTGACGGCGGTAATGCGCAAAGCCTCATCTGCTTTCTTGCGCTCGGTAATATCACGCACGAAGGCGCTAAAAAAGTATTCGCCGTTGCGCAGGATCGCGGCAAGCGACATTTCTATCGGAAATTCCGTGCCGTCTTTACGCATGCCGGTTATTTCAATGCGCTTGTCCAGTATCCTGCCGCGCTCGGTCTGGATAAAACGCCGCATACCCTCAAGGTGAGCTTCGCGATACTGTTGCGGGACAATCAAGTCCGCAAGATTCTTGCCGGTAGCATAAGCTTGCGTATAACCGAACACGCGTTCCGCTTCGCGGTTCCAGCCGATCACATCGCCTTGTTGGTCGGTGTGAATCACGGCATCCATTGCCGTCTCCAGAATCATCCGAGTCCGCGCTTCGCTTTCAAGTAAAGCATCCTCCGCCTGTTTGCGTCGCGCTTCCGTCTCGAATTTTTCCAATGCGAGGTCGATATCCGACGCCATACCTTCCAGCAGGTTGCTGGCCGCCTCGTCAAACGCATCGACGACCGTGGCGTAAAACATCAGTGCGCCGACCGCGATTCCGTTGCGATGCAAAGGCAGGGCGGCCACCCCCGCCCAGCCGTATCGGGCTGCACGCTCATGCCAAGGGGTAAGACGCGGGTCATGCTGAAAGTCCTGAATGTACACCGCCCGATTTTCGCGGATCGCGGTTCCGGTCGTTCCGCGGCCCGAGGGGTCGTCTGCATCGATGGAAATCCTTATGTCGTCCAGATATTCCAAACCGACACCGTCGAATGCAACCGGCCTGACCACACCGCTAGCATCATCTACCATGCCGATCCAGGCCATACGCATCCCCCCCAGCTGCACAGCATACCGGCATATCTGCACAAACAGTTCATCCTCGCCCGTGCAGCGCAAGATGGACTGACTGCACTGGTTCAGGGCGGCGTATATCGCCGTCAACCTCTGAAGTTTCGCTTCCAACATTCCTCCCCGAATGCTTCGTGATTTTGTGCAAAATCTGCGCGCACAAAACAATAATTCCCGATTGTATCCCAAGGTTTTGTTTGTATGCACATAAACAGTATGTCTCTTGCATAGATGAGCAGCCATAAGCGAAGGAACAACATCGGGATAAACAATCCGCAGGACGATTTACCGGTATGTTTCACTTATAATGACAGCTTCAATTACATCATCGCCATTCCGGAGTTCTCAATCATGTCTTCAAGTTCTACTTCGCACAGCCCGTTCAACACCCGCAAAACCTTCAAGCTCGCCAGCGGCAAAGCAGCCGCGCTGTATTCTCTGCCCGCGCTGGAAGCATCCGGTATCGGTAAAATTTCACGCCTCCCGGTTTCGATCCGCATCGTGCTGGAGTCGGTGCTGCGCAATTGCGACGGCAAGAAAGTGACCGAGCAGCACGTGCGCGAGCTGGCGAACTGGAAGCCGAACGCGCCACGCACCGAAGAGATTCCGTTTATCGTCGCGCGTATCGTGTTGCAGGACTTCACCGGTGTGCCGCTCTTGGCTGATCTCGCCGCGATGCGCGATGCCGCCGCAAAACTGGGCAAAGATCCCAAGGTCATTGAGCCGCTGGTGCCGGTGAATCTGGTGGTGGACCACTCGGTGCAGATCGACAGCTACAACAATCCCGACGCGCTCAAAATCAACATGGGGCTGGAGTTTGAACGCAACACCGAGCGCTATCGCTTCATGAAATGGGGTATGCAGGCATTCGATACCTTCAAGGTCGTGCCGCCCGGTATCGGCATCGTGCATCAGGTAAATCTGGAATATCTGGCGCGCGGCGTGTTGCAAAAAGACGGCCCAGAAGGAAAAATGTTCTACCCGGACACACTGGTCGGCACGGACTCACACACCACGATGATCAACGGTATCGGCGTGGTCGGTTGGGGTGTCGGCGGTATCGAAGCTGAGGCGGGCATGTTGGGTCAGCCGGTCTACTTCCTGACACCGGACGTGGTCGGCGTGAACCTGAAATGCAAGCTGAAGGAGGGAGTCACCGCGACCGATCTGGTGCTAACCGTGACCGAGCTGATGCGCAAACACAAGGTAGTCGGCAAGTTCGTCGAATTCTTCGGCGAGGGCACGGCTGCCCTGACCCTGCCCGACCGAGCGACCATTGCCAACATGGCACCGGAATACGGCGCGACCATGGGCTTTTTCCCGGTCGATGACGTGACCGTTCAATTCATGAAGAACACCGGACGCACCGCCGACGAGGTGGATGCCTTCGAGTCTTACTTCAAAGCACAGGGGCTGTTCGGCATCCCCACGGCGGGCAGCATCGACTACAGCAGCGTGGTGGAACTCGACCTTTCCAGCATCGAGCCGTCACTGGCCGGGCCGAAGCGCCCACAGGACCGCATCGCATTGAAAGCGATGAAGGAGACCTTCAATACCTTATTCAGCAAGCCCGTCACGGAGAACGGTTTCAATCTGCCCGCTGAAAAACTGGCGCAACGTTATCCCACCGGCAAGGATGGCCTTAAGATCGGCAACGCCGACGTGCTCATCGCCGCGATCACCAGCTGCACCAACACCTCCAACCCAAGCGTGATGCTCTCCGCAGGTCTGCTGGCTCAAAAAGCCGTGGCTAAAGGTTTGACCATTGCGCCGCACATCAAGACCTCGCTGGCCCCCGGCTCGCGCGTGGTAACCGAATACCTGACCAATGCCGGACTACTGGAGCCGCTGGCGAAGCTGGGCTTTTCGGTCGCGGCCTACGGCTGCACCACCTGTATCGGCAATGCCGGCCCCTTGCGCGAAGACATCGACAAAACCATCACCGACAACAACCTGATCTGCGCGGCGGTACTCTCAGGCAACCGCAACTTCGAGGCGCGCATCCACCCGAACCTGAAAGCAAACTTTCTCGCTTCGCCGCCGCTGGTGGTCGCCTACGCCATCGCGGGCAAGATGAACATCAATCTGGACACCGAACCGCTGGGCACGGGCAAAGATGGCCAGCCGGTTTACCTGAAAGACATCTGGCCGAGCAACGCCGAAATGCAGGCCGTGCTGAAATTTGCTTCCGACCCGGCTGTGTACCAGCGCCTGTACAGCGACCTGACCAAAGACCTGCCGCTGTGGAACGCCATCGAGGCTCCTGTCGGCAACCAGTACCAGTGGGACGATTCGACCTACATCGCCTGCCCGCCGTTCTTCGATACGTTTTCTGTAGGGGCGATTGATGAATCGCCCGTACGCGACATCAAGGGTGCCAAAGCACTGGCACTGTTCGGCGACTCCGTCACCACCGACCACATCAGCCCGGCGGGCAGCTTCAAGCCCACCACCCCGGCAGGAAAATACCTGCAAGGCAAAGGTGTTGAGATCAAAGACTTCAACAGCTACGGCTCGCGTCGTGGCAACCATGAAGTAATGATGCGTGGCACCTTCGCCAATGTGCGCGTGAAAAATCTAATGCTGCCTGCCAAGGAAGATGGCTCTCGCACCGAAGGCGGCTACACGCTGTACAAGGGCGAGCAGATGGCGATCTACGACGCCGCGATGAAGCACATCGCCGACGGTACACCCACCGTCATCTTCGCGGGTGAAGAATACGGCACAGGTTCATCGCGCGACTGGGCAGCGAAAGGCACGCAACTGCTGGGTGTAAAAGCCGTCATCGCAAAAAGCTACGAGCGCATCCACCGCAGCAATCTGGTGGGGATGGGCGTGCTGCCGCTGCAATTCAAGGGCAACGATACCGTAACGAGTTTGAAGTTAACCGGCGACGAATCTTTCGATTTGCTCGGCATCAATGAGCATTTAAAACCGCAACAGGACGTGACGCTCACCATCACCCGCAAGGACGGCAGCAAGCAAAACGTTGCACTGTTGCTGCGCATCGACACGCCGATCGAGGTGGATTACTACCGCAGCGGCGGGATACTGCCGTATGTGCTGAAAGAACTGGTAGGTTAGCCGCAAGATCGAAGTTCACACAAAAGCAAAGCCCGCTTAATGCGGGCTTTGCTTATTGGATAAAACTTGAATGACTCACGACAACACATCATCGCAACACAACCAACGACCGATCCCGGGAAATCTAGACTTCTGCTAACGACTAAGCGGACTATCTTAGGAATCTGGTCGTGCCAGATCAATTGGGTTGCTCAACTCAAGAAAAGCCTTGAACTCGTCGGAAATGCGTACGTCATTTGTTACTCTTTCCCAAAAATCATGCGCCATATCTCGTATTAAATTAATGCTGTCTGAGCCAAGCTCTACATCCTTAAGCTCGGGCGGCAAAAAAGCATACGGCATGACATCTCCCCCGCTTTTCGGCGCAAATCCCATTGAACACATGTCATATACAGGTCGTAGCCTAAATACGTCTCCTTCTATGGCAAAACTCAAATTACCCAAATGCATATCGGAATTATTAATTAATCGTCCGAACCACCATAGACATACCGCATCATAAACATGTTGCCAGCTCACTAAGT
>Ga0224495_10000521_pt1 | contig 30139 bp, 26 predicted proteins | sample SF_Jul11_sed_USG_FD_168128 | JGI IMG/M metagenome (GOLD analysis project Ga0224495, IMG submission 168128) | Sediment microbial communities from San Francisco Bay, California, United States - SF_Jul11_sed_USGS_4_1 | ecosystem: Environmental > Aquatic > Marine > Sediment | place: USA: California... | reverse complement strand
GGAAACAGCCGCATCGACGCGGAAACTGCCAAAAGCCGCGTAGATGCTATGTGAAAGATCAATAGGGCAATGCTGAAATCGTCGTAAAAATCGCGACGAGCGGGTCAGCTCGCTCGAAACTCTAGTCAAATTGATACCCTTGGTTATTTCTAGTTTCGCAAACGAAGGATCCATTGGTTCACTTCTCGATGCTCGATATCTTGTCAAAGGTAAAGAAGTGAGCCTAAAAAGAAGAGAAGTGACCCTAAATAAAGTATATGCATGGTGCCTACGAATGGGGCAGCTCAAACAAGACGCCAATCACTTCCAGCGCATGTGTAAGTTTCGGCAGCCCTTCCGCGCCAGTGAAACCCAAGAGTTCCGCGGCTGTAGTGCCGTCTGGATTCAGACTTTCAAGCACCGCGAGATCGCCTCGGCAACGCAGTCGCTTGAAGTACCGAGTTCCATCTTCATCGACCGCCACGATGGGTCGGCTGTCGAATGACTTGATCTGCTCGATGGTTGTGACGGCCTCTCGGGTGATTAAGAACTGCCCCTCCAGTGCTATCGGCTCGGCGCTGCGCCCCTGCACCTCGAAAAGCCGCGCACCATTGAGCATCTGTTGCGGGACGCTAGAGTCTTTAAGAGCAACAACTTCGGCGTTCGGATCGAGGGCCGGGACCGCGAAGCGATGTGCCGCGAAGAGTGTTCCGACGATTTTGCGCAAATTGGCCTGCTCCCGCCCTATGATTAGGGGCTCGGGCAAGGCGCAAGGGTCGACCGACTGACCAGTCAGCACGGCGATCTCGGGATGCGCTTCCATCTCATTGTAGCGCCGCGCAAGCAACGCGTTTCCGTGTGCCGCTACGACCAGATCGCGCGGGTTGACCTTGGCGTGGTTGCAAACGATGACCAGATCGCCGATGGCCGCCACCGGATCCAAGGTCCCGGCTGCCAGCTGATAGATCTCATGATTGGTCAAGGTGATTGCAGTGGTCGTCTCCCATTCCTTGACCGTCACCACACCATCGCCTGCGCGACTGCCGGTCTTGGCAGCGGCGGCAATTCCGGTTTTCTGCAATGTAACCGTCTTCACATCCTCGCGGAAGCCACCTGGAAACGGAATCACTGTCTTGGCCCAGGGGAAGGTACGCGGCTCGCCGTAGAAGGATTCAAACGCGTCGTAGACGGCAAAGGCATCGTGGATTTGGTTCATGAAAGTCTTTTCCCAGAACGCATTGACGTCCCTTGCTTCCGCCAAGCCGATGCTCTCATCGTCCTTGTGGTGGACCTCATTGATCAGCTTCATGGGCTTGCCGCCACCACCCATCAACGTCTTGAGCAGATCAGCGAAGGCTTTACGGTTGAAGGGCGCAACATGGGCATCATGCAACCGCTTCAGCTCGTGTTTTAAACCGTCAAGGCTGAGATTCGGGATCGCGGGACCTTCGGCACGCAGCATGAACTTCAACAGATCCTCACAATAGATGCGAACATCGGCTATATAGTCTCGGGCGAGTGCATCATCATTGTTTTCACTTGCGTTCTGCCAAGCTCTCTGCAGCCAACCGGCATTGACGATCGTCGCCACACCAGAGGTTTTGTTAACACCACCGATTAGACCCTGTTCCCCTTTAAGCCGTTCGACGTCCACGATGCACTGATAAAATTGCCGTTCGTGAGTGGTGAGAAAGAGCTGAAGCCCTTTGGCCACCGTGCGGTCCATGTTCGCCAGGCGGGTGATCTCTTCCGCCCATTTGCGCTTGTTACGAGGATCAAAGCTCATTTGCGGATCGTCGAGCACCATAAGCGGGAACGGGTTGGCACCTAGGCCTTCAATCGTTTCTTCGCGCAAAGCGAGAATGAACGCCCACAGAATTGCCCGCAGCCAGGAGGTGTTGGCCACCAGAGCCGCATCAATCTGCATGCCGGTTTCAAAGCTGCCACCGACGTGTACGACCTTCTTGCCCAATGAGGTCTGTTCGTAAGTTAAGCGTTCTTTCAGGTGGATTCGCCCGAGAATATCCTTGATGCGGATCGACAGATTGGCGATCGAGCGAGCAGTTTCGGCCGAGACTAGCAGACGCAAGTGCTTGAGCGGCTCCAAGGCCTCAGCGATCGCTTCGCGCAAATCCTGCTCTTTGCGGATCGTGTCCCAGTTCGAAGCCGATGCAACGGCCTCCAGTAGAAATTTGGATAATGCGTCCAGTGGTTCAGCTTTGGACAACGCATCTTCCAACGCTCGGAGCTGGCCCTCGACGCTATCCGCCGGATAGGTGCCATCTTCCTGGACTTGCCCAATCACCTCCGACCAGGCCTGACGATATGCACCACGATGCTCAGACCACCATTCGACGAGAGCAGATAGCCGTTCGAGGTTATGCAGGCTGCGGCGCAAAATGATAGCCGGTTCCGGTTCATCCTCTGCAGGTTCAAACGTCGCAAACGCGAAAGTCGGTAATGCGGCCTCTTGCAGATCAACCCTGCTCTTTATCCGCCCTGCGAGTCCGAGCAGAACATTGGTAAAAGGGATCCCCTCGCAAAACCGTTCACGGATCGCAGCACCGTAGCCCGTCTTGGGCTCCATCGTTACCAGGAAGTCCCTGTGCCGCTTCAGCTCCGCCGGCAAGCGCTCCACCAACTCGGCCTCCAGACCGCGGCACACATCATCCAGCTTGCGCTCGGCCTCCGCGGCGTCTTTCTGGAGTTGGGCTAACCGCACCGCCAAATCCTGCTGCTCAGCCGTCGATAGGCGTGCCGAGCAGAGCGGACATTGCGCTGGTACGGAGTGTTCTTGCGGGGGTACGTAAAATTGCGCCGCTAAGGCTTTCAATCGAAATTTCTGGTCGGCGTTTTGTTGGGCGTGCCATGACAGGGCTCGGTCCAATCTTGCTCGCGCAGCATCAATAGCTGCGGGTAGACCCGCAAAAGCTTCATCTTCCTTCGCTGCCTTTAGCGCGATCCAAGCCTCGAAGAGTACAATTCCCTTTGTACCTTGGTTGACGATTGCCCGCGCCGAGGCTACGCCATCGCGGACCGTCGTGCGCCCCGCAATAGTGGACGTATCGATAGTGGGAGAAATCTGAGACTTCAGGGTCTCCAGATGAGTGCCTGCCTCGGTCGCCGCACTGACCGCAGCTTCCTTGAGATCGGTGACGAGCGTTTTGTCACCCAAACTACGCTTATCCGGCAGAACGAATCGCAACTCGCTCGCCTTCTCCACCGCTTTGGCAATCTCCTCTGTGAACTTCGCGGCCCAGCGCTCAAGACCTTTATCCTTGCCGTATTTTAAAAATCGTCGACCGCCGTGCGTGAATTGGGCGCAACCGTCCGCGATGTCTGCAAGCTGATCAAGACCGGTGAGCATTTTGACGGCTTCATACAGCGAGCCGCTCTTGTCGCCGAAGCCAATCCGAGCCAACCGCGCTGGCATCAGTAGCCCTGTCTCCAACAGTTCAGGGGCGGCCAACAGCCTTGAGTCAATCATGACCTCCGATTTAGGATCGTCCTTCAACGGACACTGCATCTGCCGGTACGCAGTGGCGATCTCACCTTGCTGGTTTACGAAGGTCAGCCGCACCCAGACGTTGACCGGTTTGGTTAGGTCGGCAGCGGACGATGGGTAGGAGGCAAAGGACGGCCAATCCCCAAGCTTCTTGCCGGTCTCGTTGATCACGGCCGCGCGTTCTCCGTGTTCGTCGACCGGCCCCTCTTGCTCGCGGATGCGCTTGCCCGTAAGAGCCCAGAGTATGGCACTCGCGAGTGACGTCTTGCCTGAGCCGTTTTGCCCATTGAGACACCAGTTCTCCCCACCGATGCGGAAATCGAATGGCGGACTACCAAACAGGGTCAAGCCGCCAAAGCCTGACGCTTCAATCCGATCCAGCCGCCAGACATCCTTGGACGATTTCGGGGTCTCGGTGGTCCCGTCTGCGGCCGGATCGACGCCGGAGCTGTTCCAGGCGGCAATGAGCCCGGCGAAGAGTTCTTCGTCGCCGCTCGCCACCTTCGCACGGTCCTGGGCCAGCAAGAAGGCGAACAGCCGTCTCTGTCCAGGCTTGGCCAGTATCAGTGACGCGGCCTTGTGTTCTTCGAAGGCGCCCCATGCCAGCGGTTTGCCGCCAAGCAGGCACCGGGTTGCTTCTGCAAAGGAAATCGCCATGTTGTTCCCCAAGATTTATTCCACCAGCCAAATTATTGGGTCAAACGAAAAACCCACGATTGTCCCTTTGGAAATGCGCTCGTACGGAATTACGTGACACACGAAACATGAGTGTTTGCTGATATTTACTCCCTGATTCACGGCGAAGTCAATGGTAACGATGAGAGTTTGTGATCGGCTATTTTAAGAGCACATCAATTAATACGGAATGTATCTGATGAGTTTCAAAATAGTGCGACTTCAATAGCTTCAGGAAGAAGTAGTGAGCCTCGCTACAATGTGAGAACTAGCTTCCTGATCTCCTCAACATCCACATGCCGGATGAACTCCGGAATATTTTTATACAACGAATGATACCCGTACCCGCCGTTCATCAACTCCTCAATAGCATCGTCCTTTGACCGATTTTGGAACACGATCCGGTACATTGCGCTGATAAGTCCGGTGCGGTCGGAGCCGTGCCAGCAGTGGATCAGGATCGGGCCGTTGCTGTTCCTGATGACGCGCAAGGCTTCTACGACCTTCTCTAACGTGATGTCGCCCGCCTCCATCTTGACGCGGAACAGGTTCAGACCGAAGTTCTTGCCGTCATCATCAGAATGATAGTCCCGGAAGCTGAGCACGTTCCTGATGCCGAGCGCTGCAAGCTCCTTGAAGCCCTTTTTGTTCGGCTGGGCAGAGCGGTACACTTTGTTGTCAAGCTTGTAGAAGTTCTTGAGATGTTCCGACTGAACTGGTGTTGCCCAGGCAGCGGGACGGTCCTGGGCCGGGGATGTGCCAGTGGTTTCTGAGCCATGCTCTCCGCAATAGCCTGTTGGATGCTTTAGCTTGTACTCATTGAGTTCTTTCCGGGCCTGCTGTTGCTCTGCAGCAGTCAGGACCTGATATCCTCTGCCATAGGACCAGCCGTATGCCCAGCGGTACCCTGTAGGAAATGCCGGATGCCCGCCTGCGCGTACGCCCAGGTACATGGTCTCGGCCAGCGCTTTGTCATTCGTCCTGCTGAACACGCAGTTCCTGAGCTCTTCGTCGGCTTTTTCCCTTACCTCCTCGGTTCCGCCCTGCCAGTAAGCGATGTCATGGCTCAGGCAGCAGTCGCACCATTTGGTGCGATCGTCGATCGTGCCGTCAGGGAAAAGACTGCAGCCGTCGCTGGAGAAGGGCTTGATGCGGCCTTCCGCAACAGCATGATCAGCACCAGTGACCAAACACAGCAGAATGAGCACAGCGCAATAGAGCGTCCGGCAATTTGAAAGGACCTGTTCAGTTTTCATGGTTGTGGCACTAGTATAGTGAAAGGTCAGAAAGAGTGCAATGGATTTTTATGAGCCGTCTTCCTGTCTGGACTGCCGGTATTTCATCATGGTAAACTGTGCTCCATGATCACCGCGCTGATCGTCTTCCTTATTACCTATGTCTTTGTGGGGCTGACCCAGGTTCCCCGTATCCCGATCAACCGGCCTGCAGGGGCCCTGGTGGGCGCGGTGCTGATGGTCGTTACCGGCGTGCTCACCCTGGACCAGGCATTCAGCGCAATTGACATGCACACGCTGCTGCTGCTGCTCGGCATGATGATCATCACGGTCTATCTCCGGACCGCGGGTTTTTTTGAGCTCATGGCCGAGCGCATCCTGTCCGTGGCCCGGACGCCGCAGCAGCTCCTGGTGCTGGTATCGCTGGCAAGCGCGCTGCTCTCGGCGCTCTTTGTGAACGACACCATCTGCCTGCTCTTCACGCCGATCCTGCTCGAGGTGACGATCCAGGCCGGCGTCAATCCTCTCCCCTATCTTCTGGCGCTTGCCACGGCATCGAATATCGGGAGCGTCATGACCATCACCGGAAATCCCCAGAACATGCTGATCGGCATCGCTTCGGGCATCCCCTATCTCTCCTTTTTACAGGCGCTCGCGCCGGTGGCAGCTATCGGCATCGCGGTCAGCATCGCGGTGATCCGTCTGGTCTACCGCAGGGAGATCACGAGCCAGCCTTTTTCCCGCCGGGCGCAGGTCTCGCCTGTTGCTGTCGATCGTCCGCTCCTGATCAAGTCGCTGATCGTGAGCGGCGGGGTGCTGGTACTCTTCTCGCTGGGCCATCCTTATCCCCTCGTTGCCGTGGCAGGAGCGGTCGCGCTGATGCTGGTGGGAAAGAAGAGCACCGAGCAGATACTCGAGGGCGTGGACTGGACGCTGCTGCTCTTCTTTGCCGGCCTCTTTATCGTGATGCACGGGGTGGAGGTGTCGGGATTGGCGGAAGTACTGCTGCGGCAGGCAGGGGCGCTGAACGAGGCCTCGCCGATCAACAGGATCGCTGGGCTCTCCCTGGTCTCCGCGGTGCTGTCGAACGTGGTGAGCAATGTGCCGGCGGTCATGTTGCTCCGGCCGCTGGTCAATGCTCTTGGCGGTGACCAGATCGCCTGGCTGACCCTTGCCATGAGCAGCACTCTTGCGGGCAATTTCACGCTGATCGGCTCGGTCGCGAACCTGATCGTGCTGCAGCAGGCGCGAAAACGGGTGACCATCGGTTTCTTCGAGTACTTCCGCGTTGGCGCGCTGATCACGGTGATCACGATCGCCGCGGGGATCCTGGTGCTCGTTGTCGGGACGCGGACCGCCCGGGGCGAAGAACAGCCGGCGCAGATGCGGACGCTCACCGTGAGCCCGGCAGGCGGAGGCACGCAACGGAACTATCGGATCGTTCTGGTCTGTACCACTGAGAAGGAAAAGGCAAAGGGGCTCCAGGGATTCCGGAAACTGGCATCTGACGAAGCGGCGCTGTTCCGTTTTGATCCGCCGGAAAGCACGACATTCTGGATGGCAAGCGTTTCCTACCCCATCGACATCCTGTTCGTGGAACAAGGCGGTTCGGTCGTCAGGACCTACCATGACCGCAGGCCTGGTTCACGGGAGCTTTATCCTTCCGGCGGGCCCGTAACCTGGGTGATCGAGACAGCAGGGGGCTCGGGGATCAAGCAGGGAGACCGGGTGACGATCAGCCCCTGACAGGCGCCAGGCATTTGCTATAATGAACACAGAACAAGATCCCGGCGGATGCAGGAAAGCATGCTATGAACGATAGTGGTGATGTCCCCGATGTGAGGAAGAAGCGGTTCGTCCTAATAGTGGATGACAACGCCAAGGATGCCTACTATACGGGGATGCTGCTTCAAAACTTCGGGTACAACGCGACAACGGTCAGGTCCGCCGAGGAAGCGCTGGAATATATCTCCATCGCCGTTCCCGCGCTCGTGGTGACCGAGCTGAAGCTGCCGGGCATGAACGGTTTCGATTTCCTGGCGAAGCTCCGGAAACACCGCGGGATACCGGTGATCATCCAGACGCAGCTGGCGGACCTGGAGAGCGAGGACCTTTGCAGGCGCGAGAATTGCGCGGTCTACCTTCGGAAGCCGGTCCATGCCGAGGAATTATACCGCGCAGTGCAGACGGTGCTCGAGGAGACGCCGCGCAGGAACATCCGTGTCGCGACCTTCCTGCGGACGTCCATCGACGGTGCGGGAACCGGGACGGAATTCATCACCATGCTCTCCGACACGGGATGTTTCGTCAAGACGCTCGGTCCCCGTCCGGTCGGAACAAAGCACTCCGTCAGCTTCATGGTGGGGAAGAGGATCGTGCGCACCGAAGCGCAGGTGCTGTACACCTACTCGTTCGGTGAAGGACCGAACAAGGAGCCGGGCATGGGCATGCGGTTCCTGGGCCTCACGCCGGATGACAAAGCCCAGATCGAGCAGTTCATCCGGAACAGCGTGGTGCCCCAGGTCCGGCCGGGCTGATCCGCTGTTACCCGCCTTACGACGTGACGCATCTCCCGGGAACGGAGTGCTGACAAAGACCCTCCACCACAGAAATAACCCGCCCTCCCTGTTATCACAATCAACCGTTCGTAAATGTTAAGAAGGCAAGGCCTGACCACAGAACCAAGGCCCGGAGGAATAGCTTATCCGAAGATTACGCAGATTGCGCAGATTCAGTTTTTGTACGATCAGGCAAAGCGTGCGGACCAAGGGCGGGGTGCGGCCTTCGCGGGTCAGGTCAGGCTTCGTTGCGAAGGGTCATCCAGTGTTCCATCTCAGAAGGCGAAAGGGGCTTTGAGAAAAGGAAACCCTGGCCGTAGTGGCAGTCAAGATCGCAGATCGTGGACAACTGGTCGCTCTGTTCCACGCCCTCGGCGATCACTTCGAGCCGCAGGTTCTGGGCAAGGGTGATGATCGTTCGCACGATCTCCTGGTTGTCTCCCCGCGACGACAGCTTGGCAATGAAGGACCGGTCGATCTTGAGCGCGTTGACCGGGAAGGAGTGGAGATAGCTGAGCGACGAGTAGCCTGTGCCGAAATCATCGATGTGGATGTGGACGCCCATGGACTGCAGGCGGGTCATGGCATCCATGGCCACGGTGGTATGTTCCATGAGCACGCTCTCGGTGATCTCCAGGGCAAGGCTGCCCTGAGGCAGAGATTCGTTATTGAGCACCGACGCGACCGTGTCGACGAAGCCGGGCTGCACCAGCGTCTTGCTCGACACATTCACACTGATGGCAAGCGTGGTGTCCGAGTCGTACTTCTTCTGCCACAGGCGAAGCTGCTTGCAGGACTCCAGGAGTATCCACTTGGTCAGCGGCAGGATCAGGCCGGTCTCCTCGGCAAGGGGGATGAACTCGAGCGGATAGAGCAGGCCCCGCGTCGGATGCTTCCACCGCACCAGCGACTCGAATCCCTTCAGCTGGCGGGTCTTCAGGTTCATGATGGGCTGGTAGTGCAGGACGAAGCCTTGCTGATGCTCGACCGCCACGCGCAGGTCCGCTTCGAGCTGCAGCCGGTCGATGATGGAGGCGTGCATGTTGGTGTCAAAGAACTCGTGGCGGGCCCGGCCGTCGGATTTGGCCTGGTACATGGCGATATCTGCGTCGCGCAGGATCTGCTCCGGCCACTCGTACCGGTCCGACTTGAGGGCCACGCCGATGCTCTGGGTGCTGATGATCTCGTGGTCCTGGATGCGGTACGGATGGGCAAGCTCCTCTTCGATGCGGCGGGTGACATCCTCGGCGTCGCCGACGCTCTTGATGTCCTCGAGGAGAACGGCGAACTCGTCGCCGCCCAGGCGGGCGACCGTGTCTCCCGGCCGGATGCCGGCCTTGATCCGCAGGCCGACCTCGATCAGAAGCATGTCGCCCACGCCGTGGCCCATGCTGTCGTTGATCACCTTGAACCGGTCCAGGTCGACGAACAGGACCGCGTAAAGGTAGTCGGGATGCCTGCGCGCGCTGGCAATGACATGTTCGAGCCGGTCCATGAAGAGCGCCCGGTTGGGCAAACCGGTGAGCGCGTCATGGAATGCGTCGTAGAGCAGCTGTTCCTCGGCGGTCTTGCGCGCGGTGATGTCCGTCTGTGATCCGGCCATGCGCAGCGCCTTGCCGTTCCCGTTCCGGACCGCGAGGCCGCGGCTCAGGACCCAGCGGTAGGCGCCGTCCTTGTGACGGACGCGGTACTCGCATTCGAACTGCTGGGTCTGATCGTTGATGTGGGCCGAGAGCTTGGCTTCGAGCTGTTCCCGGTCCGCGGGATGGACCAGGTCAAGCCAGGCCGCGAGCGTGTTGCCGATCTCTGTTTCCTCAAAGCCGAGCATGGATTTCCACCGCACCGAGTAGAAAATGTAGTTGTGGCGGATATCCCAGTCCCAGAGACCGTCATTGGCGCCGCGGGCGGCCAGCGCGTAGCGCTCCTCGCTCTCGCGCAGGGCTTCGATGGCGCCTTTCCGCTCCGTGATCTCGACCTCCAGCTTCGTGTAGTTCTCCTGCAGCGCCGCGCTCATGGCGTTGAAGTGTTTTGCCAGCAGACCGAACTCGGTCTTGTCCGTTGTGTCGACCGTCTGGCCGAGATTTCCCTCGGCTATCGCCCGGGTCGCCTCGACCAGTTTGGCGATGGGCCGGGTCACGGAGGTGACCAGATTCGCGGCTATGCTGATGCCGAGCAGGAATGTGAAAAGGATCGTGACTGTCAGAATGGTCTGGGCCTTGCCGATCTTCAGCATGGCCTCCGCGGTCGAGTGTTCGAGCTTTTCCGCGGCTGCCGAGGCCATCTGGCCGGTCCGGGCAAGCAGCCGGTTGCCGATCTCCGCGGCGTTCAGCTTGAGCCGGGAGATGTACGCCTGGTTCGCCGACGTGGTGATGTAATTGCTGATCGCGTGCTCGTACTGCTGGATGTCCGTCTGGACCAGGCCGATCTCGGTGATCACATCTGCGGAGTGATAGGCATGGCAGTTCGTGCACTGCTGCACGGCATCATCGAGACGGCTCACATTGTCCGTGATCGCGTTGATGTCATGGCCAAGCGGTGTGCCGATGGTGTACAACTCCGATTGGACGGTCTGGATGGTGATGATCAGGTGCTGCCGCATGTTGCCGATCTTATGCAGCTGGATCAGCCGGCCGAGCGTGGCGGTGGTGTTGCGGATATACAGGGTCGCTGTCACGGCTCCGGAAGCCGAGAAGAGGAATAGCAACAAGAGTGAGATGATGATCTTACGTTTCATGAAGCTGCAAGTCCTCTGAACGCGAGAATAGGATCACTCGTTCCGGTACCGGTACGTACGGACATCAATGCCCGCGTTGCGGGCCATATCAAAGACCGGCTTATAGTCGCCGGCGGTCGTTTCGATGAACCTGAGGGCGCCAAACTGTACAAGGACCTTTTTGCCTTCAGGGTCCTTGTCCAGGTTCAGCAGCGCTTCTTTCAGTTTCGCGATCAGGGTCGGTGGCAGGTCCTTGCGAACGCAGAGGCCGTTCGAAGGGACGGTCGGGGATTGCGCGAGGATGATCAGCTCCTCGTCCACCCGGGAATTCTCCTGTTTGACCCGGTCCCACATGCTGTGCTTTGCAGCGCCGATATCCGCCTTGCGGTCAAGGACAGCGCTGACGGCCGCATCATGGCTGCCGGCGAAGATGGTCTCGGAAAAAAAACCGTTAAGATCGGTCACCCCGTGCTCGCGGAAGTAGGCAAGCGGAAAGAGGTATCCCGCGGTGGTCGCTTTCTCGACATAGGCCATCCGTTTGCCTTTCATGTCCGCCACCGTCTTGATGGCGCTGTCCCGCCGCACAAAGAGGTAGCCGCTGTAGGTAGACGATCCGTCAAGGTTCACGGGCCTGGCCAGCGGGACCACACTGAGCTTCTTGATCGCCAGGGCGCCGGTAAAGGACCCGAAAAAGGCTCCGTCCATCCTCTCGGTCTTGAAACTATCGATGATATTCCCGTACCTGCTCAGGATGGTGAACTCCACGGGCAAACCGGTCTTTTTCGCGAGATAGTCGCCCAGCGGCTTGAACCGTTTCTTCTGTTTGAAGATGTTCATCTCGGGGATCAGGCCGAGCAGCAGCTTCTTTTGCTGGACGTCGGCGGCCTCGAGGGAAGCGGGAACGAGGAGGAGGGACAGCGAGAGTCCCAATATACCGTATCGGAGTGCGTGCAATATCCGGTTCATAAGCATCTCCTTTCATGCGCGCCGTGCAAAAATGCACGTTACCTATTTTCCCATTTTATATTGCGGTAGTCAACATATTTTAGTTTAGTAACATGTCGGAGAAAATGCGGCGGCTGCATGCTTTCAGCAGTTTCACCCATGCAGATCGTTACTCCGGCCGCGTTTCCTGTTGACAAGGCTGTCCTGTTTTGTTAATGTTCCGGCGTCGCCGTTCGCTTGCTTCGGCGCATTCTCCTGAGCGGCATTTCCAGCGAAATTCAAGTATCCACGCAGATAGTTCTCACCTTTGATCAAGCAGGAGGCAGTGATGGCAGACAAACTGGGAGTGGTCGTGGGCGGCGGTCCCGCGCCCGGCATCAACGGGGTGATCAGTGCGGTCACTTTTGAAGCTTCCAAGCAGGGCCTCGAAGTGGTCGGTTTCTATGACGGCTTCAAGTGGTTGTCCAGGGGCGACACGACCCAGGTCCGGATCCTCCGTCCCGACGAGATATCGCGGATCCATATGCGCGGCGGCTCGATCATCAGGACCTCGCGCGAGAACCCGACCAAGGACCCGGCCAAGATGGCCAACGTCATCAAGGCGCTCACCGACCTGGGCATCAAGTATCTCGTGACCATCGGCGGAGACGATACGGCCTTCACCTCCACTCAGGTGGAAAAGGCTGCGGCGGGCAAGATCTCGGTCTGCCATGTGCCGAAGACGATCGACAACGACCTGCCGCTGCCCCATGGCGTGCCTACGTTCGGTTTTGAAACCGCCCGGCAGCTCGGCGCGCAGCTGGTCGAGAACCTTATGGAGGACGCCCAGACGGCCTTCCGGTGGTATATCGTCGTTGCCATGGGCCGTTCGGCCGGCCATCTAGCCCTGGGCATGGGCATGGGCGCAGGCGCGACCTTGACGCTCATCCCCGAGGAACTGGGGAACAAGATATCCTGGAAAAAGGTCGTGGCCATTCTCACCGGCGCCATGATCAAGCGGATGGTCCTCGGCAGGAACCACGGCGTTGCCGTGATCGCCGAAGGAGTGGCCATCCGGTTCGATCCCGAGGAGATGTCCATCCTGAAGGACGTTCCGCTGGACGAACACGGGAACATCCGGCTGGCCGAGATCCCGCTGGCGGACATGCTGAAGCAGCATGTGCTCCAGGAGCTTGCGGCGCTGGGTCTCAAGATGACGATCATCGGCAAGGACATCGGGTACGAGCTGCGGTGCCAGCCGCCCATTTCCTTTGACCGCGAATACACGCGCTATCTCGGATTCAGCGCCGTCAAGTTCCTGGTGAACGGCGGGTCGGGCGCCATGATCATGCTCAAGGACGGCAAGAGCCTTCCGATCAAGTTCGCGGACCTCATCGATCCCGCGACGAAGAAAACAAAGATCCGGACCGTGGAAACCGACTCCGATGATTATCATATGGCCCGGCGGTATATGATCAGGCTGGAGAAAGAGGACCTGCAGGGCGAGATGCTCGATAAGATGGCATCAGCGGTAAAGATGAAGCCCGAGGAGTTCAAGAAAAAGTTCCAGATAGCAGTGGAATAAAAAGCAGGATTACAAAGCTAAAGAAGGGCTAGAGGGCTAAAGGGGTAGAGACAGCGAAAGGGACGGCAATTGCCGTCCCTTTTTTTACTGGTTTCCCCGCAGGGCGGCACTACCCCTTACTACTCTAGCCCTTGTTCATCTTTTAGAGGGGGATCCTCTTCTCGCGGGCGACGTTGCGCAGGATGATGATGGAGTTGTGGAGCCGCTGGAGCTTCATGTTCTTGTCGCGCATGGCGACCTGGTCGTGGAAGGTCACCGGCAGGTTCCGGGTCGCTGTCATGGCCTTGTTCAGGTGCTCGAAAAGGTCCTTCAGCATGTCCTTGTCGAACTTCTTCAGGAAAATGGGATTGATCGACGTATAGCCATCGACAACGTCGGTGGCCACCTGTTTCATGCTCTTTCCCCGCAATGCGCCTTCAGCCATGACGGCCTCCTATCCTAGTTTCCCAGCGCTTTGACTGCCTGCTCAAGCGCGGTGCGTAGCGTATGGATGCGTTCGATCCGGGGTCCCAGCTCTTTGCCGGTCACGCCCTTTTGTACCTGCTCGGTGAGGTCCGTGACCTCGCGCAGCAGCTCCCCGGCGGCGTCGCGGAGTGCGCGATGGTTCTGTCTGCTGCGGTCGCAAAGCCTGGTGATGCTCTGGGCCAGTTCCTTCATCATGGGATCATCGGCTTCCCGGAGGCGGAGGGTGACCGAACAGTCCCCGTCGGCGACATGCTCCACGGTCCTCCGGATGCGCGTAACGGGACCCACGAACTTGTGAGAATAGAGTGTGCCGGCGATGCCGATGAACGTCAGGAGCGACACCAGCGCGATTGGGAGGAACACGGGCAGATCGACGATCCCGGTCAGTTTCTGGAAGATCTTGAGCAGGAACGTGTAGCCGATCAGCAGGAATATGAGGAACACGATGAACCGCGCCTGCGGTCCTGCAGCTGAAAGAAGCCCTTTCCCCCGGGAAAAGTACTCGCGCTTTACCGGTTTTGTCATGGGGCCTCCTGTGCTGCCGGTCCGGCGTTCCGGGAAAGGACACGGTGCTGTCCGGCGCAAAAAAATTATAGCACACTGGGAATGGAGGTCAAGCTGATAATGGCGGACTGACTTTCACCTTGCAGTTCCCCGCACCCTGTGGTAGATTTTTTCATGCCGCTTGTTGATCACCACAATCGTCACATCGACTATCTCCGCGTTTCCGTCACCGATCGTTGCAACCTGTCCTGTGTTTACTGCAAGCCCCGGGGAAAGGTCCGCCTGCTCGACCATCAGGGCATCCTCCGGTATGAGGAGATCCTTCGCCTGGTCGGCAGAGCTGCCTCGCTCGGCATATCCCATGTCCGCGTCACGGGCGGAGAACCGCTGGTGCGCCGCGGCATCCTGCCGTTCATTGGCCGGCTGTGCGGTATTCCGGGCATCTCCGATGTGAGCTTGACCACCAACGGGGTCCTGCTCAGCGGCATGGCGGAGGGCCTTCGCGCCGCCGGCATCACGCGGCTGAACATCAGCCTGGATTCGCTCCGGCCGGAGCGTTTTGCCGAGATCACCGGCAGCGACGCCTGGGCCGCGGTATGGCGGGGGATCGAAAAGGCCGAAACCTGCGGATTTCATCCCATCAAGATCAACATGGTTCCTGTCAAAGGCGTGAACGATGATGAGATCGCGGACTTCGCGCGGTTGACCGTCGAGCGGGACCTCCATGTCCGGTTCATTGAGTTCATGCCCATCGGGGCCCATGATCGATGGCACTCCGACGCTTGTGTGCCTGCTGACGAGGTGCGAGCGGTCATCGAGCGGGAGTTCGGGCCGCTGGAAGCAGCCGCGTCGCATGGGGTCGGTCCTTCCCGGAACCACCGCGTTCCCGGAGGCAAAGGCGTCATCGGGTTCATATCGCCGATCACGAAACACTTCTGCTCGACCTGCCGCAGGCTCCGCTTGACCGCGGACGGCAAGATCCGTCCCTGCCTTCTGTCGGACACCGAGATCGATGTCAAGTCACCCCTGCGCGCCGGGTGCGAAGATGGGGAGCTGGAGCGGCTGCTCAAGTTCGCTCTCGAGATCAAGCCCGAGCGGCACTTCATCGCCGAGTCCGGGGACCAATGCTTCACCAGGACCATGTCGAAGATCGGCGGATGATTCCAATTGCGGATTAGGAAAAACAAAAAATGAAAAAGCTCAGCCATTTCGACGAACAAGGCGCGGCGCGGATGGTGGATGTGTCGGCAAAGGCAATTACCAGCCGGGAGGCCGCGGCCGGAGCGCGGGTGACGATGAAGGCTTCCACGCTCAAGCTTATTCTCGACCGCAAGCTCTCCAAGGGCGATGTGCTCGGGGTCGCGCGCATCGCCGGCATCATGGCGGCCAAAAAGACGCCCGATCTCATTCCCCTGTGCCATCCCCTGAACCTTTCGTCGGTCGAGATCTCCTTCGAGCCCGACAGAGGCGCATCATGCATCCATGTCACTGCCACGGTCAGGCTCGCAGGAAGAACGGGAGTTGAAATGGAAGCTCTCACCGCAGCTGCTGTGGCCGGGCTCACGGTCTATGACATGTGTAAAGCAGTTGACAAGGAAATCACGATCAGTGATATCCGTCTTCTGAAAAAATCAGGCGGCAAGAGCGGCGCTTTTGCGCGGAAGTAATGTCCCTTGCTCGTGCAGCACCTCAAAACCATCCTGCAATTCTCTGAACCAGTTTATCTTTCCGGCCAATTCCGGACCATCAACTGCTGAAGCCTGATCCCTCGTGTTTGTTCAAATGTAATATTTATGTTAAAAATCAGCGCGTTACTTGTTGTAGCACTCATGTTGACAGAGTGCTAATAAAGTGTTATATAAGAATTACCCGACGATTCGGTGAGGTGATGGTGCTGAACAAGCAAGTGCTGAGGATGAAGGGGTCTGTGTTCCGGTATCCAAAGGCGTCAGCAACCATTCCCGATCCATCATGCTGCAGGAAACAGATTCCCGATGACAGGCCTCGTATTCCTGCCTTTGATGAAGGCGGCGAAAGGAGGGGTCACTATGAAGAGCCTCGTACGATTTGATCCATTCAAGATGATCGGGCGCTGGGATCCCTTTGAGGATCTGCGGAGCATGCAGAAGGAAATGGACAGGGTGTTTACCCGGTTCCTTGGTGCCGGACGGCAGAGCGGTGAAATGACCGGGATCATGTGGGATCCGGCAGTGGAAAGCTATGTAAAGGAGGGGAAACTGATCTTGAAGGCGGAACTTCCGGGCATTGATCTCAAGGACCTTGACGTAACTGTCACGGACCGTGACCTGGTGTTGAAAGGCGAGCGCAGATCGGAAAAGAGCGGGCAGGAAAAGGAGTACGGATACCGGGAGATCTCCTATGGTTCCTTTGAGAGGCATTTCCTGCTGCCGGAAGGCGCCAGGGTCGAGGAGCTCAAGGCTACATTTACGAACGGCATTCTCGAGATCTCGGTCCCGGTTCCGGCCTTGCCTGAGGCAAAAAAGATTACGATAGAATCAAAAGAGGCAGGGCAGATCGAGGCGGAGCCCAAACTGAAGAAAGCGGCGTAACATAAAAGATGTTCAATCCGATCGGGCCATCCTGCATTTCTGTTAAGGACGCAGGATGGCTTTTTATTAGCTCCTCGCTTGATATAGAGCCACTCAACTTTCATGGTCAACTAGGTCTTGACACAAAATAACCGTTATGTTAAAGTCTTAGCACTCACAAAGTTTGAGTGCTAAGCTGCCGGCTGATAGTATGCCGGAGCGGGTAATGGTGCAGCATCATGGACCTGAACGAGCGAGCAAAAAAAGTTCTCCAAGCGGTGATCGACAATTACATCCAGACCGGTGCGCCGGTCGGTTCCGCCGTGCTGGCGAGGTCCTATGATTTCAGCCTCAGCTCCGCGACCCTGCGCAATATTATGGCTGATCTGGAGGAACTGGGGTATCTGACCCACCCCCACACATCAGCGGGCCGGGTGCCCACGGACAAAGGGTACCGCTATTATATCGACGCGCTGATCAGCGTGGAGCATGACACCGCGGGCATCAGCCGGCAGATGGAGCAGGCGGCCGTTCTCCAGAGCGGGGAGATCGGTCAGCTCATGGAGGAGGCAAGCCACTTCCTGGCGAAGCTCTCCCACCACACCGGCGTGGTCGTGGCGCCAGCGGAACCCGAGGGCCGGTACAAGCACATCGAGTTCGTCCGGCTGCGGGGCAACCAGGTCCTGATCATCTTTGTTACGAACACCGGGGCCGTGCTGAACAAGCTCGTGGAGATGGACGAGACGGTCCCGCAGCATGAACTGAACGCCTTCAGCAGCTATCTGGACGAAGAACTGGAACAGCACTCGCTCAGCGAAGTCCGGCAGCGGCTGGTCGAGCGGCTGCGCGAGGAAAAGGCGGGCTTCTTCCGTCTCCTGGAGCAGACCCACCGGGCGAGCCAGGAAGTGCGGGAGCGGGATTCCGACAAGGTCTACATCGGCGGGGCGTCGCAGATCTTCGACTCCCCCGAGTTCGCGGACATCGAAAAGATGCGGTCGCTCTTCCGGGCCTTTGAGGACCGGTACAAGCTGGTGAAGCTTCTGGACAAGACATCGGCGGCAGAGGGGATCAAGGTGTTCATAGGATCGGAGAATCCCTTCTTTGAAATGCAGGGGTGCAGTCTGGTGGTGGGAAATTATCAGGCGGGGAATGTGGTCGGGACCCTGGGCGTGATCGGTCCGGTGCGCATGCAGTACCGCCAGGTCATTCAGGTCGTGGATTACACCTCCCGGCTCCTGTCGCGCATCCTGGATGAACGGCTGAAGAAAGGCATTGAACGATGACGGAGCAGGACGAGGACAGCATGCAGGACCTTCCCGAGGGAGAAGAAACCCCCTCCATGGAGGAACTGGCGGCGGCGGCAGAGGAAGCGGCCGCTGCGACGGAAAAAGATCGCGGAGCACGCGAACTGCTTGAACAGAAAACAAAAGAAGCCGCAGAGGCCCAGGAGCGCTATCTGCGCACCTACGCGGACTTCGAGAACTACCGGAAGCGCATGCAGCGCGACATGGCAGATTTCCGCAAGTACGCCAACGAGCAGATGGCGCAGGAACTGCTCACGGTGGTCGACCACCTGGGACTTGCCCTCAAGCACGCGACGGACAGCGGCGAGACCAGCCAGGGCCTGGTCACGGGCGTTGAGCTGGTGTACAAGCAGTTCCGGGATGTTCTTGAGAAATTCGGCATCAAACCGTTCCTGGCCGAGGGGGAGCCTTTTGATCCCGCGAAACATGACGCCATGATGCAGGTGGAAACTGCGGACGTGCCCGAGAGCACCGTGGTCCAGGTGTTCCAGGACGGTTACCTGTACCATGACAAGATCCTCCGGCACGCGAAGGTGAGCGTCTCGAAACGGCCGGCGGCGAACGAGGAAGCAGCCACAGCGTAGGGCCGATCGGTCCTCTGCGCTGGATCAGTCTATAACTATTATTGTCGTTCATCAAGGAGGCTACTATGGCAAAAGTCATCGGCATCGACCTGGGCACCACGAACTCCTGCGTTGCGGTAATGGAGGGCGGCGAGCCCGTCGTGATCGCGAATTCCGAAGGAGGAAGGACCACCCCGTCGGTGGTCGGGTTCACCGAAAGCGGCGAGCGGCTGGTCGGACAGATCGCCAAGCGCCAGGCGATCACCAACCCCGACAACACGGTGTTCTCGATCAAGCGGCTCATCGGCCGCAAGTTCGACTCGGCTGAGGTGCAGGAGGCGATGAAGCATCTGCCCTACAAGATCGTAAAAGCGGCGAACGGCGACGCCCACGTGGACGTGCGGGGCAAAGTGTACAGCCCGGCGGAGATCTCGGCCATGATCCTGCAGAAGATGAAGCAGACAGCCGAGGATTTCCTGGGAGAAAAGGTGAACGACGCGGTGATCACCGTGCCGGCCTATTTCAACGACAGCCAGCGCCAGGCGACCAAGGACGCCGGCAGGATCGCGGGCCTGAACGTTCTGCGCATCATCAATGAGCCGACAGCTGCATCGCTTGCCTATGGTCTGGACAAGAAGAAGGACGAGACCATCGCGGTCTATGACCTCGGCGGAGGTACGTTCGACATCTCAATCCTGGAGCTGGGCGAAGGCGTGTTCGAGGTGAAATCCACGAACGGCGATACGTTCCTGGGCGGAGACGACTTTGACGAGAAGGTCATCACCTGGCTCGCGGATTCGTTCCTCAAGGACCAGGGCATTGACCTTCGGAAGGACAAGATGGCGCTCCAGCGTCTGAAAGAAGCCGCTGAAAAGGCCAAGATCGAGCTTTCCACGGTCATGGAGACCGAGATCAACCTTCCGTTCGTCACCGCGGACGCCAGCGGCCCGAAGCACCTGCTGTACAAGCTGTCGCGCGCCAAGTTCGAACAGCTGGTTGACGACCTTGTCACCAGGAGCATTGACCCGGTGCGAAAGGCATTGGGCGACGGCGGAAAAACCATCGACCAGATCAACGAGGCGGTGCTTGTGGGCGGCATGACCCGTATGCCCAAGGTGATCGCCACGGTAAAGGAGTTCTTCAAGAAGGAGCCGCATCGCGGCGTGAATCCCGACGAGGTCGTTGCCATCGGCGCGGCTATCCAGGGCGCGGTCCTGACCGGCCAGGTGAAGGATGTCCTGCTGCTTGACGTCACGCCGCTTTCCCTGGGCATCGAGACCCTGGGCAGCGTTACCACCCGGCTGATCGAACGCAACACCACGATCCCGACCAAGAAGAGCCAGGTGTTCTCGACCGCGTCGGACAACCAGACCGCGGTCTCGATCCATGTGCTCCAGGGCGAGCGCGAGATGGCGTCTGACAACAAGACGCTCGGCCGGTTCGAGCTTGTCGGCATCCCGCCTGCGCCGCGGGGCATCCCGCAGATCGAGGTGACCTTCGACATCGACGCGAACGGCATCGTCCACGTCATGGCCAAGGACCTCGGAACGGGCAAGGAGCAGTCCATCAAGATCACGGCGTCGTCGGGCATGAGCAAGGACGAGATCGACAAGGCTGTCAAGGACGCCGAAGCCCATGCCGCCGACGACAAGAAGAAGAAGGAACTGGCGGAGGCCCGGAACGAGGCCGACACGCTCGTGTATTCCGTGGAGAAGTCGCTGACCGACTACGGCGCCAAGCTGTCCGACGCGGAGAAGGCGGACATCCAGAAGGCGATCGAGGCTGTCAAGGGCGTGAAGGACGGTCAGGACCTTGAGGCGATCAAGAAGGCCGTGGCGGACCTTGCCAAGGCGTCGCACAAGATCGCCGAAGAGGTCTACTCCAAGATGGGCAAGGACCAGGCAGGAGCGGGCGGCGCAGGAGCGGCCACGGGCGCGGCGCCGGGCGGCAAGCCGGAAGAGAAGGTCGTGGACGCCGAGTTCGAGGAAGTGGACAAGGACAAGAAGTAACTCTATCCGATACGAGAGGATAGCAGTTTATTGCTGCTATCCTCTTTTTTTGTGAAGATAACCTAAACAAAAAAAGCCGGTCTCGCACGAAGGCACGAAAACACGAGGAATTTCAGGATGCTGATCTGCTTTCACGTTTTTCTTCGTGACTTCGTGGCTTCGTGCGATAAATGCCTTTTCTTGCTCGTACGATGCGGTTTAAAGTTAGTAATGCGGCCCGCTGCCTCTCAATAAGGTGACAATTACATTTTGCTTTTCTTAAAGGACCTATGGCAAAAGACTTTTACGAACTTCTCGGCGTGCACAAGAACGCCAGCGAGTCTGAACTGAAGAAGGCCTTCCGCAAGCTCGCGGTCCAGTATCATCCTGACAAGAATCCCGGCAACAAAGAGGCCGAGGAGAAATTCAAGGAGATGAGCCACGCCTACGAGGTCCTGTCGGACCCGGAAAAGCGCTCCTACTACGACCAATACGGCGTCGCGCCCGGTTCCCAGGGTGCTGGTCCGGGAGGGTTCGGCGCCGGGGCCGGCATGGGCGATATTTTTGGCGACATCTTCGGAGAGTTCTTTGGCGGAGGCCGCGGACGGTCGCGCGCGACCGCCGGTGAGGATGTACGGTACAATCTGACCATCAGCTTCGCCGATGCCGCGGTCGGGACATCGACCAAGATCCGGATCCCGCGCTGGGAGCGCTGCCCGGACTGCGACGGCACCGGCGCACGGTCCAAGGACTCGGTCTCCACCTGTACCCAGTGCCGCGGAACGGGCCAGATCAGGATCCAGCAGGGGTTCTTCACCATGACCCGGACCTGCTCGCGCTGCGGCGGCGAAGGCCGCGTGATCACCGATCCCTGCAAGACCTGCCGGGGCCGGAAACGGGTGGAGCGGGAACGGACGCTGCAGGTCAAGATACCCGCGGGAGTTGAAACGGGAAACACCATCAGGCTTTCCGGAGAGGGCGAGCTCGGCGAGTATGGCGGTCCTCCGGGCGATCTTTACATCTATCTTACGGTCGAAGAGCACCCGCTGTTCGGACGGGATGGCCAGAATGTGATCCTTGATGTCCCGCTCAGCTTTGTGCAGGCAACGCTCGGAACGGAGATCGAGGTTCCCACGCTCGGCGGCGCTGAAAAGCTGAAGGTACCCGCGGGGACCCAGCCGGGCCATGTGTTCCGGCTGCGCGGCAAGGGATTCCCTCATCTCCGGGGTTCGGGCGCCGGAGACCAGCTGTGCCGGGTGACGATCGAGGTGCCGACGAAGCTGTCATCGAAGCAGAAGGATCTGTTGAAGGAGTTCGACTGCCTGTCGAAAGAGGAGTGCACGCCGATCACAAAAGGCTTCTTTGACAAGGTGAAGGAGCTGTTCGGGGAAGGTCCAAAGAAGTGAAAAAAAGACCGGGGTGCGGAGATGTCTCCGCACCCCGCTGTTTTTCCGGTCCCGGGGGGAGTGGGGCCGGGGAGAAACTAATCGACAACTCGTTCAGAAAGCAGGTCGCCTTTCACTCCGATAATGGTCTCGGTAAAGGGAATGTTCTTGCCTGACCGCTTGATCGCCTCTTTCAGGATGGCGGTCATCCCGCCGCAGCAGGGGACTTCCATGCGAAGACAGGTGAGGCTCTTTATCGGCGTGTTCGAGAATATCTGGGTGAACTTCTCGACATATTGCATGCTGTCGTCGAGCTTCGGGCAACCGATCAGGACCTTCCGGTCCTTCAGGAACTCCGTGTGAAAGAAGGGGGTTGCAAAGGCCGTGCAGTCTGCGGCCACCAGCAGGTCCGCGTTGTTCAGGAACGGAACGATCGTTCCCAGGAGCTTGATCTGAATTGGCCAATGGGAGAGACGCTTGGGGCCGTCTCCGGAAGTATTGTCGAACACCGGTAGTGAGGAACAGGAAGGGCAGCCTTGTGACATAGGAACCTCCTTGGATATATGCTTGGTTTCGATGACAGAAGTATAACGCCGGTGCCGAAGATGTGCTATGAGCTAAATCATATGTCCCGAGAACACGTTGCAAAAGATATGCAGCGGTCCAAACAGCGTTTTGCGCCGGAGCGGGAACGGGAATGCCGTCTTGACAATTCAGCGCCGCGCCGTAGTATATCCCGATAAGGGCAGCAGGCGTTTCTTCGCTAACGAAGAGGACCGGATGTTCAGAAGAACGAGATCAGAGGGGGTAGCGGCATGAAAGTTTGTTTTCCCGTGCAGCAGGACCAGGGGATCGACAGCGTGGTGTTCAATCATTTCGGCTCCGCGCCGGCATTCATAGTGGTAGACACAGGCTCAAAAGGGATAACCACCATTCAGAACGGCGATAAGAACCATGCGCATGGCGCCTGCAATCCGCTGAAGGCGCTGGATAACCAGAAGATCGACGTTGTGATCGTGGGCGGCATAGGCGCGGGCGCACTGAGCCGGCTGGGCCAGGCGGGGATCCGGGTCTATCGGTCGGCTCCGGGTACGATCAATGAGAACCTGAGTCTTCTTGAACGAAAAGAGCTTGCCGAGTATGCGATGCAGGGCTGCTGCGGCGGCCACGGTCACGACCACGGTTCGGGCGGCGGCTGCGCGCACCACTGACATGCCTGAGCGGGCGGGAACACCTTAAGCTCCTTACCGGAGAAGGGGATCGTCAGGATGCAAGGACGATCTGCCGGTTTCAGCTGTTCATCCTGGCATCCGGTCCATTTTTTTCTTTGCCCGACAAGGAGGGACAGAATGAACATCATGAACCAGGTGCGGGGGTATCATTTTCTGCTCGGCGTTCTTAGAAGCCAGCAGGCCGATCTCTACTGCGGCCAATGCAGCGCGTGGAACAATACGCTGAACAACGCGCGCGAAGCACTGGTGAAATTCGAAACTGAACAGGCGGACTCTCTTGCAGCCGCATCCTCCCCGTTCCGGCGCATGCTCGCTGATGCCCGGGAAGGCCTGGCAGGCCTGCGGGGACCAGTTGCGCCGGCCGGGCAGAAAAAGGCCGGTAATTGCAAGCTGCCCGAAGGCGTCTGTTTTATCAAAGCCTCATTCGCAATTCTCCAGAAGATCTGAAGCACGAAACAGTCATCACCGCGGACCCGACGGGAGCATGTCCCGCACGGGAGTCCGGAATCCGGTCTCCCGAGCCCTGTCCGGGTGTGTTATAATATGCTCAGGCAAAGGATTTCGGATAATTACTATCCTTGATAGCATCCGGCCCGCACGGCCAGGCCGGAAATACTTCCCTGAACGAAGAAGGAGGAACGATGAACGCTCTTGAGGTCTCCAGGAAAATGGAAACGGACGCCATTGCTTTTTACAGCGAGGCTGCGAAGAAAACGCGGTATGCCGCCGGCAAAAAGATGTTCGAGACCATTGTCGAGGACGAAAAAAGGCACCTGGAGATGATCTCCCAGCTGATAAACGGGATGAACATCACGGTGCAGGATGTGAGCCCCATGAAGCGGGTCGCAACGGTATTCGAGTCCCTGAAGGGCGAAATGATGAAGAAAGTGGAGGCGAGCAAGGACGAGATGGAGGCCTTCAAGATTGCGATGCAGATGGAAAAGGAGGGGGAGGCATTCTATCAGCGGTCGCTCGCCGAGTCCAAGACTGACAAGGAAAAAGCGCTGTTCGCCCGTTTGATCGAAGAGGAGCGGCAGCACTATGCCATATTTTCCAACACCTACAGCCACCTCAGCGACACGGGAAACTGGTTCCTCTGGGAAGAGCGGGGTGTCATCGAAGGTTGACCCGACGCGGAGAGGGTCCTGAAGAAGATCTGCTCTCCGACCTTCCGCGCCGGTCATGGAAGGAAGGGGACGGCCATGAAATACTCACCTTGACAAGATGGATGCTGATGACTGCATGAGCACTATCCGCTGCATCCATCTGGGGATCAAGGTAGACCAGTTCATCGGCAGCTTCGAGGCCCGGGAGGTCTTTGGCAGGAAGGTGGCGTGAGCGGATCCGCGGAACAGCATGGACAAAAAAGGGCCCGGGAGGAATCTCCCGGGCCTGTATGTTTTCACGGGTCTCCTGTGAGAGATGCCATCAGCAGGAGCTTTTGCACTTGCAGGTCATTGCCGGGGTCTTTGAGACTTTCTTGATCGACATGAGAGGTCCTCCTTTCATCGCTGAGATAGAGCATATCAAGGTTCATCGGTCCTGTCAATGACGCCATAAAGGGAGCAGCGGTACGGGTCCCGTGCCGCGGGGTTGCCGTCCTGTTCCGCCCGGAACCGGCAGCCGCCCCTGCAGACATCTCGATATTCACAGGAACATTCGAGGTCTTCCAGTTTGACAGGCCGCACTAGTTCCCAGCAGGTACGCAATCCGTCCTCAACGGTCCCCACGGGCCGGTCGCCGTAGAAGGTGCATTTTGCCGCCTTGCCGTCGGGAAAGACCGCCATTAGATGGACGCCGCAGCCGTAACCCGCTGCGGGCGCATGCATGCCCCCGCCGTAGCCATATCCCAGGAATGTTCCGCCGGTCTCGGGGCTGACGAGCAGGTCCGCATTCTCCCGAAGCCTTCCGGACGGACAGGGCGCGTCAACGGTCCATTCGCGCACGCCCAGGGAGCGAAAGAGGCTTTCCATGGCGTCGAAATCACCGAGGTTCAGGGAGGTGACCATGGTGGAGACCGATATATCGAAGCCGGCGTCCTGCGCCTGCCGGAGCGTTTCCATGGACCGGTCCCAGTTCCCCGGTCCCCGCAGCCTGTCATGAGCGGAGCGCATCCCGTCGATGCTCACCTGGAGCTCGTGCACCTTGAGCCGCTTCAAACGCTCCGGCGTCATAAGCACGCCGTTCGTAAAGAGCACGCGCCGCAGGAAAAAATCAGCCAGCATCTCGTTGATCTCGTCGAACCTGCTGTGCAGCAGCGGCTCGCCGCCGGTGAGCAGAACGCGGAGGCCCTGCATCTCCTCGAACTCCCTGAGGACCTTCCTGACCAGCGCCACGGGCATGTCCCGGTTGCCGCCGTCGCCGAGGTAGCAGTGCCCGCATCGCAGATTGCACCGGTCGGTGATCTGCAGTTCCAGGTAGCGAAGCGAGGGTTCCGGGGACGGTGTGAGCAGCGGCCGGGCGATATCGGCCCGGTCCCGGGTCAACAGGCCCTCTTCAAGGCAATAATCGATAAAGGCGCTGTCCGCGTGTTCGCAACCGTCTCCGATCGCGCAGGCGCCGAGGAACCGGAAGGACTCCTGGTCGAGCTCGTACAGTTCGTCGCGGGCGATCTGGTACACCGACGGATTTTCCAGCATCTTGAGCGCGGCCTGGCGGGAAAGAAAATAGCTCATAGGGTAATTATAGCCCAAGAAGTGGCTGCGTTTTTTGTTATACTAATCCTATGCAAAAGCGGGCCCATGCGGATACGACTCTTTGCTTGAACTATTGTTCCTATTTCAAACCGGGCAAGAACGAGGACCTGGCGTGCCAGGGATTCATCGTTGTGCACAGCATCCTGCGGAGCGGCAAGCGGATCCCGCAGGAGCGGCCGGACCGCATCGCGATCCCCCCGCGAAGGACGCTGGAGGGGCTGAAACAGCGGGTCTGCGCTCTCTGTTCGTTCCATGATTCGGACTGCGACTATATCGCGACCAGCGGGGCCTCGGCATCCTGCGGCGGTTTCGCATTGCTTGCGCATCTGCTCGGGAGCGGTGAACTTACGCTGGGTGAGATCGACGAGGCACTCTGATCTCAGCAGGGGGTGGGAGTCTGCCGCGCGTGCGCGCTTCCGCCAGAACGCTCATTCACCGGAAAGGACAACTATGGACTATTCGATCAAGATCGGCGGAGAGGCCGGTCAGGGGATCCAGACCATCGGCGAGACACTGGGCCGGGTGTTCGCCCGCACGGGGCTGCATGTTTTCACGAACCAGGATTATGAGTCCCGCGTCCGGGGAGGACACAATTTCTACCAGATCCGGCTTTCCGACAGGCCGGTGCGGGCGCCCCGGGCGGAAATGGACATCGTTGTCGCCCTTGACCGGGAAAGCATCGCACAGCATGCGCGCGAGCTGACCGATCGCGGACAGATCATCTACGATGCCGAATCGCTCAAGGAGAAGCATGATCAGCCGTCGTTCCTCGATGTCCCGTTCGCGAAGCTGGCCATGGAGCATGGCGGGAGCAGGATCATGGCGAACACCGTTGCCACCGGAGCGGTGCTCGGCATGCTCGGCATGGACCTGGACGTGCTGCTCGGTCTGATCGACGAGACATTCAGGAAAAAGGGCGAACCGGTCATCAAGGCGAACCGGAGCGCGGCGCTCGCGGGATATGATCACGCGGTCAAAAGCTGCCTGCGCTGCAATTTCGCGGTGCCTGCCGGCGGGACGCCCGATCCCCTCATGCTTGTGGGCGGCACCGAAGCGATCGCGCTCGGCGCGCTGGCCTCGGGGGTCAAGTTCTACGCAGCCTATCCCATGACCCCGTCGACCGGCATCATGAACTATCTGGCGTCAAAGGAAAAGGAGTTCGGCCTTGTCGTGGAGCAGGCGGAAGACGAGATCGCCGCCGTCAACATGGCGGTGGGAGCTTCCTTCGCAGGCGCCCGCTCCATGACCGGCACGTCGGGCGGAGGATTCGCGCTCATGGTCGAGGGAGTGTCGCTTGCCGCTATCACCGAAACGCCCATCGTGATCGCGCTGGGTCAGCGCCCGGGGCCGGCAACGGGACTGCCGACCCGCACCGAGCAGGGAGAGCTTCACATGACGCTGCACGCGGGCCACGGAGAGTTCCCGCGTTTCATCTTCGCGCCGGGATCGCCGGAACAGGCGTTCTTTCTGACGAACAAGGCGTTCGATCTTGCAGAGAAGTATCAGGTGCCGGCGTTCGTGCTTTTCGACACCTCTCTGTCCGATTCCCAATGGACCTATCAGGGATTCGACCTCGCTCGGCTCCGGAATACCGACTATCGTCTCCGGGGCGAGGCCTTTGCGAAGCTTGCCCGTTACCAGCGCTTCCAGTATACGGAAAGCGGCGTGACCCCGCTCGCGGTTCCCGGCGATGGCCCGCATCTTGTAGTGGCTGACAGCGACGAGCACGATGAGGACGGCCATCTGACCGAGGACGCTGCAACGCGGATCAGGATGACCGAAAAGAGGATCTTCAATAAACTGCCGGCCATGCGGGAGGAGATCTCCCCGCCGTTTCTCTATGGCGATCATAAGCCCGATATTGTTCTGGTCTGCTGGGGCTCTCTCTACGGACTGGTGCGCGAGGCCGTGGACGCGCTTGCCGAAAATTACGGAATCGCAATGCTCCATTTTTCCGAGATCCATCCCTTTCCTTCGACGGAGCGCTTTGATTACCTGGAATTTCTCGGGAACGCGCGGTTAGCGCTCTGCGTGGAGCAGAACGCCACGGGCCAGTTCGCCCGGCTCATGCGGACCGAGACCGGGTTCGAGTTCAGCGACCATGTTCTGCGCTACGACGGCAGGCCGTTCATGGTGGAAGATCTTGTTGCAGAGCTGAAAATGAAGATATCCCGGATATAGCGAGGAGCAACCCATGGTGACCGCACAGGATTTTCAAGGACAGAAGCCCGCCTGGTGCCCAGGATGCGGGAATTTCGCGATCCTCAAGACGTTCAATGAGGCAGCGGCGGAGCTCGGCCTGGAGCCGCACCGGTTCATGCTGGTCTCGGGCATAGGCCAGGCGGCCAAGTTCCCCCACTACACCCGCGGAAACACGTTCAACGGGCTGCACGGACGCGCGCTGCCGATCGCGACCGGTATCCGGCTCGCGAACCATGAAATGCCGGTGATCGTGACCACCGGTGACGGTGATTGTTACGGCGAGGGAGGGAACCATCTGCTGGCGGCGATGCGGCGGAACCTGAACATCAAGCTCTTTGTGCACGACAACCAGATCTACGGCCTGACCAAGGGGCAGCCGTCGCCCACGACCGGAGAGGGCATGGTGACCAAGAACATGCCGCTCGGCGTGATAGCGGAGCAGTTCAATCCCATGGCGCTGGCGGTGGCCATGGACTGCAGCTTCGCTGCCCGGTCCTTTTCCGGGGACATGGAACATCTGAAGGGGATCATGAAGGAGGCGATCGACCATAAGGGCTTTGCCCTGGTCGATATCCTCCAGCCCTGCGTGTCCTTCAACAAGGTGAACACCTTCGAGTGGTACCGGCAGCGCGTCTACCGGCTGGAGAGCGGTTACGATCCCCGGGACCGGCAAGCGGCCTTTGGCAAGGCGCTCGAATGGGGCGACCGGATCCCCCTGGGAGTGATCTACCGGAGGCAGCGGCCGCTGTTCGAGGAGCGGCTTCCCATGCTCGCGGGCACGTCCCTTGTGCATGCCGGCGTGTTCCCCGGTCCGAAGATGGAAGCCGCCTTAAAGGAATTCTTTTAGGAATGACCAGGATAACGAAGCGCCGGATCAAGAAGGTGGGTCTGCCGTCGGAGACGCTCGTGTACACCGGCGAAAGACCCGGCGGCAGGGTCGATGTCACGCTGATCGATTACGACGAGCAGACCTTCGAAGAGCGGACGATCCGGAGCGCGGACGAGTGCGTGCCCTACCGGACCAAGCCCACGGCGACCTGGATCAACGTGGACGGCGTTCATGAAGCGCCAATGATCGAGCGGCTCGGCGAGTGCTTCGGCCTGCACAAGCTCGTGACCGAGGACCTCATGAGCGTGGTGCAGCGGCCCAAGGTCGAGGATTTCGGCGATTACCTCTTCATCGTGCTCAAGATGCTGACCTACGACGAGAAAGCGAAAAAGGTGGTCCCCGAGCAGGTAAGCCTCATTGTTGGACAGAGCTTCCTGCTGTCGTTCCAGGAGGGCGTGCAGGGCGATGTGTTCCAGCTCATCCGGGACCGGCTCCGGACCGGGCGCGGGAAGATCCGGAAGCTTGGCGCGGACTATCTCGCTTATTCGCTGCTCGACGCGCTCGTGGACGGCTACTTCCTGATCCTGGAGAAGCTCGGGGACCGGATCGACGCGCTCGAGGACGAGCTGATGGCCAGGCCCTCGCGGGCGATCGTGGAGAAGCTCTACCACCTGAAGCGGGAGCTGCTGTTCGTGCACAAAGCGGTCTGGCCGCTGCGCGAGGTGATCGCACGGCTGCAGCGGCGGGAATCCGCACTCATCCGGGAAACCACGACGCCCTATCTTCGGGATGTGTATGACCACCTGGCGCAGGTCATCGACAGCGTCGAGATCTACCGGGAGATCATGACGGAAATGCTCGAGACCTACCTGTCGTCGGTCAGCAACCGGTTGAACGAGATCATGAAAGTGCTGACCATCATTGCCACCATCTTCATGCCGCTCACCTTCCTTGCGGGCGTCTACGGCATGAACTTCAAGCACATGCCCGAGCTCGAATGGAAATACGGCTACTACCTTGTTTGGGCCGTCATGGCAGCGGTCGGCGGGGGCATGTTCCTCTATTTCAGGCGAAAAAAATGGATGTGAGCTGTCCGCGGCGGAGCGGCTCCGGCAACGGGGTGGGGTTCAGCGGTCCTTGGGGCGGGCCCGTTTCTGTTCGTACATGTTCTCATCGGCGCGGCGCAGGATGTCCTCGATCGAAGATTCCTGGCGGGGGTCCTGGCGCGTCATGCCGATGCTGACGCAG
>Ga0224495_10000519_pt1 | contig 30258 bp, 27 predicted proteins | sample SF_Jul11_sed_USG_FD_168128 | JGI IMG/M metagenome (GOLD analysis project Ga0224495, IMG submission 168128) | Sediment microbial communities from San Francisco Bay, California, United States - SF_Jul11_sed_USGS_4_1 | ecosystem: Environmental > Aquatic > Marine > Sediment | place: USA: California... | reverse complement strand
TCATAGTAGCTTTGAAACGATTAACATGAAGGATGTTGAGATGCTTCTGCATCTTATTGAAAAATTCCTCATCCACTAGTTCTGGTCACTTTGCCAGGGCTTGACTCTCACTTTGAAGTTCTCTCTGGAAACAATGACAGCTTCTGTACCGCGGGGAATCTCGCCATAATCTGACCTAGCATCCCAGATTTCAGCGCCTACTTTCACTTTCCCAGAATTATGTGTGACTTGCTCAATCACCATACATCTAGTACCTGCAAGATCATAGAGGTAATATGAACCCTCCTTTAGAGAATCGTATACCAGATAATATTTGATGCCTACGAATATGGCTGCACCAATGATGGATGCAACTATTGTGAAGAGGAACAACTCCGGCACGAAGTAGTATGCCAGAACGATAAGAAGTGGAACCAGTAGCAATTCGTCAATAGTAATTGCGATGAATTTAATTCTTGGAGTCAATTTGACCAATTTTCAACCATCCTGTCGATAAACTTCAAGTTAACTTTCGATTGAGAAGAGAAAAGGTTTTGCAACAGAACATCGGTTCTTGTTTAATTGATTACATAGGATTATTGAAAAGGAGTTGTAGTTGCGCCACTTCAGTGATTTCTACTTGAAGACTGAGACAATCCAGATAATGGCTGGGGCTGCTATGCTCTCAGCCTATACATTCGTGCCAATTCTGGCGAGAGAACATCTAGGTATCTCAGAGATTTTCATCACTTACATAGTTGGAGGGTATGCAGCAGCATCATTCATTGCATCATACATCTTTGGGAGAGCTGGCGATATCTATGGGAGAAGGGTAATCATTAGATTAGGACTTCTACTAGCGACAATCAGCTTCTCAATGCTTCTTGTTTCCACAAGTCTTGAAGCATTACTCATTGTACGTATGACTAATGGCTTTTGTATAGGAATGTATCCAGGGGCTCTTGCTGCTTATGCTTATGAGTCAAATATTAAGATGGGGCGCTTTGCCACATGGGGCGCAGCAGGCTGGGCAATTGGCACTCTATTAGCAGGATTTGCAGCGGGGTACAACATCTATTACGCTTTCGTTATGTCTACACTCTTCTTGGCGATTGCTTTTGCATCAGCCCTATCATTGCCAAAGATACCAAGGATTTCAATGAGAGTACCATTGTTTCCAGTCGAAACCCTCAAACGAAATCTACATGTCTATTTAGCAGTCCTCCTCAGACACAGTAGTGCAGCCGCAGTGTGGGCTCTATGGCCTCTCTTCTTATACGACCTTGGGGGAACGCCTTTTACTATTGCAATCGTCCAAGCAACCAATTCTGTTGCACAAGTAATCTTCATGGTGTCGATTACAGATCGTATGGGGAGTCGAAAATTAATACTGATTGGACTACTTGCCTCAGCTATTACATTTGCATGGTTTCCATTAGCTAGAGATATAGTGGAGATATTGCCTTCGCAGATTGCTCTTGGGCTATCTTGGGCATGCCTCTATGTTGGAGCTTTGAAGTATGTGACAGAGAATAATAAGGATAGATCAACTGCCTCAGGACTTCTCCAATCAATGCTAGCCCTCTCCGGAGTGATTGGACCTGTTATTGCTGCAGTAATCTATACTATCTGGCCAGGATATTCACCAATAATGTTCTTTGCCACGGCTATGTCAATCATCTCCCTCTGTTTGTTCTGGTCCAATAATAGGCATAGAATTGAGATTGAACCCGTTGAATTGATTGAAACACCAATAGATATAGGCTGAGCATAATTTTGCGTTCTTACATTATGTCATATTGAAGTATTCTACCTTTATGATAGAGTGGAGTGTGGAATTGATGAACATCAGACCAATGTTTCATGACGACATAGTTTTCGCGTTAGCCTTGACAAGTGCCGAGAAATGGAACAGTACAAAACGTGATTTTGAAGAATTACTGGAATATGATCCTCATGGTTGTTTTATCGGGGAGATTGAATCAGAACCGATTGGGATGGTCTGTACTGTTTCCTATGGTGTATTTGGATTCATTGGTAATCTGATTGTGCGTGAACCATATAGGGGGCAGCAATATGGTAAATCACTCATGGAGTATGGAATGAACTATCTTCGCATTCATGGGGCGAAGTCGATACTCATAGATGCTGTGCCAAAGGCATTGAAACTGTACGAGAGATTGGGTTTCAGAAAAATCTGCAAATCCTTACGACTTGAAGGCTCAATTTCCGGAACAAAATCAAGTCATGTTCGCGGTATGACTCAGAAAGACCTCTCTCCTATTTCCGATTTGGATGCCAGTCTGTTTGGTGGAAGAAGAGACAAATTCCTTAGAATGAGGTTTGCTGCTTACCCTGAGTATTGCAAAGTGCATGAGATTGGTGGAGAGCTGCTGGGATACATCATGGGAAGCACTAGTGGCAATTCTGTTCGAATAGGTCCTTGGGCTATGAATGAATTAGATGTTTCTGCAGAGCCGCTCCTTCTAGATTTTGCTCAGAGCGTTGAAGCAGACAGTCTGAGGATAGGTGTACTCGAGAGGAATTTCAAATCATTGGGTCTATTACATAAATATGGGTTCAGAGAAAGATCATTCTCTTGGAGAATGGTCTATGGAGAGGACACAGAGGCAACTCTATCCAACTACCTCTATGCTATTTGTTGCCCAGCACGCGGATGATCAATTGCGCTGTCTCCGGTTTCTCAGACTCTGTATCTTCTGTCCGTAGTTCACTTGGGAAGCCCTATGTGCTGCCAAGGGAGAGATTATGACAAATGTAAGTGCAAAGATACCTATGACTGCTGCATCTACCGTCAGCCAGCTATAGCTTCCATCAATGAACATCCTGATCAATGAGCGATATACATTAGCTACTGGCAGATATTCGTTGAATGCACCAAAAGAAGATCCTACAAGTTCTAGTGGCGCTATTCCGCCACCTACAATCCAATAGAAAATGCCACCGAGAGCAGCCACAGGCACAACAAACACAGAATTACGCAAGATTGCTCCTGCAATTATCCCTATTCCCGAGCAAAACATGGAGAGTAAAGAACTCAATAAGAGAAAGGTCAGAAGATCTCCGAGAGGCCAGATACCAAACATAAGATAGCTTAGTGCAAAAAGAATGGGCGGAGCAATGAAGCTGATTACTACGCCACTCAATATCTTTCCAATGTAGATGTATTGTGGTGGTTGATTCGATAGTGTAAGTTCATCCATCGTCTTCTGTTCGAACTCTTGGGTCATAGCGGATCCACCTGCAAAGATTGCACTAAACATGATGGAATAGATTGCAATTGTCCAAGCCATGTAACCAAGACGTGGAGGTGAAAATGGACGTAGTGTTTCGACCTCAAAGTCAACCAATGAGTCATTCAAAAGGTATGTCTGGTAGAAGATGTCGATTTTTCGGATGACGGGCATCCTCAGATTCTTCGTCAGGTCTTCGTGTATATTTGCCACTTGAATGTGAATTGATGTTGTCCCATTGGTTAGGAGTGCTTCTTCAAAACCATCAGGAATTGTAATGACCAGTAGAATGTCACCACTCTGAAAGAGAGCGTCAGCAGTCTCTGCATCCATGGGAATGGGATTGAGTCTTGGTGGGATAGGATCACTTTCTTGCAGGATTTCAATCAATCCATTTGTGTAGAGTCCCGGATTTTGTTCTTCCACAATAAGCGCTGTATCAACACCTGTTCCGTAATATACTCCCCCCATGAGTAGACTGAATCCCATGAAAAACATCAGAGGTAGAAGAATCACTAGCATGAGTTTACGAGGGTTTCGTTGCCAAACACGTAGCTCCTTGAGGAAGCAGGCTTTGACAACTCTAATTGATTGGTTCATGAACGCTCTACCTCCTTCTTCATGAGATGTACAGCTACTGCAGACATCACAAGCCAAGTGCAAAACAGGAATAGGGAGCTTGTGACCAGTCCAAGGGTTGTGTCTAAGAAAAAGACTCGAGCCCAGAGACTCAAGGAGTGAGTGATCGGTATAATTCCAACGACGGCTCTGATAGCTGCAGGCGATAGAGAGATAGGAGCCATGCCACCACCTGCAATGAAACCAATGATTGAGAGAAGCACGCCTGCAAGAAGAGACTGTTCCCTTTTTCGGATTTTCAAACCAATTATTTCACCAATTGGGACTAAAGCGAGAATAGACAGAATCATTATTCCAAGCAAGATGATGAGGTTTCCAATTGGGAAGACATTCATACCTAGGCTGATGAATGGTATTAGAATCAATGATGAAGATAATGATCTCGGGATAGCAGCTATAGTTCTACCAAGAACCAGAGCTGCGCGGGGTGTAGGTGAGTTCAACGTGTCATGAATTGCACCAGTTTCAAACTCGGTGGCTGTCTGCATAGCTTGACTTGCCAGAGCACAGGTTATGAGGGAAAGAAGTATTGTCACTGCAGCCATATATGACAGATTGGAGGGTGTTGTGGTATTGCTGTAGGACTCCTCGATAGATATTGGCGCAGACGACTGATTAAACTCAGGATAGACGGCACCTTGGTTGAAGAGTAGCACTGCAGCTTCAAGTCTATGAACGTAGTTCTTGACGATGTCGTCATTGGCATTGTTGATGTACATCACTACTGTCGCGTTTTGCTCGGATGTGATATTATCACCAAAACCGGTAGGTATCACGATATAGGCGATAAGCGAACCGCCTTGGTAGAGCTCATTTGCTGTTGCAATGTCATATCTTTCAACATTGAACCATGTGTGATTGGTAGTAGAAACCATATTCTCAATGATATTAGCCATATCATTCGCCTCAGGAGAGGTGTCGATTACTACAAGACCACAGGCAAAAGACTCCCCACCTCCGACACTGTTCCACATGATTGTGTATACTAAGAGAAAGACAAGGGGGATTATTAGGCTAGGCCCAAGAAATCGTGGGTCACGTTTAGCCTGCTTCAGATCTTTCTTTACAATAGCAACAATCTCTCGTAGCATGTCAATCCCTCAGCATAGAGCCAGTAATGGCTAGAAACACATCTCCCAGAGAAGGTTCTCTCATGGATGTTTGCTTAACAATAAGACCACTCTCAGTCAATCTGTTGATTACAAGAGGGAGATCCTTGTGACCTGCAGAGCTACGTATCCAGGCTGTTCGTGGACCACCATTCAATGGATCAGAGACCTTCTCCACCTCAAGCTGAATCCTCTGTTCTAACCATTCAGAACCATACTCAGATTCCATTCCATCAATCTGCACCTCAATCAGATAGTTACCCACATACTTTCTCTTCAGTTCATTAGGAGTGCCCATAGCAACAAGGCGACCATTATCAATAACAATTACACGATCAGCCAGCGCTTCAGCCTCATCCATATAATTTGTACAAAAAAGCACAGTTCGACCTGCATTCTGCATTTTTCGAACCTGATTCCAGATTAGGTTGCGGCTTTGTACATCTACTCCGAGCGACATCTCATCAAGGATTAGGAGCTCTGAATCATGTAGAATCGATCGTACCAGAGCAAGACGCCGCTTCATCCCTCCTGAATAAGTTCTCACTAAATCATCCTTTCGAGCTGTTAGTCCTGCCAAGTCAAGCATCTTGGCGACTCGTTCTTTTACCTCGTTTTTTGGCACACCATAGAGTTCCGCATGATATTCGAGAACTTCTTTTGCTGTTAGATCTTCATAAAGAGCAGTTTCTTGAGGCATAAAACCAATAATCTTTCTGACTGCATCGAGATGCTGAGCGACTTCCATTCCTGATACCTTAACACTTCCTGAAGTTGGCTTTAGAATTCCTGTTAACATTTTTACGGCAGTGGACTTTCCTGCACCGTTGGGGCCAAGAATGCCAACTATCTCTCCCTTACTAATTGAAAATGAGAGACCGTCGAGAGCCTTGGTTCCACCACTGTATGTATGCTCAAGATCTGTTACTTCAACGATTGAGGCCAGAGTAATCACCTGTATAAGTGAGAGGACTCAATCCATATTATGCTAGTGTCACGATAGGAGTGACAACGAATGTTTCATTATGTTCTCTGCCTTGTTGATGGATATCATGACCTTGGAATTTCTTGCGAGTAGGGAAGTACGAGAGGTTCTATCAGAACTAATCTGGGGAGACCGCTTTGAGAAAGATTTAGTGTGTAAATTCAGTAATAAAGACATATTCAACGATATTCGAGATAGATTGCTCGAAGATGGTCTTGTCTTCCGGTTCGTAGGAGAAAACGAAAGTCACTACATATCTTTGACAGATAAGGGGATTGCTGTTGTAAATAGACTGATTGAAATTGAGAGGATCATGGAAGGCGAAAACATCGATACCGAGTAGACGGGCACTTGTCACTCCAAAAGTGACAATGATTTTAAAATCATCATCTTCTATAGAATATCTGTGGTCATTTTGGCGCAGAGTACAATTGTTGATGATTTGACCAGTATTGGTCTCACAAAGAACGAGGCCAAGGCATATCATACTTTAGTCAAGCTTGGCAGATCAACTGCACGAATCATTGCAGAAGACTCTGGGATTCCCAGAAGCAAGGTGTATGAGACTCTGGAACTTCTGGAAAAGAGAGGTATAATCAAAAAGACTCCGGGGACTGATCCTACTGAATTTGACCCAGCTCCTGTGGATGCAGCGCTAGACCACCTTGAGGAGAAGGTCACTAGCTCAGCGACTAGTGCTCGAAAGGTCTTGAAAGGACTTCAAGCACTAAGAGGAACCGAAGCCAAGGAATTTGCGTGGGCAGTACAAGGTATGGAGCAAGTCATTATGGGCATGAGAGCTGCAATCGAAAATGCTCAAGATTATGTGTATATTGCATCTGCTTCTCCTGTTCTCTTAAGCCACCTTAGGGGTGCATTCAGTTCTGCGAAAAATCGTGGGGTGAAAATTGAACTTATCACAACAACACCCGGGTCCATAGAAGTTACAGGGCTAGATCGGTATCTCACAGTACGCATAGCTATGCCTAGTAAGGAACTGCTAATGGAGAGTTTCAAGGAGCTTTTTCAGACACCCATGCTATCTCAAGATGACTGGGAACCAACACGTATTCTTATTCTGAATATTGATGGGCGCGAGAGCATTGGTGTGTTTATGCCAGGAGATGATACTACGCAGCCATGGTCTCTACATATCCGAAGCCAACTTGTAGTCTTCATCCAATGGCACGTTGTCAAGACTGTCATTTCGACTGTGGAAACAATCATCCAAAATAAGATGTTGTAGGCTTACATATCCTACGACCTTTGATATCCCATTCGATTCATATTTTAACCGATAATATTGATAGATAGTAGGAGCAATGAATCGATGAAAGGCCCTCATCTAGCCTCTCTCAAATGTCCAGAGTGTGGAAAGAGGCTTAAATTCAATAGAGAAATTTTACCAACTGAGAGCATTGAAACTGGTCAAATCGTTTGCGAACGAGGGCATAGCTGGTCCATTATTGATGGCATTCCGTCTCTGGTCTATCCTACGATAAATGAGAAAGATGCCAAGTGGATCAAAGAGTACGATGATATGGCAGAAGCGTATGATGAGTTGGTCAAGCAATATGATGATTGGCTTGAAATCGACATGATGAAGGAGCGAGAACGATTCACGACTTTTTTGCCTATCGAAGGCCCTTCGAGAATTATCGATGTGAGTATAGGTACAGCCGCAAATTTCGTAGCTCTACATAGCAATTTCAAGAACCAAATGGGCAGGTTCAACCTTCATGGGATGGATCTATCAACCGGAATGTTGAAGGTAGCTAAAAGGAAAATTGTAGACTTGGGAATTGATGTTAGCCTAACTCACGGTAATGTATTCAACATCCCGTATCAGAGCAGTTTCTTTGATATCGTTCTCCACACAGGCGGCGTCAATACTTTCTCTGATATCCATGGAGCCCTAAGTGAGATGCTCAGGATAGTTCGAGCAGGGGGAGAAGTAATTGTAATAGATGAAGGACTATCTCCACGCATGAGAGACTCGGATAAGGGAAAAGAGATCATAAAGGCAAACTCATTATTCGCAGCGCGTCCGCCCCTAGAATTTCTCCCTGAAAAGGCTCGTAACGTAGAGGTCAGTTACGTGATGAATGATACATTTTACCAAATGGTATTCTCAAAGTGAGCAATGAAAAAACGAGTTGGAGAATCTGAAATAAATTTTAGAAAAAGTGTGCGAAGCACTCATGTGGCATCCCACAAGAGTACTTCATCAATAGTTACAGTTGTTTGTTTGGAAGCTTCCACTGAGAGTTTCTCATGACCACGGTCAGACTGAATGTCACTGTATTCTAGTTTCATTCTCATCTACCTGTACATGTATGAGTGGGTGATTGCGTCTGTGGAGATCGGCTTCCTGGGCTCATATCTTCTCTTGACTGATTTCGCAAGTGCCATATTTTCTACCTCCTGTAGATGTAAGCATATCCAATGGCATCAAGTGTGTAGACTCGAGCCATCTTCTCGTTCTGTGTTCCATAGTAAGTTTGTGTGTTCATTCCGCGATTCATTGTATTTCACACCCATATGAATGGTACAATTGCATATAAGGTTTGTGGCACAAACCATTGTTTACCAAACCATTGTATTTCCAAACAATTATATTACGCATTAAACACAATCGTTTGTCGAACAAATGGTTTTATTCATAAGCATTTACCAATAGTTTTAAATGCTCAATATTGCTAAATAAAATCAAGCCAGGGCATGTTTTGACCCGAGAGGGACCTGTTGGCGCAAAGGCGTCATTTCATGTGAAATGACTTGGATAACAAAATACATTGGTGAACAAACAGATGGGCGATGAGATCACAGACAGCCTGAAGGGAATTGTGCTAACCGATGATGGAAAAAAGCCACAACGAGAAATCGTATTCATTACTGATGATGAGCGAGCAACTATTTTAGACGAACCCGTGAGATATCATATTTTGCAGGTTTTGAGAGAGGGTATAGATGATACGCTGACCACTGAGAGTGTGGATGAAAATGGGGACAAAATCATACGGGTGAGAGATGTTAAACGTAATGCTCTTAGCGTTATTGAGATAGTGAAACTATCCACAGAGTGTTGTGGTCCTGATATCGAGATTTCAAAGAACCAGGTTTACCACCATCTCCCCACACTGGAAAAGGGCGGATATGTCATCAAATATGGAACAGTGACCACGGGAAAGCGAACCACGGATTATTGGCGACGCACAGCAATGGGATTTGTATTGACCAAAGGCGAATGGACAGGCGGTGGCGTGACAATCTCAAAGAAGATGGGACCATTAGTTGAAACGATGCTTCAGTCCTTTGATTTAAAGATTCCAGAGGAGAAACATAAGGAATTGCTTGAACTTATGACGAAGCAAGTTGTTATGCAATCAGCTTGGAGAACAAGGATTGCTGAGCTTGTAAAGGGTGATGTTGCTGATAAGAAAGTTCTGGAAATATATGGCACTCTGTTAGATTATTACGCAGCAGGATCCAAGGAATATATCGAAGTCATAATGAAGATACGTGAGATTCTATTTCCAAACGAACCAATCAAATAAGAAAACCTCCATCAACCAATAGCTCCACGTTGACCTTCAAGTAGAACTTAATTCAAGAAATCAGTATTTTTTCCAGACTCAAGTTCAAGGGTATTGACAACAATAGACACAAAGAACATCTCAGGTTATCTAATGTCACGGCTTAGATGGACAGCAGCTTTTGTGAGATCAATGAGGGCTAATTCAGGAACCGATGTGGGATCTGCCCATGCAATAGCCCAGCCTTTTTCATTAATCCTAACAATCAACAGATGACCCTTATTGGCAGCACTACCAATATAGGTATCAGGACTGGAGGTGACTTTCTTGTACTTCACTCCAAAGGCTGAAACATTACTTGTGGCTTCCTTGGGAGCTGCCACTATTTGCTTAATATCTTCTAGGAGATTCCAGTTCTCAGTCTGCCAGATGATTTCTTCTCCTTTTGCTATGGCAAAAGCCTGTATCTTTGGATTATTCTCGTAGAGTTGATACCACTGTCGACTGATAGCAGATTCCAAGTAAAGCCCTCCTCAGCGAAGATGATCGATTATCCCTTTGGAGAATTACACAGAGTTATTCGCATTATAATGTACTCAGATTCTTCCCTTCAGGGTCTTAGCTGCTCGATCGACATCGACATAGACACCATCAGGCTGAGCGTCTGGCGCACTCCAAGCAACGACCCATTTCTGATCTTCAATCTTTGCCAGGATTAGAATTCCATTCCCCTGAACATTGCGAGCAACTAGGCTCTCAGGAGTAGACCTCATTGTGGAGTAGCGAATGTTATTCTGTGTGACTGCAGGACTGCGCGATTTTACTGCGGAGATAAGACCACTGGCATCAGCGGTTAAATCCCAGTTATTGCTCTGCCATAGGACTTGCCCTGTTTCAGTAATTACACCAAAGGCTTGTACCATATTCCCTGAACTATTATATGCCATTGTATATGCATCCATTACAGGATCGCTCATTATGAATTCACCCCGTTGAACATACGGTCTTATGATGTTCCCCGAAACTTTCGCAAATAAACAAATCCTTGATAGCTCCCTTGGACAATCTGATAACACTATTATGGAAACAAGTGATATGGCTATAGCCATGAGCACAAAATCTGTTTGGGAGAGCGAGAGAGGGGTTTTCATAAGAGTAATTGTGAAACCAAACTCAAAATCGAAGGAGTTCATATCAGAGAGAACTCCCGAGTTTATACACTTGAATCTAACAGGACCCGCTCGTGAAGGGAAGGCGAACACCGAACTCATCAAGAAGATGGCCAGAGAACTTGACATCACAACCAGTGCAATTACATTGGTATCAGGTCATAAGAACCGAGAGAAGATTCTGCTTGTAAGGGGTATCACCAAGGAGATTATCCTTGAGAAACTCTCAGTCATGATATAGAACTATAAATAGAGGACTTTGTATTAACGGTAGAAGCCCTTGAACGTCTGATTTGAAATTGATCATGCGTTCCGACCCGGAGAAACTCTTGATGATGAAGATGACATACTCGTTTCGCAGACGATTGCGTAGAATCGTCCCCGACTCAACGAGGGCTTTACTGGCAGGTCTCTTCATCGCAGGAATTTTCTACCTCTTATTCGATATATTGGGAGGGGGTGGTTGGGCTAATCCAAATGTAATAATTGCACTCATCATAGAATGTGCGTTACTTTACCTTTCAATCTTCAAACAACCCCCCACCAAGACAGAACTCGTAGTACTGTCACTCATCGCTCTGGTCTATTTGTTAACTAGCTGGTTTATGTCTGTGTATGTACCATTCCATCACACAGTCATAATGGCAACCGCGGGATTGCTCATATATGGTGCAGTTCTTGCTGAACCTAAATATCCCTTGACAAAGCGTGCTATTGGAACAGGAATACTTGTCGGAGTAATTATGACTTTTCTTGGCATCTGGCTAGCCCTGAAGCTCGGTGTTGTATTCCTCGTTGGAGCCGAAATGTTGGGTGCTATCTTGCTAAGCATTGGAGGGAGGTATACACCACAAGAAAACACCATAGTTGTAGCAATAGCCAATTCATCAGCTATGGTCTCAATTGGAGTTCTGATAACTTTCCCAGCAATCGCGATCTTTGATCCTGGAAATCCGCTGTTCAATATAACACATGTTGATTATAATTCCACAATCACCCTGAGCTTCATCGTTCTTGTCACAGGACTAAGTGCAATCTTTGGCATTATTCTGTTAGCTCCTTTTAGAGATCGTTTCAAGGATGAGCCTTGGCCGCAAGTTCAACCTCAAGCCTATACAATAAATTCCATTGGTGGTGATGCTGAAGCGAAAAAGACTGTTGGAATTGGAATTACAACGTCCGCAGCGTGGGTAGGCACAGTCAAGGCTACACAAAGCATAACTGGGGCGGATCTGAGCGCATTTCCTCATGCATTGGGAGATGTAATTCCAGCAGCTTCAGCCGTACCAGGATGGATTGGTATTAGTAATTCCCCAATGATGGCAGGAATTGGTTTCTTTGTAGGCTGGAAGAGAACAATAATCATCGGCATAGGAAGTCTAGCTTCATTTCTAATTTGGTTACTCTTGGAGGGAGCTAATCCTTCAATCATGTATGAGGAACATATCAAGAGGGCTGAGATTATCTACATAGCCCTCGGAGTCTTTGTGACAGTAATAGCTGGCGACTTCTTAGGCGGCCGAAAGAAGAAGTGTGACGAGGAAATCCCCTCAAAAGACTTCGAAGAAAAAGCAGTTCCCGCGGCTGAAAAGAGTGACAAGGAACTAATAGCAGAAACTCCCCCTAAGAGCGACTCCCTCCCACGCATAAAGAGAGTCAAAGAGGAATTGCTTTCAATTGAGATGTTCAAAGAAGAGGTTCGTGAGATTGTTGCAGACCCGCGAGCATATCTAAAATCAAGAAAGGGTCAACTCCCTCCATGGATTGCGTTCGTATCATTGGGTCTCTTCATAGTCGTAGGCATTATCGTGTTCTGGATCATCGAACCTTTTCCAGGAATTCAGATTCATTGGCTTCTCTTTCTAATTGGAACACCAATTGCATTAATTTCAGTTTATTTCACGGCCCGAGCGATTTGCGAAACTGGTATGCTAGCAGGATACATCACAGATATTGTGGCAATTCCAGCGATTCTTTTGTTCAAAGTTTCATTCGCGGTTATTACAACGTTCATATCAATGCTCGGAGCACTTCAAGATGCTGCAATTGCATTACTCGTTCATCTCAAACTTGGAGAGCTAACTAAAGTTAGAGGAAGAGACATCTTGAAGGCTGTCTTTATAGGAGCAATGCTTGGTACCACAATAGGCTCGTTTATTACCTTTACATTATTTGATACATACAATGGTTTTGGAGGGACAGATCTTCCAAGCCCTGCAGCACAGCTTTTTGGATTTCTTGTAGTCAGTCTCCAAGGAATTGGTAACTTTCAACTCCCGGGAATGAACCAGTTCGAAAATGTTCACCCTGTTCTTGTATTCGCCTATTTGATTTCCTTTGCAATTGGAGGATTTCTCGTCGGACGTGAACTCAACAGACGTGGTCTTAGTCCGATGAGCCTTGTTGTTGGCGTACTAATCCCACCAGCAACAGCTGTGGCTATTCTTATTGGTGGGTACATCAATTACCTAGTCAAGAAAAAACAAATCCCACAAGAGCCGATCTCAAAGGCAGATCCAATACAACAGCAGATTGAGCTTCAAGATGCAAATTATAACAGAATAAGCAGAATCCTCAGTGGTATTGTAGCTGGAGAAGCTGTTGTCACAGTTGTCTGGGTTCTTGGAACTGCAATAACAACCATTCTTTCAACATTGTAGACATTTCTCATAAAGGTTCTACCGTCGATAAGTTTCTTCTAGAGCTTTATCCCACTCATCAACCTCAGTTTCAAGTCCTTTACGTCTCTTCCGTGCTTTTGCTCGTGCTTTACGAGCTTTTGCAGCTTCCTTTCGGCGTCGCGCAAACTCTCTCTTTCTTTGCCTTTCCGCCTCTTTTTCTTCTTTAGTCAGTTTCTCGGTTTCGACGATTTCTCTTCTTGAGAACCAGGTGATGACCATTGATGCAAATGGAAAAGCAAGAAGTATAGGAACAAGAAGGAGAAGAATTATCTCCGGCTGGAGAAGCTCAATACTGTATCTAATTCCTGGTGGCAAGGACAGCAGGAGAATGAGTACATTTGGATTAAGGAAAATGAAGGCAATTGCGATAACACTCAAGAATCTGATTGCCGACCCCGTGATTGTAGAACCTATCACATATACAGATGATGGCGAAGCAGCTTTTGCTGTAAGCTCGTCCTTCGCTTTTGAGTCAGTCTGTAAAAGTTCATCGACAAATATCTGGAGGCGACGAACATCTGAAATTGCATCAAGATTCTCTAGTGCGTCTTGTGTTCCGACAATCTTCCGTTCGATTGCTTCTCTAAGGAATGAGAAAGCAGTTGCTCCCGAGGTGCGACTCATCCCTGTTGTGCTCACCTTCTCACCTCGCTCAATAGCATCCTGTTTTCTGGTCGCTTGTCTGAGTGCCAAAAGCTGTTTCTTGAGGGTTTCTTCTCTATCTTCAATAGGTTTTCCTACCGAGTAGCTATAAATCATCTGATAGCTTACCTCAAGATAGGCAAAAGAAATCAAAGCTAGAATTTGAACATTGTTTGACAGAAAGACGAGAAAATCAGAAGGAAACGGGTCAAGATTAGGTACAACAAGTAGTTTGTAAGCTGCAAGAATCAAGATTGATTGAATTGAGAGGAAAGCACCTCCAACAAACTTGTGGTCCATTCGAACCAGTGATTGCAAAAATAGCGCAATACCAATTCCAGCAAATAGAAAATACAGGAAAAGGAACGTATTGTCCCAGAGAGCTGTGAGTACACTTGCAAGATTTGATTGGAAGGAGGACCAAACATCAGCAAGATTAGTCATGGGATCTGATACTCCATAGGGTTGCATATACCATGACCGAAGAACAAGAGTATTGTAGAGACCCACGATTACATCATTGGGAACACTACCTGAGAATGCAGCTGCAAGCCCATTAATCATTGTACTAGTCATAAAGAAGAGAAGTAAGGACAGAAGACGGAATACTGTTACTACAAAATCATAAGGTGCAGCCCAGTGCCAGATGTCATTAGAATCTAACAGACTATATACGAAATAGGCCATCCCTGCAAAGGTCGCCATGGAGGCAATCCTGAGAATCCACGTAACAACTCTCAAAACATTGCCACCCCCTTTTGCTTTGCCTGCTCATAAGTCTTGATGATAGTTGGTAGGAAGTCTTCAGGACCAACATTGACAACTGGAATCGAAAATCGTGCAAGTGCTTGTGCAATCTTATTTCTTCGTTCCCATAATTCTTCAGAGACAGCTTCAGAGAGTACTTTCTCCACAGGCCCAAACTGCCCAACTGGCGCTTCAAACCAAGGTCCAAATGGGCTAATGACCATCGCCTTGTGTCCATTCGCCACTAATGCTTTCATTGCATTCAGTAAAGGTGCAGGACTCTCTTCAAGATCTGTCAACCATATGAAAAACGAGCGTTTCTTTGTCTGCTGTACAACATAGGATATTGCAGTTTCATAATCGCTCCAACCTCTGGGCTCGGCCCCGGCTAATGCCTCTAATACATCATACATGTGATTTGGACGAGTCCCCGGAGGGACGTAGCTGTGTACAATATCACTGAATACACAAGTGCCAATGAGATCCTTTCGCTCAAGCCCTATATGTGTCAAAAGTACTGCAGCTCTGATGGCATACTCAAGTTTCGTATTCTCCGGGTACCCATTCCCCATGCTCCCGCTAGTGTCCACCATACAGATGACTTGGATATTCTTTTCCATTTCGAACTGTTTGATAACCATGTCACCACGTTTTGCACTAGTTTTCCAATCAATTAGTCTAAATTCGTCGCCAGGCACATATTCCCTAAACCCAACAAAGTCTGATCCCATACCGACTGTCTTTGTTCTATGTGCTCCAAACATGAGTCCAAGCTGACGCTGTTTCCCAAGAGCTTCCATTCGGCGTACGTCTTTCCAGGTTGGATAGACAAGAACCTCTGTGTGTGCCTTAAGGGTTCGTTTGTAGTAGTGAAATCCAAGTCTGTCCCGCATGATTACTTCTGTAGGACCTATGAAGTAACGACCACGCATTCGTGCTTGCAGAATATATGAGAATATGATACTACTGCCTGGTTCAATACGCGATGCGATGAAGTTCTCTCCTATTGCGAGAATCCAGGTCTCAGGATATTGATCATGTACTTCTATAAAATCGAAATGTCGCCGTGATATATTACGAATAGTGACGCGGATACGTAGAAAATCGCCCGAGAACACCTTTACTTTATCAATCTGGCGATCTACTTCGATGCCGGCAATATTAGCTGTGAGAGCAAAGAGAGGCAAGGTTACAACTAACCCGATGAGGAGATAGACACCCAAGAGGATGAAGTAGAAATTGACAAAGGAAAATCCACTTGTTAGAAGGAGAACCCCTGCAAATGTTACAACAAAGCCCCTCTGGGTAATCACAGCTAATCTTCTCCGTTTTTATCGAGGACAGTCTACCTCTCCGAGTATCTTTGTCACAACACGTTCTACGGATAGTCCTTCAAGCTCAGCCTCTGGTTTGAGAACTAGCCGGTGATTCAAAGTCTGAACTGAGAGTTTTCTTATGTCTTCAGGGATTACATAGTCACGACCAAGCATAGCGGCTCGTGCCTTAGAGGCATTCATCAGGACAAGTGACGCTCTGGGCGATCCTCCTAGCAGAATCTGTGGATCATTCCGGGTTCTTACAACAATGTCTCTGATGTAGCTAATCACATCTTCTTCGAGGAAGACTGTTTGGCAAGTGTTCTGCATGCGCACCATTGTTGAAGGATCAGCGAGAACTCGAAGTTCTGTTGCTTCTCCAAGATGCTTTCGTCGGATTACTTCAGCTTCCTCATCATCTGTTGGATAGTCGAGAATCAAACGAAACATAAACCTGTCAAGTTGCGCCTCAGGCAATGGGTATGTACCTTCTTGTTCTACAGGATTTTGAGTGGCTGTAATCAAGAAAGGCCTTGGTAATTTTCGTGTCACACCTTCTATTGAAACCTGCCGCTCCTCCATTACCTCAAGCAATGCGCTCTGCGACTTTGGCGGGCACCGATTAATCTCATCAGCTAGCACCAAGTTTGAAAACACAGGGCCCTTGCGGAACCAGAACTCTCCAGTTCGTTGGTTGAACACGTTGCTGCCAAGTAGATCTGCAGGCAGCGTGTCAACGGTTAATTGTATTCTCTTAAAGGCACAACCCAGAATAGAAGCAAAAGTCCTAGCCATGTAGGTCTTTGCCAGCCCTGGAACCCCTTCAAGTATTACATGTCCATTTGCCAGCATAGCGATGAGAACATTCGAAAGAATCTCATCTTTGCCGACTATGATTCGATTACACTCATGTATAATCTCCGAGGTGATATTGCGAACCTCGTCGATACTCATCGTCGCGGTTGTTTCAACCACCGGGATCTCATTCGGTTCATCTGTTGTCAATTTCTTTACCTCATATTCATCTGGTGTCTATCAGTAATGATTGTATATTACGCATAAAGAAGAAGAACTCCATCATCTCGCTCTCCTTTATCTTCATATTTGGATTAGCCGCTATCTCTTCAATCCGTGTTAAAGTGGCAAGGAACTCCCCTTCCCTTAATTTGGGATCTTTATAGCGCATCAGTTCCCAAAGATCTTTTGAGTTGTATTCAATCATTTGTTGTTGTTTTTTCAGTCCCCGTTTTAGCTTGCGATATAGCATTTTTACAACCCTTGCATAATTACCCTCAGTTCTATAGTAGGTCATGCGTTCGCTGAAGTATGTCTGTCCTCTTCTTAGAAAGACATCTGAAACACTCTTCACTTCGGGTTTTTTCAGCTCAGGTAGATACTTCTTGATACCAATAGCTGTCAGGAGGGGGTACAGTGCAGAAAGGATTGGTAATGATGATAACCAGAGTGCGCGTCCAAGGTAGAGACCAAAGAAGAATTCTGCACTGTTCCAAGGAACAGCAAGAAGTTCCTCACAGAACAAAACAGGCTGTGAAGTATCAGAGTGCGATAACCACTCGATAATATTCATAGCAAATCTCTGGTTATCTAGAAATCTACCAAACATGTCATTGTTGAAAAGACTTGGATCGCTTACTGCAACTAACCGGCCACCATGTGGATTAGCCTCAGTAGAGAGATCTATTGCGCCAGCGACAGGGAGACTACCGTTCCACTCGTAGGGATCAGGGTCTGGACTCGGATCAGTGATATTGGTTTCGCACCAAGATCGTGGTGTGCTCCAAGCAATTCCAGCCAATCCGAGTAGAGAATAGGGATTGATTGCGGAAGCCCAATTGAGATGTAGCTCATTCACTCCTAATGTTAGAGCTCCCTGATCTGCACCAACAATACTGTGGAAGTCTCGGATTATTGGAAGTCTTGGCTCTTTTGCAGGGTCATAGGAGTCAAGGTCAAGAAGAACTCCTCCAGTAAAGGAGAGAAAACCGGATACATTAACCGGAAGACTCCCAGGAAGAATTTGCCCCATCAAGTAGTTCAGGATTGCCAGTGAGCTGTTCGCAGAACCAAAGTCATCTGCTATCAGGACACCACCGCCTGCAAGTAAGTGACTATAGATGACCAGAGTCACGTCAAGAGTAAAGTCTCTGACGGGGCCCATGATAACAAGTACAGCAGACCCATTTTCCCTTGTAACTACACTCATTGAGGCCTGAATTGCATATACAGATCTTCCTGTGTCGTTAATAACGCCTCTGTACTGGCTGAGACCATTCCAATCCTCATTGTATATAGAAAAATCATGGGAATAGACAGGTTGTAAACCTATGAGGGTGTACCCTGCCAGTATTGTCACTGGAACCCATGTAAATAGGAAAAGGCAAACTTGAAGAATCTCTTTCCAGCCCATCGGCATTTCTCCTTGCTATTTACTCCATAGGTGCACTAGAGTCGATTCTTGGATAGAGGTCTGTGAAGACTCGAAGTGCTGCCTCATATCGCTCACGTGTCATCTCGTGATGCGAGAAACGTGCTTCTTCATAGGTTTGGACAAACTGTTCAACAGTCGAAGCATCTAGAGGAATTGCGTGGAGTACACGATCCAAGTAATCACGAGCGGTCTCTGAATGAGTTCGCTCAGAGCCCATCTTTGTGCCACACATCTGCTCAAACGTACGATACGCCAAGGTAATGGACGCACCATATTTTCCAGCATCTGCAAGCTTTTTGATATTTCGTAGCTTCGTTGGGATATCAACGCCTCTTGATATGACTGTTGAACGGAACATACCTTTCACAATGTACAGATATGCTATGACAGCAATGACTGCACCTATTAGTAAAATTCCTGCGATGATTAAGTCATTTCCCTGCAAAATATTACCACCTTGAGTTTGAATTCTAATTGTAAATTGGACTGACACTATATCAGGCGCATCTACTGATGTTAGTGTTAGTATGATGTAAAGTATAGTACCATCTGCTAATGCAGACGATCTATATGAGATTCTACCATCCAATCCTGTATTCCGATTGATTATTTGACTTCCGTTTAAATTGAGGTCGACGGATCTGTTCTCTATAGCGTATCCCTCAGGATCGAGAAGTTCAAATTCGATGACAAAGGGCTGACCAGGATCAATTCGTGAAGCAGAACGGAGATTGAAAGATACATTGGTGAAAAGATGGATGGAATCTGCGGCATTACTACTGTGACCGTTTGTGAATGACCCGCCGTCGTATTCAGCGCGGACTACGAATATTCCACTACCATCTGTCCAGGATGTGGGTATGACTATGGGGAATGTCTGACCATCCCCATTGATTAGAGACGGAGCTGCAATCTCTGTAGTGCCAAGGAAGAGGTGTATTAAGACATTATTGATTGAAACGCCATCATCATCTTGAAGCTGAATTGTGATTTCCAAGTTTTCTCCAGGCATGAATGCTCCACCAGTAACCATGACATCTACGACCGAGTTTCTGAAAATAGAAACTGTCCATGAAGAGGGTGAGGACACAACATCGTGATATGGCCCAATCGAATCAATGGTTAGGGTGTATATTCCGGTGGGGTGGTCGTAAGGAATAGGAATGTTAATTGAAAAAGTGCCACCTGCCCCCGTAGTACCAGAACCAGTTGGTATACCATTGGCAAGTACCTCAATGGTCACACCATCTGCTGGATCATCGCCATCATTAATCACATAGCCTGTGACAGTGATGGTATCTCCTCTTGTGAACTCATCATCTATCGGTTGAGCATCAAGATAGAGATTGACGTACTCTCGAACAGTTATGTCAGCGAAGTTCTGAGTGATGTCCACAAAAGCAGCAGTCGGAGCGTTGAACTGAGCACTCCCCGATTTGATTCCAAGTGAGTCTGAGTAAAGCACTGAATGAATGTAGCTATACGTTCCGGCAGAGATTGTTGCTGTATTGAGTAAATCACCGTCCCACCATATCTCAATTTCATATCCATCCAGAGGCGTGCTGTTTGAAAACTGCGCAGTTCCATAAAACGTGATTTGCTCTCCTAGATGTACGACTGCTACATCCACTGAGGCAGTAATAATGACTGTGTATCTTGCCACAATGACTGTCTGTGGAGTAGACATGCCGGAAGTAGCATAACCAGCTGGGTAGATGTATGCCCAGACTTGACGAATGCCGATTGAAGTATCAGCAGGAACTTGAAAACTTGTCGTGAATGCTCCAAAGCCGTCTGTTGTTACATTCTTCATGAAGGGCCAAGTGCCAAGAGGGGCAAGAGGGTCGCCCCAGAAGAGTGATACTACAGAGTTGGAGTAGAAACTACCGTTATCCCAAGTCACTGTGCCAGAGATAAGGAGGTTGTTGAGAATGTACACCTCTGTTGGGAAGGCTGGAGTCACAGTGAAAGAAACCCATATGTATCCAGGTGCAAAGATATCAAACTGCGGGACAGCCGCTTGAGAATCAGCAATCCAAGGATAGAGTGATTGAAACCTAACAACGAGGTTATAGGGTCCAGGGATTTTATCTTGAGGTATTGTCCAGTATAGGGTGAACGAACCATCGGATAGAGTCACTGCACTATCAAGAAGGTCGCCAGATAGGAGCAACTCAACTGTTACTCCTGCATAGGGCATGGATAGGGAAACATACCGTAAGTTGCCGGTCACCATCACTGTTTCTGTCAGTCGATATGATGGCAGGTCAGTATCGACATTATAGACCTCTGTTGACCATTGACTTAGTGTGACTAGTACATGTATGGATTCTATCTCGGCCCGATAGACAGTACCTGCATAAAACCCATAGACTTCGATGTTGCTTCGAACTGTGTCATAGTCCATACCCGAGTAATAGAGGTCAGCCTGTCCAGTTCCATCAGTGGTGACATTACCGAGGAAGAAGAGCGTTCCATTATTCCAATAGATGCTCACTACAGCATTTGCCAATGGTGTCCCATTATGCTGAAAATAGAGGTACGCATGTATTGTGATGGTTTCATTTTGCATGACAGGATTTGGCAATGCAGTGATATCAAGAGCGATAGTGTACTTTACAGTGTCGACATTGAAATATGCAGTAATGTCATTGTTTAGTGGATCTGTAGCTATATAGAGGAGGCGAAACTGGTAGGTATATTCTACAGGCGTAGGAAAGGACAGTGTAGCATTAAAGCCACCAGTCGAATTGGTCGGAAGGTAGCCTAGGAACTGCCAGCCCCCATTCCAATAGGATAATTCAATGAGCTCACCTATCAGGGGTGGGTAGCCGCCTGCATAGGATAAGACACCATCAAAGTAGAGATTCTCATCAAGATAAATTTGGAGAGGAGCTGTAACAGTTATTTCAAGATCGTACTTCACAACCTGTATACTTGGTACTAAGGTATCAAAAGCATCAGCATAGAGTGGCGTCCATGATGTCCAATTGACGTATACATTGATTATTCCCACTGACATGCTAATCGAGAAATTATATTGGAACTGATAGTCACCATTGATGTCTGTGAACTTTTCAAACACCCACGTTCCGGACGCGTTGACCCAATGGATGTATACCTTTTCAAATGAGATAGGGGTACCGTTAGAGAATTGAAGAGTACCATAGAGCAGTGCCGTTTCATTTAGGTGATAGGTATTGAAGTCTTCATTCACAGTGATCAGTGTGGTTGTGGTTTCAATCGAGAGCGGTTCGTGCAGAGATTCGCCATCTGCTATGTTTGGGAATAGTGAAGTGTAATTCGCCCAGACTGACACGATCTCAATGCTATGCCCTATTGGGATTTGGTAGTAGAAGACATAACCTCCTGAAGAGTTTGTCAATATTGTACCAAGTAGATAATCACCTGTTGAATTACCCCACCAGATATCGATCTGTACGAAAGCAAGCGGAGAGCTTGCGTTCTCAGGTAATGTTACCACTCCCTGAATTCGGACAGTTTGAAGCAGACGTACGGGGTCAGGACTAGCTAGAATGGATATAGAAACATCATACCGTTTTATGTTGGAGAAGAGATGGGGAAGCAGCTCTGAGTCTGCAAGAGCCAGCTCTGTGGAATTGAAGAAAGCCCAGTACTCCACAGGACCTTCATATCCTGCTGGGATTGTATAGTTCACCTCAAAATAGCCATCTGCGGCAGTGAGAACTGGACCCAAATTGATAGGAACTCCAGTAGACCACCAGATGTCAATTAGCTGTCCCCCAATGCCAGAGGCATTGACAACGTGAGTCAGATAGCCCCATATGGTCACCTCTTGACCGATGAATAATGGGTCAGGAAGAGGATTCACCCAAAGATCAGTTCCACCTGCACCCACATCGACAGGGATTGAGATGCTCCAGTTTCCTGAGATGTATTGCCAGTTCAGTGGATTTGTCCAATTTGCTCGAGCAAAATAGGTTCCATCAGGCTGAGCCAATGGTATCATATAGCTCCACTGAAAACCACCTGTTGTATTGAGTAAAGTTGTATCCGCGTGTGTGTCAAAAAAGACACCAATACTCTGGCCTGCTGGGAGATTGGTCCCATTCAGAAAACGGATCGCTCCATCATAAATAATGGTTCCACCTGCAAAAGTGGTTGTTGGATTCACACTGAAATCAAATTCAATTCGACCCCAGACTGTTATAGTTGAATTGTCAAGAGATCGAGCCTCTCGAAGGCGCGGTATAGGACCGTCCCAATCACCTGCATACCATGACCAGACCTTGTGTGTCCCAACTTTCATCAAGGTATGGTCCATTGGGTCTACATAGACATTGAGTTCGTAATAGCCATACTCATCAATGAATGCATCTCCAACAACAGTATTGTCCCACATAATCTGAATGAACTTGTTATCGTAGAGAGAACTATTCACTGGGACTCCGTTGACTGTCATAGTACCATAAACATGTACTGTGTCCTCCCAGTATGCAACATGCGTGTCAACGCCTTGACTCACATTCAATTCTTGAGTTTCACTGATGACGAAGCCTTCCACCTGCCCATATTCTCTGGACATAGGTAGAGGTGTTCCAACTGCAAAGACAGCAGTTACGTTCGCTACGGAGAAGTACGAATTGACCCAAGTTGCTGATAGTATGTGATAGCTCACAGTTGCACCAAATGGGAATACATAGGTAACATTGGCTATAGGTAGGTCAGGTGGTTGTCCAATCGTAGCAATCCCAATGAATTGAGAATCGGTATCGTCTCGGAAACTGATTGTGTCTGGAGTTGTGATAGGAATACCATCGACCGTGATGGACGCACTGAGTCCGAAAGGTGTACCAATCTCAGCATATGGGAGTCCATTACTTGGCCAGACTAGAAGTTGAATATCAGGCACAGGCGTGTTGATTGGGTCCTCACCGCCTCCGAATCCTGGAGGAAGTGGAGTAGGTATGACTTGAATCCACTCACCACCATCTATGGAGCCCGACATTGGGATGAAGACTTCGACCCAGAAGGTCATATGGCGGACCATCACAGTCCGAAAATCTTGCACCAAGTCTTCTTCGCCTAGTGCATAGCCACTCACAATACGTGCTGGTATACCAAGATATCGCATGAAGACAGCATAGGAGGTCGCAAAGTGCTGAGGAAGACCGTTTCCGCGTTCTAGGAACCAATCTGTTACCTCTTGACCTTGTGGATAATCAGTGAGTGCCTCACGAGTTATGTTGAGCTCAAATGTGCTCTGGAAATATGTCTTAACTGCCATTGCTTTTTCATAGGCATTATTTCCGACTGATGTGAATTGGGTGATATTATCTATTACTCGCTGTGTAAGAGATGGAAGTTGTCTATATATTGATGTCCAACCAGGAGCCGCACTGCCTTGCTGCGCATTCGCTATGACATTAGCGATGTCTTGATTCACAAATGTAATATCGAAACTGACAGGGACCTGCTCTCCTGTTGTTCCCTGAATGAGGGGATTCAGAAGTAGAGTTCCATAGTCGTCTGTAGCTAGCTCTAAGTACATGAATCTTGACGGATCATCTACTTCAGGAGTTCCATCCACTATTCTATATGTCTTGAATGATCCATCAATCACGCGAATATGAGGGAACAGGGAGGGCAATTCGATTGATCCCACTTGTCCACCTGCCTGTGCAGAGAAGAAAATCGTGTAGATGGGATTTGTCGCCTCGGAAGGCTGAATTAGCTCTTCTGGTCCGAGAAGCCTTATTGAATCAGTGATAGTTTTGGACCAACTTGCACCGTTATAGAAATCGTACGACTCTTGTCTCCATAGTTGTCCGGGATTCTTTGGAACGACAACAAAGACAACATCATCAAGCTGGTCAAGGATATCCTCAGGAAGGGGTTGGTCTACCTGAAAGTCAGTGTAGTTCACATTATCAAACCAGTTGGTTCTACCACCAGTGAAATTATTAGTATAAGGCCAATAGTTGATCTGATCATACTCGTAGTGAGGTTCATACGGTCTAACTGCCCCGTACTGTATCAGAGCAAAGCTGTACAGACCCCAGACAATGCTAGCGACTATAAAGATTGAGCCAACTATAGTGACTAGGCCCATCCTTTTTCGGGTCGGTGTTACAGCACTCAATTAATGGATCCTCTCGTTACCCCGAAAGGGGGTTGGTGGTGACTTTGACATAAAGGGCGTGTCTTGTCACCCTGAATCCTTTCGTTTTAGTAATTAAAGGATATCTTGGATGCTCCCAATTCTGTTTATCGAAAGGACCGGAGGGAACAAAAGACACTGACAGATGTCATGTGATACGAAAACATCATGCAAAGGTGAGCCTATCTAATGTCCACAAAAAGAAGAATCACTAATTTTGTCAAGAAAGAGCTCTCGAAATCAAATCTTGGTGCCCATACATTAGATCACACAATGAGAGTCCATTCACTATCCATACAGCTCAGTGAGGGATTACCAGTCAACATGAGAGTTCTGGAGGCTGCAGCACTTCTCCATGATATAGGCAGACCAAGAGAGGAGGAGTCTAACATTTCGCATTCGATTCTATCAGGAGACATGAGCAAAGAATGTCTCAGAGATTTCGAATATACAACGGAAGAGATTGAACAAGTTGTGGATGCAATTAGAACACACAGATACAGCGAGGACATCGAACCACACTCGATTGAGGGGAAGATATTAAGTGATGCAGACAAGATTGATGCAATAGGGGCAATTGGTATCTATCGAGCTATTGTTCAAGCAGCAGCATCCGGGAGAGGAATCCAGGGATTTCTGAACCACGCAGATGAGAAACTGCTGAGATTAAAGGAGAGGATGTATACAGTGCGAGCCAAGGAGCTAGCCGCAAAACGCCATGAGGTGCTTTCTATCTTTGTGGACCAACTGAGAGAGGAGAGCAGAGGTAGTACTATGTAGTCCCATGAGCTAGATAGAGCTCTAGATAAGATTCTCTCACCATTCTTTTGGAGTCAAGACCAAGGTGTTTCACAACTGAGAGAATACGATCCTTTGCATATTGCATTTCCTCTTCATTATCTGCGGCAAGCTCAAGTTCAATGAATCTCCCTACGCCCTCCACGTTGTCTATACTCACTGTAATTCCCTCAAAATTATAGAAAACGCGATGTTTCTTAATCGTTGCCACAAGCTTGAATCCTGTATGCTGAAGAATTGAAGAGATGGCATCAAAATCACTAATACCTGATGTATACTCCAAACGTGTTTTGGTTGTCCTGTCAACTTTCGGTCCTTTGTAGGTGAGTTCTATTGGAGCGTACTCAGAGGCGGGCAATGGATAATCTTCAACTGGTTTTCGAATTCGTATTCTGACGGATTCATCAGTTTGAGAGAACGAACGACAAGGATGGTCGTAGTACAAATCAGATTGAATCTCAGTGTTTAACCGCTTGCCTCCAGCTTGAAGTATGGCGTGCTCGATGGCTTTCTCATCATTGATTGGAACCTTAACTTCGACCTCATAGGACCCTGCCAAGACTATTCCTCGTTTGTGATGTTACGTTTCACATTGTTAGATGTTTCCATGAGACAATCCAAAATCCAAATAACAGGACATCGACCTGAAGAACAGGCTGGTGGAAACGTGTCAAGGATTAGCAGGATTAAATGTGCAAAGTGCGGAAAAGAATATGATGTGAGTAATGTTCCTCCAAATGATGGTTGTGGAGGGCGTATTGATTTCGAGTTTGACCTTGAAACACTGAAGGAAACAATCACTAGAAACTCATTGATGAAAAAGAAACCTGGATTGTGGAAATATTTTGAGCTAATGCCGATACTTAATCGTCTAAATATTGTCACTCTAGGAGAAGGAAACACTCCACTCTTGCTAAGTAAAAGACTTGCAGACACATGGAAACTGAGTGAGCTTCATCTAAAAAATGAAATTTTCAATCCGTCAGGCTCATTCAAGGATAGACCGATTTGTATCGGAGTGAGTAAAGCTCTCGAGGATGGAGCGGAAACAGTGTCTGCAGCATCTTCAGGAAATGCTGCAGCTGCTATGTCTACCTATGCAGCAAGAGCCGGATTACAGGCAGTGGTGTTTGTACCAGAAGATGCTCCAGCTGCAAAATTAATCCACCTTCGAGCACTCGGAGCCAAAGTTTTCCGAGTTAGTAAAATACGTCAAGGTGTAGACCCCACTACTACCCTTCTTCGGGCGGCCTGCGCTGAATTTGGTTGGACTGCAACGCCCTCATTTGGACCATTCAATGGTTTCCAATTCGAAGGAACTAAGACGTTAGGTTATGAGATAGCAGAACAGACTAATTGGGACTTGCCAGACTGGATTCTGTTTCCAACAGGAAGTGGAGGTCTGATGGCCGGCACAATGAAGGGTCTTTGGGAGTTCCAACAGATGGGACTCATTGATAATCTCCCAAAACCAGTTGTTGTACAACCAGAGGGATGCTCGCCTATTGTTCGCGCGTTTAAAAACAAACAAAACCCATTGAACATCATTCCTTGGAGCTCAAATGAAACTGTAGCAGGTGGTCTTGCAGATCCGTTCCCATGGGACGGTGATGCAGCCTTGAAGTATCTAAAAATTGCACATGGCGAGGCCATAGCGGTTTCAGATGACGCAATTGAAAAATCCTTAGTTGAACTTGGAAAATATGAGGGGATTTTTGCTGAACCAAGTGGAGTAGCTGCATTAGCTGGGCTAAAAGAGCTTGTAACTCAAGGAGTCATTGACCGGTCAGACCGAATCATCGTACCAATAACTGGTTCCGGATTCAAAGATTTAGCCACACCAGATCGATTAACACCAAAGGTACCAGTAATCTCGCCAGAAACCTCAGAACTGAAGATTGCTCTTGCCAACTACCAATAATGAGGTGGAAAGGATGGAAAATGATACCAGATTCATTGTGGAGGCTATCAATGAGGCTCGAAAGGGGCTTGAGGAAGGTGGGATTCCTATCGGTTCAGTCTTAGTGATTGATGGAAAAATAAGAGGAAGAGGCCACAACAAACGGATTCAGGAGGGAAGTTCGATTCTTCATGCAGAAATGGACTGCCTCGAAAATGCTGGACGACTTGGGTCCAAGGACTATAAGAGAGCTACCCTCTACTCAACTCTCTCCCCCTGTGATATGTGTAGTGGGGCAATATTGCTCTATGGAATTCCACGTGTTGTCATTGGTGAGAACATTAATTTCCAAGGTCCGGAGGAGTATGTGAAGAGTCGCGGCGTAGAAGTAGTGATTCTTCAAGAAAAGGACTGCATCTCATTGATGATGGAGTTCATCAAGGATAACCCATCCCTATGGAATGAAGATATTGGAGAATAAGTGAATTCAGGAGACCAAGAGGATGTCAAGAAAGGAATTGCGAGAGAAAGCAAAGATACTAGCTAAGGAGCATGGATACCTCCCGTATATGATTGAGAGGTATCTTGTCCTTTGGGGGGAAAAAGAAACTCTACAATTCCTTGAAGCATGCGAAAAACCATTGAGAACCTCGATTCGAGTGAACACTCTGAGAGCGGATCAAGAAGTTGTGATAAAACGAATGAAGGGAAAGAAGATAATCCTTGAACGAATTCCTTGGCTTGATTCAGGGTTTTATGGTGATTTCACAGAAACATCCACACCAGGCGCATTTCTAGAACATATGCTTGGATTCTACTATGTTCAAGGGGTTCCCTCCATGACCACAGTCCAAGTATTAGACCCCCAACCAAATGAAACAGTCTTTGATTTGGCAGCGGCACCAGGAGGAAAAACCACTCACATTGCTCAGCAGATGCACAATACAGGAAGAGTCCTTGCCATCGAGCAGGATCGCCAACGGTTGAATAGCCTTGAGAGCAACATCCTACGTTGTGGCGTCACTAATGCTATTGTTTACAGGGGAGATGCAAAAAAGATACAGGCACTCAATATTCAACCTGATAAAATTCTGCTAGATGCTCCTTGTTCAGGAGAAGGACTGATTCCACTGGATCCGACAAGAAAAACTAGTAAGACGATGGCAGATGTGCATTACTGTGCCACAAGAGAAAATGAAATGTTGGATGCTGCAATCTCTACACTAGCTCCCGAAGGCACAATTGTCTACTCAACCTGTTCGATTGCTCCTGAGGAAAATGAATACATTGTAGATAGTATACTAAAGAAATATCCTGAGATTAAGATTGTACCAATTCCTCTTGACTTTGGTTCAGCAGGATACACGGAACCATTCGGTGTTCATCTAGATGAGTCCTTGAGGCTGGCTCGACGATTTCTACCACATCAAGATGGTACTGAGGGCTTTTTCATCTGTAAGATGATAAAGGAGGCAGCCTAATGAAACTTCAATTGCTCGACACTATCGAGTGGGCGAACATTTCACAATCGATAGAAACGGAGTTTGGTGAAGGAATCAGCAAGAAACTGTTGGGGGATTTAACTCCAATAGCAATAACCGAACGAGACATTAGAACAATCTATCTTATCCCATTATCATGGATGAGTGTTGTACTAGAAGAAGTGCCTGCTGGGTTTGATTTTCATCTGGTCGGAAAGCAATTAGGGGTCATGACAAAAGATCGATTCAGACTTAGTCTTCAGATTCTTCCTGATATGTTGAAACTCACAACAAAAGTACTCATTGTGTCAAGACGCGGCGCTGAGGCATTTACCTATGGCCGGAGCATTCTCAAAGAATCTATAGTATGGTATGACCCCGAATTGAAGAGAGGGCAGAGAGTCCTTGTTGTGAACGAAGACAATGACTGTTTAGGAATTGCTGCCTTGTCCACGGATGCGGAACGAATTAATCGTCTATCTCAAGATAGTCTTGTTGGCAAGAACCTCGTCGATATTGGTTGGTTCATTCGACGGCTCGGTTAAACGAACATATCGCCAGGCCTGTCAGAGGATTCTATAGATTTCCGCATCTTTTCGAGTCGCTCGATTTCACGTGACTCCTCAAGCAGCTGTTCAACATTAGCTTCTACGCCATAGACCTCATTTATCTTCTCAAGCATAGTTGCTGCAGATCGGGGATCGGGACGCCCTCTTGTTGCATATGTAAGTAGACCTATTGCGGGTATATCCAGCATCTCAAGCTCAGCTAATAGCAATGCAAGGGGACCAGCCACGAAGAGACCTTCCTCCAGAAGGGGAACGGACCACTTCTTAAGCTTGGGTTGATACGTTGAGGTTGGAACAGCTCGCATTTCCTGTTCATCTTCCTTAAAACTGGCATCCAAACCTCCGAGAAGCAGTGTTTCATCAAAGGTGTTCTCTGCAATCCAATTAGCTAGTCTATCGATAAAGCCCCACTGCTCAGATTGGTGTGGTTGAAAACGCGGAACTAGGAAAACCATTCTCTTGGGCGCATAGGAATAGAGCTCAAAAGGCAGGACTAGTTTACTGTCCTCCATCGAAACAAAGAGAGGTAGCATATCACTCTTTATGAAGCCAACACGTTCAGCCGCAAGAGTTCGGGTCAAGTGAGCTGTGCTCAGAAATCCCACTTCACCAAGACCATGAAATCCGCAGATAAATGTTGAATTTGGTTTTACCTTGAATCCTTTTTTCAAGATAATCTGAAAGTGTGAGTTGGTAGTAGCTACAAAAGCCATTACTATTCAAGCCTCTAAATGAAAGAACCTATTTCATAATCCTTTCATTATACCTTATAATTAACAGTCAGTAGCCTGCTGCTTTTGAGACTTTGTATGTGTCTGTGTAAGATAGACTTACTCCTCGCGCAGGTAGCTTGAAGTGTTCA
>Ga0224495_10000518_pt1 | contig 30259 bp, 30 predicted proteins | sample SF_Jul11_sed_USG_FD_168128 | JGI IMG/M metagenome (GOLD analysis project Ga0224495, IMG submission 168128) | Sediment microbial communities from San Francisco Bay, California, United States - SF_Jul11_sed_USGS_4_1 | ecosystem: Environmental > Aquatic > Marine > Sediment | place: USA: California... | reverse complement strand
AAGTTGCAGCGCCTTGTCGTATTGTTGCGCCGACAGATTGCGTTCGATGCCGCTGAATGAATCGCTGTAGGTTGCGCACCCGCCCAGCACAAGCACGCCAGACAACAGCGCGGCCCGGCACGCCGCCAGGCACCCCGCTTGGTCTTGCCCAGTATCCAATTAGCTAGAACCTGAGGTTGCTTCGCTCCACCAGCTTCTTGATTTTTTTCTGACCGACCCAGACCTTGCGGTTATCCGCAAGGCTGATCAGCGTCAAATCAACCTGGTAAAAACGCAATTGCGTTTTCCCGGAAACATCAATAATGGTGTTGATGGTGCCTTTCAGCATGAAGTCTGCTCCCTTTTCCTGACCCATCGGCTTGCGGGTCGCCTCGCTGGCATGCAGATCCTGGTCCTTGCGTTCACCGCGTATCTCCTGGCGTTCTGTGGCTGATGCGACAAATTGCACCTGACCCGAATTGATCAATGCCCTTTCCATGTCGGCGACAAAGGTGTTGACGTTGATATGCTCGTGACTCAGGTTGACCACTTCCCCCACGATCACCGCCGGCTGGCGGCTGTTCGCTCGCGTAAACTCGCCGAACCAGGGGCGGTTCAGCACATCCTTGATCATCTCCTCCGAAACCTGCTGGGAGTCGGTATCGTTCCAAGCACCGCTCAGATCCTTGACCACGCCGGCATCCATGCGCGTTACCTCGGTTGAACAGCCGTGAAAAGCCAGGGTCAATGCCAGAACCATCATTGGGACTGGTTTTGAAAAATTCGGCCGCATTATTTATTCTCCTTCGCTACACGATCAAAAATGTTGTCAGCTGAAACCTCAATATACCGCTTCAGGTCCGCATTCATATCCTGGGTGCCGGACAATGTGCTTTTCACCTGTTTCATATCCAGCTCCGCTATGGAATAGATGATGTTTGTCTTTGTGTCACGCCAGCTTCCGATGATCCGGGCGCCGGCAAGATTCACCTTGCTGAGGCTCTTGATCTGGCGCGACACCGACTCTTCAGCGACGCTGGCACCGCTGGACTTTGCGGATGACAGGTAGTCGCTGGTGACCACATCCATATACGTTGACAAAACCCGGGCGACTTCGGCGCGCGCCCGGTCATCCGCGACCGATTTTTGCAAAGCCATGTCGCTCATCGGGGAGGCAGATCCCACGCCGTGGAAAAGCCGCCCATCCTTGTTGTTGAGGATGTTGGTTCCCTTGTTGACCCAATCCGGGGCCCCCTTGATACCCAGATCGCTTTCTACTTCGGTTTTGCCGGAACAGGCAGTTATTGCAATCGTAACCAGAGCCGCACTCAGCATCACTACCAACTTACGGAATATCTTCATGATTTTCTCCTAAAGGTTTGCAAGGGGAAACAGGTAGAAATTTGTCACGGGTGTAAGACAAGAAAATTAGCTACTGATTCATCATAGGTGAAATTTCAGGTTGCCGCAATTACGCTTCGCACGGCAGGCAAATCCGGCTAAAAAGCACGGCAGGCGAATGCACCATATACTACATGTTAAAATCCGCAGCCTTATTGATGGACAATTTACCATGACCGGCAATACTCACCCGATCGAGCAGCTCCTGCTACAGCGTATTCTCATCCTCGATGGCGCGATGGGTACCATGATCCAGCGCCACAAGCTGACCGAAGCGGATTACCGCGGCGAACGTTTCAAGGACTGGCACCGTGACCTCAAGGGCAACAACGACCTGCTGGTGCTGACCCGGCCAGATGTGATCAAGGCGATCCACAGCGAATACCTGGAAGCGGGTGCCGACATCATCGAGACCAATACCTTCGGCGCCAATGCCACCACGCTGAAGTCCTACGGCATGGACTCGCTTAACTACGAGCTGAATGTTGCCGGCGCGCGTCTGGCACGCGAAGCATGTGATGCCTATGCCACGCCGGACAAACCACGCTTCGTTGCCGGGGTGCTGGGCCCGACGGACAAGACAGCCACCATTTCCCCCGACGTCAATGACCCGGCAGCGCGCAACATCACCTTCGACCAGCTGGTGGCCGATTATTCCGACGCGGCGCGCGGCCTGATGGACGGCGGCGCAGACCTGATCCTGATCGAGACCATCTTTGACACCCTCAATGCCAAGGCGGCCATCTTAGCGGTGCAGTCGGTCTTCGAGGAACGCGGCGTTTCGTTGCCGATCATGATTTCCGGGACGATCACCGATGCCTCGGGAAGAACCCTTACCGGCCAGGTGACCGAGGCCTTCTACAACTCGCTGGCCCACGCCAAACCTTTGTCCATCGGCCTGAACTGCGCGCTCGGCGCCGAAGATTTGCGCCAGTACGTAGAGGAGATGTCGCGCGTCGCCAACTGTTTTGTTTCCGCACACCCGAATGCCGGCCTGCCCAACCCGCTGGCCGAAACCGGCTACGACGACACGCCCGAAAACATGGCAGGCCACATCAGGGAATGGGCGCAAAGCGGCTTTCTGAACATCATCGGCGGCTGCTGCGGCACCTCGCCCGCCTTCATCAAGGCGATTGCCGAGACGGTCAGGGATATCGCGCCGCGCAGAATCCCGCACAACCCTGTCGAGTGCCGCCTGTCCGGGCTGGAGCCGTTCAACATCGGCAACGACTCGCTGTTCGTCAACGTCGGCGAACGTTGCAATGTCACCGGCTCGGCCAGGTTCAAGCGCCTGATCCTCGAGGGCCAGTACGATGAAGCGCTGGAGGTCGCCAAACAACAAGTGGAAAACGGCGCGCAGGTGATCGACATCAACATGGACGAGGCGATGCTGGACGGCGAGGCCGCGATGGCGAAGTTCCTCAACCTGATTGCCTCCGAGCCGGACATCTCCAAGGTGCCGGTGATGATCGACTCGTCGAAATGGAGCATCATCAATGCCGGGCTGAAGTGCGTGCAGGGCAAGTCCATCGTCAACTCGATCTCCCTGAAAGAAGGTGAGGAGAACTTCATCAGATATGCGAACCTTGTGCGCAAGTACGGCGCAGCGGCAGTGGTGATGGCGTTCGACGAACAGGGGCAAGCCGATACCTACAAACGCAAGACCGAGATCTGCAAGCGCAGCTATGACATCCTGGTCAACAAGGTCGGCTTCCCGCCCGAGGACATCATCTTCGACCCGAACATCTTCGCCATCGCCACCGGCATCGAGGAGCACAACAACTATGCGGTGGACTTCATCGAGGCGACCGCGTGGATACGCAAGAACCTGCCCTATGCCAAGGTCAGCGGCGGTGTATCGAATGTGTCGTTCTCGTTCCGCGGCAACGAACCGGTGCGCGAGGCGATCCACACCGTATTCCTGTACCACGCCATCAAGGCGGGGCTGACCATGGGCATCGTCAACGCCGGGCAGCTCGGCGTGTACGAGGAGATTCCGAAGGAACTACGCGACGCGGTCGAGGACGTGGTGCTGAACCGCAGTCCCGATGCCGGCGAAAAACTGGTCAAGCTGGCGGAGAACGTCAAGGGCGGCGGCAAGGCGCAGGTGGAAGACCTGGAATGGCGCAAGGGCACGGTACAGGAGCGCATCACCCACGCGCTGGTGCGCGGCATCACCACCTTCATCGTCGAGGACACCGAAGAGGCGCGCCAGCAGGCGAAGTTTCCGGTCGAGGTGATCGAAGGTCCGTTGATGACCGGCATGAACGTGGTCGGCGACCTGTTCGGAGCGGGCAAGATGTTCCTGCCGCAGGTGGTGAAATCGGCGCGCGTGATGAAGCAGGCGGTGGCGCATCTGGTGCCATACATCGAGGCGGAAAAACTGCGCACCGGCAACACCAGCGCCAAGGGCAAGATCGTCATGGCGACCGTCAAAGGCGACGTCCACGACATCGGCAAGAACATCGTCACGGTGGTGTTGCAGTGCAACAACTTTGAGGTGGTGAATATGGGCGTGATGGTGCCGTGCCAGCAGATCCTCGACGCCGCACATGAACACAACGCGGACATCATCGGGCTGTCCGGCCTTATCACGCCGTCGCTGGAAGAAATGGCACATGTGGCCAAGGAGATGGAACGCCAGGGCTTCAAGATCCCGCTGCTGATTGGCGGCGCAACCACTTCGCGCGTGCATACCGCGGTAAAAATCGCACCGAATTATCCGAACGGCGTGACGGTGTATGCCACTGATGCGTCGCGCGCAGTGGGCATATGCAGCAATCTGCTCAGCGATACGCTGCGCGACGAGTATGTCGCGGGCGTCAAGGCAGACTATAACGAAGCACGCGAACAGCACGAAGGCAAGAAAAGCAATGCGGTACGTGTCACGCTGGCAGAGGCGCGGAAGCGCGGGCTGAAGACCGACTGGAAAAACTACACGCCGCCCATGCCAAAACTGCTGGGCGTACAGAAACTGGAAGGTTACCCGCTCGACATCCTCGTCGATTTTATTGACTGGTCGCCGTTCTTCCAGGCATGGGAACTCTCGGGCCGCTACCCGAAGATACTGCAGGACAAGGTGGTGGGTGAGGAAGCGCGCAAGCTGTTCGCCGACGCGCAGGCGATGCTGAAAAAACTTATCAAGGAAAAATGGCTAACCGCGAACGCGGTGTTCGGCCTGTTCCCCGCCAATACCGTGGGTAGCGACGACATCGAGATCTATACGGACGAAAAGCGCAACAAGGTTACGATGACCTGGCATAACCTGCGCCAGCAGACGAAGAAACCGGATGACATTCCCAATTACTGCCTGGCCGACTACATTGCACCCCAAGACAGCAAGGTCAAGGATTACATTGGCGCGTTCGCCGTCACCACCGGCATCGGCATCGAGAAGAAGATGCAGGAGTTCGAAAAGGCGCATGACGACTACAGCGCCATCATGTTGCAGACACTGGCCGACCGCCTGGCCGAAGCCTTCGCCGAGCACCTTCACCTGCGAGTGCGCCGTGAGTTCTGGGGCTATGTAGCGGATGAGGGTTTGGGCAACGACGATCTCATCGCGGAAAAATACCAGGGCATCCGCCCCGCGCCCGGCTATCCCGCCTGCCCCGAGCACAGCGAGAAGGGCCCGCTTTTCGAGCTGCTGCAAGCGCCGCAAAACGCCGGCATCACGCTGACCGAGAGCTTTGCGATGTTGCCGACGGCGGCGGTGTCCGGCTTCTATTTTTCGCACCCCGAGGCGAAGTACTTCGCCACCGGCAAGATCGACAAGGATCAAGTCGTGGACTATGCGCAGCGCAAGGGCTGGACAGTAGAGCAGGCGGAACGGTGGCTGGCACCGGTGCTGGGTTATTAACTGAGTGATGGTGTGACGCCTGGGGCTATCCCTTTGCAATGTGCGAACCAGGCGAACAGCATCATGTTTTACCGCCGATCCGCTGCTGACAGTCGGCATTTTTTAAACCCGGCCTCGTTATAAATAGGCCACAACACTTAAGGAAAAACGCGTCATGAGCGAACTGATCAAGACCGATATTCAACTGGGAGAAGGTACGGAAGCCACCGCAGGCAGGCTGGTGCTGGTGCACTACACCGGCTGGTTGTACGACGAGGCCGCGCCCGGCAACAAAGGCCGGAAGTTCGACAGCTCGCACGACCGCGCCGAACCTTTTGACTTTCCGCTTGGCGCAGGGCATGTCATCAAGGGCTGGGATCAGGGCGTGGAGGGCATGAAAGTCGGCGGTCAACGCACCCTGCGCGTTCCGCCCGAAATGGGCTATGGCGCGCGTGGTGCGGGTGGCGTGATCCCGCCGAATGCGACACTGGTATTCGACGTCGAGCTACTTGCCGTGCGCTGAATAGTCCAACAACAAATATAGTAATCACGAAGAAGCATACAACATGACAAAAAATTCGCTGCTCTTATCTCTGGCCCTGTTACTGGCCGCCGCTCTTTCTATCACCGCCTGCTCCGAACAATCGGCAAATCAGAATAAACCAGTCATCGTAAAAGAGCTGGTCAAGACCGACACGAAAGTCGGCGAAGGTGCAGAGGCTGTTGATGGCCGCAACGTATCGGTGCATTACACCGGCTGGCTGTATGACGACGCGCTTCTCAGCCACAAGGGGCGAAAATTCGACAGCTCCCTCGACCGCGGCCAGCCGTTCGAATTCCAGCTCGGCGCAGGCCGTGTCATCCGCGGCTGGGACCAGGGCGTGGCCGGCATGAAGGTCGGTGGACAGCGCACGCTGATCATTCCCGCACACCTGGGTTATGGCCCGATCGGCGCGGGCGAGGCGATCCCTCCGAATACGGCACTGGTGTTCGATGTGGAGCTGATGGCTGTTAAGTAGTTTTTGGCAGCCTTTGAAAGGCTCTGGCACACCCTTATATTTCGGTTTGCATGATGCGCACCTTTTTTGCCGTTTGTACCGAACCCCTGCCTGCGTGTTAATATTTGCATGCAGCACCCGGAAGGCAACATCCATGACGGAGCAGGCACGATGGCTAAAGTGATTACAACGGACTTGAAGGTCGGGGAAGGACAACTTGCCACCGACGGCAAGCTTGTAACGGTGCATTACACCGGCTGGCTTTTCGATGCTGCCGCCGATAAGTACAAGGGTGCCAAATTTGACAGTTCGCTCGATCGCAACGAGCCCTTTGAATTCCAGCTGGGTGTGGGGATGGTGATCCAGGGGTGGGACATGGGCGTTGCAGGCATGAAGGTCGGCGGGGAACGTACGCTGATCATCCCGGCCGAACTGGGTTATGGCTCACGAGGTGCGGGTGCGGCGATCCCTCCGGACGCCACCCTGATCTTCGATGTCGAGCTGCTCGCCGTCCGCTGACGCCGCCTTACCCGGTCTTAGCATACCCAGCATTCCGCCCTACCGTCCGACAAACCGCATATCCGAAGGCATCAAAATGGGACAGATCTCGCACCCGCTGCTGATTACGGCACTGATGCTTGCCGTTTCCAACCTGTTCATGACGTTCGCCTGGTACGGGCACCTGAAAAATCTGGCGACATCGCCATGGTATATCGCCGCGCTGGTCAGTTGGGGGATCGCGTTATTCGAATACCTGCTGCAGGTGCCAGCGAACCGCATCGGTTATACCGTGATGGATCTTGGGCAACTGAAGATCCTCCAGGAGGTCATCACCCTGTCGGTGTTCGTGCCCTTCGCAGTGCTGTATATGAACCAGCCGCTGAAGCTGGATTACCTGTTTGCTGCGCTATGCCTGATGGGTGCGGTTTACTTCATTTTCAGAGCATAATATCCCAACTACTGAAAACACCTGACAAGGAATGGATATTCACCCTTTATTACAGGCAGTTTTGGCCTCTCCCCTGTCCACCTGATAACCATGACTAAACCACCACACATCCATATCCTGGGAATCTGCGGCACCTTCATGGGCGGCATCGCGGCGATTGCCAAGCAATCCGGTTACCGTGTAACCGGCTGTGATGCCAATGTCTATCCACCGATGAGCACGCAGCTGGAAGCGCAGGGCATCGAGCTGATCGAGGGCTTTGGCGTCGACCAGATCGATCTCGAGCCGGGCGTGTTCGTGATCGGCAATGTCGTGTCTCGCGGCAACACGCTGATGGAGGAGATACTCAACCGTAATCTGCCCTATGTTTCCGGGCCTCAATGGCTGGCAGACACGCTTTTGCGCGACAAATGGGTGATCGGTGTGGCGGGCACGCACGGCAAAACTTCCACGTCGTCGATGCTGGCGTGGATACTGGAATACTTAGGGCTGAATCCCGGCTTCCTCATTGGCGGCGTACCCCAGAATTTCGGTGTTTCGGCACGTATCACCGAATCGCCGTTCTTTGTCATCGAGGCCGACGAATACGACACGGCTTTTTTCGACAAGCGCTCCAAATTCGTGCACTACCGCCCGCGCACCGTGATTCTCAATAACCTGGAATTCGATCACGCCGATATTTTTCCGGATCTGGCCAGCATCGAGACGCAGTTCCATCATCTGGTGCGCACCATTCCCGGCAAGGGTTTGATTGTAAGCAATGCGCGCGAGAAATCGTTACAGCGCGTGCTTCAGCGGGGTTGCTGGACGCAGGTCGAGAATTTCGGCAGCAATGAGGGCTGGAATATTGACAAGCATGATCGCGTGACGCTGAACGGCGAACCACAGGGTGCGCTCGAATGGGACCTGCTCGGCGAACATAACCGTATGAACGCCCTTGCCGCACTCGCTGCCGCACGCCATGCAGGCGTGCCTGTGGAACAGGCTTTGTCTGCGTTAAGCAAATTCAAGAACGTGAAGCGGCGCATGGAGATACGTGGCACGGTAAACGACATCATTGTTTACGACGACTTTGCGCATCACCCCACCGCGATCGACACGACCATCGCGGGCTTACGCCGCAAGATCGGGGCAGCCAGGATACTGGCGGTGCTGGAGCCGCGCTCCAACACGATGAAGCTTGGCGTGATGAAGGATTCCCTGCCAGAAAGCCTGAAAGAGGCGGACCTGGTATTTTGCTACGCCGGAAACCTGGGGTGGGATGTACGCGGCGCACTTGCACCGCTGGGCAAGAAGACCGCTGTCATGGATGAACTCAACGAATTGATCGATGCCATCGTATCCGCCGCAAAGCCGGGCGACCATGTGTTGGTGATGAGCAATGGCGGGTTTGGCGGGATACACGAGAAACTGCTGAAAAAACTATCTCAGGGGTAAAAGGCAGGCCAAATGGATAGATATTTATTGGCGGCTGTTTCCGACACATTGCAGTCGTTCAACTTTGCAATTGGTGCGCCCGAAGAGATAAATCTGGGCACTGACAATTTATCGTTTTATTTCCACATTTCTAATTAATCCAAATCGATAGATTGGAAAACTCACCCACTAGACGCTTTATGTTGGCATGACCAATAGCCATTCCTACGCTCGTCAGGGTAAATTTTTTCATATGAGATGATGCCCATATTGAAAACACCTGTTCCATATATGGCCTAATGGATACGCATTTATTAATTGCTTCCTCATCGCTCATCAATTTTTGGTCGAACAGGGAAATTATCTTGACTCTGTCCTCTTGTTCTATTGAGTTAGCGTCTAGGAGTTTCTCAAGAACCTCCTTATTTGTGGCCCTTACTTGGAACTTATTCGGGTCGTTTAAACACGGCATAAAGAAACGTTGGTCGAGGCCAATCGTTATTCCTCTTTGAGTCACTTCTGCTGCGTCGAAACCCTTTAAGAACATTCCTTGATAGATCTTCTTCAATATTGCTACGAGCATGATCTGACCCATGCCGATAGATCCGCATCCAGAATACTCAAGATGCTGATAGCATGAGTCGCTCTTGATTAATTTATCAGCAAACGGCAATACATGCTTATCAAAATACTCACCAAGCATTTGGTGATTTCCAACTCCTGGGCTCTGCGTATATTTGAAGAGGAAAATGATAGCCAAAGCCGATAACTGATCATTTGTGAGTTTTGGGGCTGTGCTTAGCGACTCATTAAGGACTATTTGAAGTATGTCTCGTTGCTCATGCTTGCTTCTATCCACTAGCAAGTCCACAAGCAGGGCACCGAGTTCTTTATCACCAGCGCTTGCATATTCTTGCTGAACGGTAAAAAGTGCACGTTGAAAGGCAGGGTCTTCTGCCTTTGAAAATCCTGTTGGGTTCTCAGACTGCAATTTCTTTAGAAAGTCTTCAGTGATTTCTGCAGCCCTTGCTCCAGCAATTTCATGAGCCTTACCGACAAGTTCATAGAAGTTGGCGCGAAAAACATCTAAAGCAACTTGTTTTACATCGGAGTATGAAAGTCCTTGATGGACAACAATCTCATTAGCCTGAATGTTGGTCGAGTTATCACCTGATTGTTGTTCTTGCTTACTCATCGGCATTATTGGACTTAATTGTGACGTTCCCACCAACTTGGATGTTGGTAGAGTAGCTTCCGCTCTTCTGAACTTGCTTATTACTTTTTTTGACAAAAAACCAACCAAGAACTGCAAGGGGGACAGCTACGGCTATTCCACTAAATAGCCATTCGCTGTTTTTAATGATCCAGTCCAATTCAATCTCCTGATGTCACAAATATATTGTCCCCGTCCAAGTAACACGGGGGGCTCCAAATACATCAATCACAATTTAGCAGTAACCGCCATATTCCGCTAATGGCACATAGCGGGAGTCGCGCGCCTCTATCCTAAAATTCCTCCGAGACGAACAACCAACCAGGTTCTGCTATCAAGTGTTTCAAGTTTGATTCGGCCGCAGATCCATTATCGTCCGCAAGCCACCTTCTTTCCTGCTATTCCTGTTCGTCCAGCCCCAGTTCCTGAATTTTTCGCGTCAGGGTGTTGCGGCCGATACCCAGCAGGGCGGCCGCTTCGATGCGACGCCCGCCGGTGTGCTGTAAAGCCTGCAGGATCAGGGTGCGCTCGAATTGTTCTGAGAACTTGCCCATGATGTGGTCTTCGCCGCGCTGCAAGGCCAACCCGGCATGTTGTGCCAGCGCAGTGCACCAGTCACCTCCGGAGGCAGGGGTTTCATTACGCCATTCAGGCGGAAGGTCGGCAATCTCTATCCTTTGCGTGGTCGCCATCACGGCAAGCCAGTGGCACAGGTTTTCAAGCTGGCGCACGTTGCCGGGAAAGTCTCTTGCAGAAAGGTGGCGTAAGGCTTCGTCGCTCAATTGCTTCTGTTCCACGCCGAGTTCCCGCGTGCTCTTTTGCATGAAATATTTTGCCAGCAGCGGGATGTCCTCGCGCCGCTCGCGCAGCGGGGGCAAACGCAGGCGGATCACGTTAAGCCGGTGAAACAGGTCTTCGCGAAACAGCCCCTGCTTGACCCGCTCCTCAAGATCCTGATGTGTGGCTGCGATGATGCGCACGTTGGCTTTGATCGGCTGCTGTCCGCCGACGCGGTAAAAATCGCCATCCGACAGGACGCGTAACAGGCGGGTCTGCAGTTCGGCTGGCATGTCGCCGATCTCGTCGAGAAACAGCGTGCCACCTTCTGCCTGTTCGAAGCGGCCTTGCCGTGCCGCCGCCGCCCCCGTGAACGCGCCGCGCTCATGGCCGAAAAGCTCGGACTCGAGCAGGTCCCGCGGGATCGCAGCGGTGTTGATTGCAATGAAAGGTTTTCCGGCCCGGGGGCTATGACGATGGAGTGCGCGCGCCACCAGCTCCTTGCCGGTACCCGATTCGCCGTTGATCAGCACGGTCGCGTTGGATTGCGAAAGCTTGCCGATGGTGCGGAATATTTCCTGCATCGCGGGCGCCTGGCCAAGGATGCCGGCGGAGGCCTCTTTTTCAAGAGCATCACCCGGTTTGCGCTGGCTATGCTCCAGTGCGCGCCTGATCAGCTCGAGTGCGTGATTGACATCGAACGGTTTGGGCAGATAATCGAACGCACCGCCCTGAAACGCAGAGACGGCGCTTTCCAAGTCTGAATACGCGGTCATGATGATGGCCGGGATGAGCGGATCGCGCTGATGCAACGCACGCAGGAAATCCAGGCCGGTACTGCCTGGCATGCGGATATCGCTGACCGCTACCTGCGGCAAGCTTTTTTCCAGCGCGGATATCGCTTCGTCTCCCGTGGCGAAGCTTCTGAATTCGATATTTTCACGGGACAGGGCTTTTTCCAGTACCCAGCGTATCGAGCGGTCGTCATCAATGATCCAGACGGATTTCATTTCACCTCTGCAAGGTCAGGTTATCAACTTCAATCATTCAAGCGCCCCCTATCTTTCAGGATAGTGGCAGTAGCACGGTAAAACACGTATGCCCGGGTTCGCTTTCAAACTCGATCGTGCCCTGGTGCTGGCTGATAAAGTCCTGCGCCAGTGTCAGCCCGAGCCCGTGGCCGTCGGCATGCCCCGAAACCAGCGGGTAAAAAATCTTGTCCTGCAGTTCCGGCGGGATACCTGGGCCATTGTCGATAACCTGCACCATTATCGCCAGCCGGAAACGGCGTTTTGCCAAGGTCACCTGCCGCGCGATGCGCGTACGCAACGTGATGGTGCCCTTGCGCTCCATCGCCTGCACAGCGTTGCGCACGATGTTGAGCATGGCCTGGATCAGCTGCTCCTTGTCACCCAGCAATGACGGCAGGCTGGTATCGTAATCGCGCTGGATATCCAGGCCTTCTGGAACCTCCGCCAGCGCAACGCTGCGCACCCGTTCAAGCACTTCGTGGATGTTAAGTTCGCTGCGCTGTGCTGCATGCTGCGGAGTGAGCAGCTTTTCCAGCAATGACCGTAGCCGGTCAGCCTCCTGCACGATGACCTGCGTATATTCCCGCAAGGCGGGCCTTTCAAGTTCCTGCTCCAGTAATTGCGCCGCACCACGTATCCCGCCCAGCGGATTTTTGATCTCGTGCGCTAGGTTGCGCAACAGCAGCCGGTTGGCTTGTGTCTGGTCCAGCATCTGTTCTTCACGGGCCAATTTCAGCGGCGTATCCATCGGGTGGAATTCCAGCAGCATGTAGCGCTGGTCCAGCTGAAGCGGCGTTGCGGAAAAATGCAGGTGTAATTTCGGGTGTGCATAGGTGCCGATCCTGAGATCATGTTCGATATATTTGGCATTGCTGCTGGCAGCATTCTGAACGGCGCTCATCAAATGCGCTGAATTGGGGAAAACCTGCATCACCGGATGGCCCCGCAGGTTCTTGCCACTCACATCGAACATGCCCTCCGCGGCATGGTTCAGATAAGCTACGCACATATTCTCATCCAGCAAGAGGATGGCGGTTGTAAGATGGTCCAGCGTCAGAAGTGAATAATCTGTCATATCCGCTATAGTGCAGAAAACATGCCGGAGTTTCGTTTATTGTTTCAGCTTGGAAATTTCTGTTTTCAGTGCCTCGACATTTTTCTGGTGTATCTCGACCTGTTCTGTCAGCCGCTTGACGTTCTCTTCATATTTGGCAACATTGCGAAAGGTTTTTCCGTCCGGCCCCTGGTAAACTTCAGGGCTGACGTTTTCCAGGTTTTGTTTGGATTCAGCGAGCAGTTTTTCTTCTGCATCAAGCTCATCCTGCAGGATTTTGCGGCGTGTTTCATCCCGGTCTTTCTGGGTGGCATCGTCGACTTTGGGAAAATCATTTGGCGACTTTACTCTGGCAGGCGGAACCATGGTGGGCAGCGGTTTAAGGTCAAGCCGTTTGCTTCCTTTGCTGGGCGTACTGGAATATGTGACATGCCCGTTCTCGTCAATCGACTTGTAAATTTCCGCTTTCACCAGCAAGGGCCAGCAGCACAATGCAGCAAACAAACATGCGAGCCTCATTTTCGAACTCCTCGAAGTAACGCGGCAAGTATAGGGCAAGCAGCATAGGCAGACAAACGATAGTAAAAAGAATAAACGGGGCTTTCGCCCCGTTTTGTTTTCTCAATCCTGCATCAGTTTAGATGCTGTAATACATGTCGAACTCGACAGGGTGTGTCGTCATCCGGATGCGGTTCACCTCTTCCATCTTCAAGGCGATGAACGCATCGATGAAGTCGTTCGAGAAAACGCCGCCGCGGGTCAGGAACTCGCGATCTTTGTCCAGATTAGCCAATGCTTCGGGCAGCGATACACAAACAGTCGGTATTTTTGCGTCTTCTTCGGGAGGCAGATCGTAAAGGTTCTTGTCTGCCGGGTCTCCCGGGTGGATCTTGTTCTGGATTCCGTCCAGACCCGCCATCATCAGGGCTGCAAAACACAGGTAAGGGTTTGCAGTTGGATCCGGAAAACGGGTCTCAATGCGGCGTGCCTTGTCGCTGGCCACGTGCGGAATACGGATCGACGCGGAGCGGTTCTTGGCCGAATAGGCCATTTTTACCGGAGCCTCGTAGTGAGGCACCAGCCGTTTGTAGGAGTTTGTGCTCGGGTTGGTGATCGCATTCAGCGCCTTGGCATGTTTGATGATGCCGCCGATGTAATAGAGCGCGGTCTCCGACAGTCCCGCATAGCCATTTCCTGCAAACGTGTTCTTGCCATCCTTCCAGATGGACTGGTGCACGTGCATGCCGGAGCCATTGTCGCCGACGATGGGTTTTGGCATGAAAGTAGCCGTCTTGCCATACTGGTGCGCTACATTATGAACGACATACTTCAGCACCTGAGTCTGATCAGCACGGCGCACCAGAGTGTTGAATTTGGTGCCGATCTCGCACTGTCCCGCTGTTGCCACTTCGTGATGGTGAACTTCAACTTCGATACCGATATCTTCCAGTGCCAAGCACATCGCCGCGCGAACATCGTTCAGGCTGTCTACCGGCGGAACAGGGAAATAACCCCCCTTGACCATCGGCCGGTGCCCGGTGTTTCCGCCCTCGAACTTCTCCCCGGTTGCCCAGGCGGCTTCCTCGGAGTTGATCCTCAGCGTACAGCCCGACATATCAACCGTCCAGTTCACCGAATCAAAAATAAAGAATTCGGGTTCCGGCCCAAAATATGCCGTATCACCGATTCCGCTGGATTTGAGGTATGCCTCTGCACGCTTGGCGATCGAGCGGGGATCACGATCATAGCCCTTGCCGTCAGTCGGTTCGATCACATCACAGGTGATCACCAGGGTGTTTTCATCCATGAACGGGTCAAGATAGGCCGTTGACGGGTCAGGCATCAGCAGCATATCGGATGCCTGGATACCCTTCCATCCGGCGATGGAAGAACCGTCAAAGGCATGGCCGTCTTCAAATTTTTCCTGGCCGACATATTTAGCCGGAACTCCTACATGCTGTTCCTTGCCGCGCGTGTCGGTAAACCTGAAATCCACGAATTTTACATCGCGATCCTTGATCATCTTCAACACATCATTTACCGACATCGTCATGAATCTCTCCTGAATACAAAAAATTGAATAATTAATACCCTCGATAGCCTGATGCAGAAAACGTGCCAGCAGGCTTATAAAACGCAGGCGGCCATTGTGCCACCAAGCGCGTTACAAGGCACATAAAATATATGCACCGTATACGGGCATTTTAAGCCGCTGCGCACTACTTTTGTGCATGAATGCGGTGCAAATGGATGCTTCGGAAGAGATCGTCATTTTGTACCAGTTCATTACACTGTGACTGCAAAGCCACAAGATCTTCTTCGAGGCATTGGTTTGAGGGTAGATAGATCTCCGCTTCGACTTGGCCATCCAGGTAATGGAATACCACGCGTTTATCTTCGAGACTGAAATCCTTCAATCGGTCAGCCAGATGCGCAAGCAAAACTGGCCTGCTCGGCAGGTGTGCATTGGGTTTGGCTTGAAGGTCGTCTTCTGGGTCGATGTGCACCAGAACGTCCAGTACATGATGGTTTTTCAATACTGCATGGCGCGCCAGCTCGGCGATGTAATGCCCTTCGGAAACGCTGATCTTCGGGTCGACCATGATATGTGCGTCGACCAAGGCGTTATCGGCCATCTTGCGGGTACGCAGTTCATGAAGGCCGCGCACCCCATGCGTATTGAGGAGGGTTTGCCGGATTGCCTTGACCTCCTCTTCATCCAGGCCTGTGTCAATCAGCTCTTCCATGGCTTCGAGCGCCAGCTTGCCGCCCATATGTGCGATCATCACACCCACAACGGCTGCAGCCAGCAGGTCAAAGAAAGTGTAGCCAAGCAGGTTACCTATCACCCCGACAATGACTACCAGAGAGGAAGCTGCATCGGATCGGGCATGCCACGCATTGGCCACCAGCATCTGGGAACGCACCCGCTTCGCGACAGCCAGCATGTAGCGGAACATGCCTTCTTTTGCAATCAATGCGGTAACCGCAATGGCGAGCGCGAACGGATTTACCGTTTTCAAAGCCTCGGGGTTTTGCAGGCGCATTGCGGCGGCAACCAGCAAAGCGACACCGAGCACTGCTAGGAAAGAACCCAGAATAAGCGTCGCCGCAGTTTCTACCCGGGCATGCCCATAGGGGTGATCGGCATCCGCATGGCGGTTTCCATGCCGGTTTGCATATAACACCAATATGTCGGACATCAAATCTGACAATGAATGCAATCCATCTGCCATCAGGGCCTGGGAATGCGAAAAGAAGCCCCCGATTACCTGAAAGAACGTCAACAGCAGATTTATGATTATGCTGACCCAGGTACTTTTTTTTGCGGCAGCAAAGCGCTCTGGATGCATCGGCTCAAAGATTCCGATAGTTTCATGTCTTTGATCCGGAGAAATGTGATTTTTCATTTCGGTTGCGATAATATGCGTTTATGTTGCGCAGCATAACATTAGCGCAGGAATCGTTAAACATCGCTATTTGAAAGAATCAACATGGGGAAAATTTCAGAAATTTTACAAACTGCCCAACAGCGTGCAAAAGACATGGGCTTGCCCTACGAAGGCGCTTTATTGCCAGAAGAAGCTTATGAAATCATGCAATCTGCGCCCGGCGCCAAACTTGTGGATGTACGCACACGTGCTGAAATCGACTGGGTCGGCAAAATTCCGGACGCTGTGGAGATCGAATGGTTAACCTATCCCGGAATGCGCCCCAATGCACACTTTCTGGCACAACTGGAGCAACAAGTCGATAAGGAGGCTTTGGTCATGTTTATTTGCCGGAGCGCGGCGCGCTCGCATTCTGCTGCGACTGCTGCAACTGAAGCGGGATATTCGGATTGCTACAATGTTCTTGAGGGTTTTGAGGGAGACAGGAATAACAGCAACCAGCGAAATACCATAGGTGGGTGGCGGGTGGCCGGTCTTCCATGGGAACAGGGCTAATCGCCGAATAAGCTTTTGACAGCGGCTTTTTAACAATTCTGTACTCAACATGTTTAAATTCAAACAGGATTTCATCCGTTTTGCCGTACAAAATAAAGTCTTATGTTTCGGTGAGTTTCTAACGAAGGCGGGCCGGCTATCTCCATACTTTTTTAATGCAGGCTTGTTCAACGATGGCGCATCATTGAGAAGCCTGTCTCAATTTTATGCTCAGGCGATCCTTGCTTCTGGAATTTCTTTCAACGTGTTGTTTGGCCCGGCTTATAAGGGCATTCCACTAGTTGCGGGCACAGCAATCGCGCTTGCGGAGCAGGGTACTAATGTGCCCTTCTGCTATAACCGCAAGGAAGCCAAAGACCATGGCGAGGGTGGTACGATAGTTGGCGCAAAACTGCAGGGAAGGGTGCTGATTATTGATGACGTGATATCAGCGGGCACTTCTGTGAAAGAATCCATAGAATTGATTACCTCTTCGGGCGCTGAGCCTTGCGGGGTGGTTATTGCGCTTGACCGAATGGAACGCGGCCAAGGCGAACTTTCAGCTGTTCAGGAAGTTCAACGCGACTATAATATTCCCGTTGTTTCCATTGCCTCATTGGATGACCTTCTTGGGTATTTGCATAATGAACCAGAAATGTTGCAGAATCTTCAAGCGACACAACTGTACCGTGATAAATACGGAGTACAAAATGACTAGACAAAAACCCTTTTCAGCATTTGCCGCAAGCGTAATATTTACTTTGGGTATTTCATGCAGCCTTCCGGCTATGTCGAAACTGTACAAGTGGGTTGATGAGAACGGTACAACTCACTACGGCGAAACGATTCCCCCACAATACGCCGATAAAAACAGGGCTGTTTTGGACAATTCCGGACGAATAGTTAATGAACAGGAAGTACTGTCCCCTGAAGAGCGTCGTGAAGCCCGCAAGGCAAGGGAGCAGGAGGAAGCAAATAAACACGCCGAAGAACAGGAGGCGCTTGAAAAAAAGCGTTATGACAAAGCATTAATTGATACCTATAGTAATGAAAATGAAATCGAGCTCGCTCGCAATCGCAATCTTCAGCAAATCGAATTGCGCATTAATGGCATCAACGCAAACATCAGGATAGCCAATGAAAATGTGCAGAATTTGCAGAAGGAAGCTGACGGATACATAAACGCGAATAAAGAAGTTCCTGATTCGCTACAATCTGATTTACAACTTGCCCAGAAACGGCTTGAAAAACTACAAAAGGATCTTGAAAAACCGGTTGCCGAAAAAGAAGCCATGAATGCGCGTTATGATGCCGACAAGGCCAGATACAAGGAACTCACAGGAAAATAAGCATCTGAAATATAGTCATCCAACATTTGACCATAATATTTTGCCAACACAGCGCGAGAGAAAAATTCGATCAACCCTCCAGAACCTGCATGTGCAGCCCCAATGATCTCCACTGTTTTACTTCTTCAAGCAATGCGGTTTCTGTTAATGGATTCAGGGACAACCACCCCGCTTCAATAGTGATAATAAACTTGCTACTTGCAAAATGAACGTGCAGTTCCGGCAAAATTATGTCACCACGATTTCGATAGAACAACACAGCAAGGCGCAAGCTGATCGCCAGCATAATATCTGCGCTATCCCTTAATTCATTTTGCAGCTTTGTTAAACTACCGCGCTGCGACATGGCCAGCAAGCTTAGGCGAGCCTGTTCTTTTTTTGAAAAACCAGGCATATCGGCGTTAGCTAGGATATAGGCTGTATGCTTGTGATATCCGCTGTGTGCGACACTAATACCGATTTCGTGGAGTTTTGACACCCAGTCAAGCATTTGAATCGAGCTTTCTATGGCCTCCTCGCCAATAAGCTGGCGCGCCAACAGGTTGGCAAGTTTCGACACACGAACAGCCTGCTTTTCATCGACATGATAGCGTGCCATGAACTGCTTCACTGTAAGTTCACGCATGTCGTTATTGTGATAACGCCCCCATAGGTCATAAAGCACACCCTCACGCAACGCTCCCAGAGCAGTGTTCATATGCGTTATATCAAGCTCGCAAAATGCCGCATATAAAATAGCAAAGCCACCGGCCAGTGCCTGTGTTCTGTCTGGGCGTATCCCTTGCAAGCCAAGTTCCTCCACATCTCCAGCCTTTAGCAACGCTGAGCGCAACTTTTCAAGGCTTTCGCGCGTAATCCCGCTTTTGCTGTAGCCGTTCAGTTCAGATATCTCGGCAATCGCTTTCACGGTTCCTGACGAGCCAAAGGCCTGTCCCCACGCACATTTATAGTCGGATATGATGGTTTGCAGCTCTACACTCGCTGCAAGTTCAGCCTCTTTAAGGTTTTGTTTCGTAATTTTGCCATCAGGGAAATATCTGTTACTGAAGCTCACGCAACCCATGTACAGACTTTCCATTTTGAAGGGAGTGATCCCTTCTCCAATGATGAATTCGGTTGATCACCGTCCGATATCAATTACTAGCCGCTTGTCATCTGATTGCGGAAGGCTGTGTGCCACTCCAAGGTAGATCAGCCTTGCCTCCTCGCGCCCAGCTATAACTTCTATTGGGAATCCCAGTATGTGCTCCGCCTGTGGGATGAAATCGCTGGCATTTTTTGCGACTCTGAGCGAATTGGTTCCGACTGCTCGCACAGCTTTACGAGGCAAATCACGCAAGCGCTCTGAAAATTTCCCCAGTGCATCAAGAGCGCGTTGCTGAGCGGCAGTATCGAGGTATTTGTCAGCTGAAAGCCCGGCAGCAAGGCGTACCGGTTCGCGCAGGCCGTCCAGCATGTAAAGCTGGTCTCCTTCAACGCGTGCAACTTGAAGACGAAAGCTGTTTGACCCCAAGTCAACGGCAGCCAGAATAGGTTGATGATGCACTATTGCTGAATTTCCCGGTCAATCTGATCCACTGTGATGTGGCGTACGTCACGCCCTTTAACCATGTATATTACGTATTCGGACATGTTTTTTGCATGATCGCCGATGCGTTCAATGGCTTTGGCAACAAACAGGATTTCCAGAGAATTTGAGATTGTGCGCGGATCTTCCATCATGAAAGTAATGAGGTAACGCATGATTGCACGAAATTCTTCATCCACCTGATCATCCTGCCGCACTACCTGTGCAGCCATTTGCACATCCAGCCGCGCAAATGCGTCGAGTGATTTGCGCAGCATATCCAGAGCGATTTCAGCAGCATGTTTTATCTCGTGATAGCGTGGAATGGCAAGCCCTTGTTTCTGTGACAAGAGTTTAGCCATACGTGCGATTTTTTCAGCCTCATCCCCAATTCTTTCAAGGTCAGTAATAGTCTTAATGACCGCCATTACCAATCGCAGATCACCCGCAGCAGGCTGGCGACGAGCAATCACCTGGCTGCAAGCCTCGTCGATTTTGACTTCCATCGCATTAACACGGTGATCGTCATTTATGACCCGGGTCATCAAATTCACATCACCGCTGACCAACGACTCAACTGCGCTTTTGATCTGGCTCTCTACCAGCCCCCCCATTTGCAATACGTTGGCACGGATGGCTTCCAGGTCAGCATCAAACTGGCGTGAAATATGGTCGCTACTGGACATGTTAAACCTCTTTTAGCTAAAGCAACGACACATCTTATACGTCAAAAGTGAAGCGCATATGACAATGATTATGCAGTAATGGTCTTAACACCCTCGGGTGTACCAAGCAAAAGCACGTCTGCCGGTCGACGCGCAAATAATCCATTGGTAACTATGCCGGCGATGTGATCGAGCCGGGATTCCAACTCGGGCGGGTTTAATATTTCCAACCCCACGACATCAAGGATAACGTTTCCATTATCAGTAATAAAACCTTCGCGCAACCTTGGCTGCCCCCCCATTAAAACCAGTTGCCGCGCAACCGAACTTCTCGCCATAGGAATGACTTCTATTGGCAGAGGAAATTTTCCCAGCACATCCACCAGTTTGCTTACATCGCACACGCAAATGAAATTTTTGCTTGCTGCAGCAACAATTTTTTCACGCGTCAGTGCGCCGCCCCCGCCCTTTATCATATGCATATGCTGGGTTATTTCATCTGCCCCATCCACATATACTGGCAGGTCACCAGCCTCATTCAATGTAAGAACCTCGATGCCGTGCCCTTTTAATCGTAAAGCAGAAGCCTCAGAACTTGCTACTGCTCCGCGTAGTTTATGTTTTATTTTGGCCAGTTCATCAATAAAATAATTGGCAGTTGAACCCGTACCCACACCTACGATGCTGTCGCCCGGTATATATTCAATCGCTGCCCTTGCAGCATCTTGTTTTAGCGAGTCCTGATTCATCATTTGGCTTTTCATACCTGATTTTTTATTTTGCAGCAGATTATTTATGTGAATATCGGGTGCAATGCTCAAGCGTGCATGTTGGTTCAACAAGTTGGCAGTGAGAGCTTCTCGCAATAACGTAGTTCCAAGAAAAGTGAATTATTTCTGACCCTACCATTGATAAGACAGCCCGATAGAGAGAACTGGCCAATATTTAAAACTATTGTTTAAATCCGTTTGCTGTTTAGCTTGTTCCGCAGCAACATCATTCTGCAACTGCGTGCATTGGAGTGCTGTCAAGGCTGCACCGCAGGCAGCTGCCAAACTGTATTTGGGTGATCCCTGGAAAATCACTCCGATATCTGAAACCATTCCCCAGCCTTTACCCTTGGACACAGGATTACCCCAGCCAATACCGAGATATGGTGAAATCGGACTGAACGTCATTTTTCCTTGAAGACTGCTGACCGCTGAGTTTGCAGCATATGGAATGCCGTTTATGGTGTAGGTTGCTCCTGCGTTAGGCACCGCTGTCATTTCAATTTTGCTCTTGTTATTGTATAAGCCACCGCTGACCCTGAACCGACCAGCAAATGGATACCAGTCTGCCAGCGCGCTGATCGACTGTAAATTCAGTCTGAAATCGAAATTCATGGAATCTGCATTTCCGTTAGCCTTGTATGAGTATTTATTAAACCCAAAACGACCGCTTAATTTATCGCCGCCCAAGGTTGCCTCTATGCCATAACCGGTGGTGAGGCCAATTTTACCGGATAGTGCAACTCCATCCGCAAGAGCAGTCAGAGGAAAAAAGACGAGTGTTGCCAGTGCAACTGATGTACTTTTCATTATTGAGCTCCAGGTTATTTAGTAGTAACAAGGGATTACAGCCTGGAATATAGGCGCCTGCACTTTATGTCAGAAACGTCGCTTATTCAAGGGTAAATTAAAATTTATTGCAGGTTAATTGTACGTTTATAAATTATTTTCATAAAACCTTATACATAACAAGCTAAATTAATGGCATACGAAAAAGCGGGCCGCTTCATTTTTCTACCACTGATAGGTTAATCCTATAGAAAGCACCGGCCAATATTTAAATTTTTTATTCAAATCTTTCTGCTGTTTAGCCTGCTCTGCAGCTACATCGTTTTGTAAAGCAGCGCAACCGGTAAACCCGGTAGCGCAGGTTGCGGTAAGACTGTATTTCGGCGCGCCATGAAACATCACGCCGAAGTCTGAAACAATGCCCCACCCTTTTCCTGCTAAAACAGGATTACCCCAGCCAATTCCAACATACGGTGCAAGCGGCCTGCTGAAAGTAACTCTACCCCTCAAATCACTTACCGCCGTAGAAGCTGAATATGTATTGGCACCAATCGTATAATTTGCACCGGCATCTGGGATTGCCTTTAATTTGAATTTAGCTTTATTGTTGATCACTCCTCCGCTGATTCGAAAATCTCCGTCAAAAGGATACCAATCCATTATGGCAGTAACCGATAGCAACTGGAACTTGAAATCGAAGTTCATCGAGTTAGCTTTTCCGTTTTTATGAAAAAAGTATTTATTGAAACCAATTCTTCCATTCAGGGTATCTCTGCCAAAAACGAGCTCTCCACCATAGCCAAGTGTCCCTACTTTTCCTGACAGAGCGTAGCGTGGCCAAATGAACCCTGACTTGCTTTTTGAAGTCGTTTTTTCTTTTTGATCTAAATATGCTTCCTCTTCCACAGAATCAGATAGAGTCTCTGTAACCACTTTTTCCTGAGCAATTGGCGCAATACTTGTTTCTTTCTGCGCAGGTAGTTTCTGCACTTCTTCATATACAGGCGCAGCAGTAGGCGGCACCGAAATCGAAGAGGGCTGTATGGGTATGGACCGAATTTCGCCGAATTCCGCTGAAGGAGCTGCGGAAGCTGAAACCATTGAAACCAAGGATTTTGATGAGGTTACGACAGCCGTCTGACCCGCATTCACAATTTTCATGCCTGCAGAATTTGTAATAGCAACGCTTCCCGTCAATATTTGACTGTACATCGAATCATTCAACATAACCACCATGAAATCTGTACCCCTGATTCCTATGGTAAAAAACGGAGTTTTCAGCCTGAAAGCCTGCTTTGTTTTTTGTCCGATCAAGCCTGTAATAAAGCGCATGCCACCCTTGAACATTGAAAATACGACTGTATCGCGCTGGTTATTTTTTCCATTGTAACGATATTCGCGAATGCGCAGAATTGAATTGGCCTGCATGGTAACCACCTGGCCATCTGAAAACTTCAACAAAGCTGCGCTTTTATCATCCGTGCTTATCAGAGTATTTGCGACGATGGTTTCGTTCCTTGTTACTTGATGAGCCGGTTTTTCTCCATGGGCGACATAAACAGCGCCTTTTACCAAATAAACACTGCCAATTCCTTCGCTTGTTGAAGATTCTTTTTTTATATTGTTTGTGATCTTGCCGCTCGGTTGAGCGGAATGGGACAGGGGAGTAATTAATACGAACACCACGAAAAACAAAGCTTTTTTCAGCATCTTTAGCATTCCCTATATTTGTCTGCGGTTCGCTACTTATATATATCAATGTAATTGTGTCATACCGACTCGTCAATAGGGCAAATTTTAGCAAGATTCGGTTTTTTCATGAACGAATCGATTACTCTGTGTGTTATTTCTACAATGCTAGAATGTATTGCAAATTACTTAAAGGGCAAACTGAAATGCAAGTCCACAATATTGAGACCTCGCCTTTTTCGGATCAAAAGCCAGGCACATCAGGTTTGCGCAAACGCGTGTCGGTTTTCCAGCAGCCGAATTACCTCGAAAATTTTGTTCAATCCATTTTTGACACTATAAAGCCTTTACCTGATGCCGCGCTAGTTCTTGGCGGAGACGGACGTTTTTTCAATCGCGAGGCAATACAGATCATTTTAAAAATGTCCTCTGCCAATGGCATTGGTCAGGTTTTTGTGGGCAAAGGAGGCATTTTTTCAACACCCGCTGCGTCTGGCTTGATTAGAAAGTTGAAGGCTTTTGGAGGGATTATTCTTTCCGCGAGCCACAACCCGGGAGGCGTGCACGGCGATTTTGGAATCAAATACAACATTTCTAACGGGGGACCGGCGCCAGAAAAGATAACAAATGCAATTTACGAAACAAGCAAGAGCATAAACCGCTTTTTAATTGCTGACGCTGACGATATAAATTTAGATATTTGTGGCTTATACAATATGGGGGACATGCAAGTTTCGATTATTGATCCAGTCTCCGACTATGTCAGCATGATGGAATCTCTTTTTGATTTTTCAGCAATCCGTGCTTTGCTTTCAGGCGGATTCCAGATCAAATTTGACGCAATGCATGCTGTTACCGGGCCCTACGCAAATGAAATTTTTGTAAATCGTTTAGGCGCACCTTCTGACAGTTTGATCAATGCCGAACCCTTGCTTGATTTTGGCGGCAAACATCCCGACCCAAATTTAACATACGCAAACGATTTGGTCGGAATACTCTATGGCGAAAATGCCCCTGATTTTGGCGCCGCCTCTGACGGGGATGGCGATCGCAATATGATTTTGGGAAGGCATTTTTTTGTCAACCCATCCGATAGCCTTGCTGTTCTTGCAGCGAATGCGCATTTCATACCGGGCTTTAAAAACGGCTTGCCCGGCATAGCTCGTTCTATGCCAACCAGCACAGCTGTAGACCGTGTTGCCACGATGTTAAATTTACCCTGTTATGAGACACCTACCGGCTGGAAATATTTCGGTAACTTAATAGACGCCGGCAAGGTAGCATTGTGTGGCGAAGAAAGCTTTGGAACCGGCTCAAACCATATTCGAGAAAAGGACGGATTGTGGGCTGTACTTTTTTGGCTCAATATTTTAGCCGTACGCAGACAATCTGTGGAAATGATTGTACGGGATCACTGGGCACGCTTTGGAAGAAATTTTTACTCACGGCTCGATTATGAGGGTATCCCTGTAGAAGCCGCAAATAACGTGATGCATTTGTTGCATCGCAGCATTGGCTCGCTGCAAGGTGCTCTATTTGGCAGTTTGCAAGTAAAATTTTGTGATGATTTCAGCTATATCGACCCTTTGGACAATAGCATTTCTTCCGGTCAAGGCATTCGCATCTTATTTACGGATGGCTCCCGCATCATTTTCCGCTTATCAGGCACTGGCACAGAGGGGGCAACCCTACGGGTATATTTAGAAAGCTATGAACCGGATGCCGGCAAACATCATTTAGATGCTTCAATAGCTCTCGCAGCACTGAATAATATAGCTTTGCAAGTTTCTGATCTGCATCATCTTACTGGACGGATCAAACCGACGGTTATCACTTGAACCATGATAACCATATGATGTAATGTACGCAGCTGCTTCAACAAAAAGCAGCTAAAGGAAAGCACCATGACAAACAAGTTAATTATTCAAACGCCTGATGCGCCTGCGGCAATCGGGACTTACTCACAAGCTGTGCGGGTCAATAACACAGTTTATCTTTCCGGTCAGATCGGCCTTGATCCAAGCACCATGCAAATGGCTGAGGGCATCGAGTCACAAATTCATCGGGTATTCAGAAACCTGCGAGCAGTAGCAAGCGCAGCGGACAGCAGCCTGGAAGATTTGGTCAAGCTTAATGTCTATTTAACCGATTTGTCTCATTTTGCTAAAGTCAATGAAGTCATGGCAAGTTACTTTCGTCAGCCATACCCGGCGCGAGCAGCTGTTGGTGTGGCATCTTTGCCCCGCGGCGCTCTTGTAGAAATGGATGGTGTTTTGTTCATACAGGACTAGCATTACTTACGGATATTCCTGACATTGTCTGTACCCAACAAGAACTTTTCCCCCAAACTTCTGAGCAAACTTGCCAAGCTTGGCATCACCGAGTTAGGCGATTTGCTTTTACACTTGCCACTGCGTTATGAAGATGAGACGGCCATCACACCAATAGCTAACGCAGAGCCTGGAATGATTTTTCAGGTTCAGGGAGTTATTTTACATAGTGCAATAGTTTATCGCCCACGGCGCACTTTGTTATGCTGCCTTAAGGACGAAAGCGGCGAACTATATTTAAGATTTTTGAATTTTTATCCTAGCCAAGTAAAAGCGCTTGCCAAAGACAAGCAAATTCGTGCTATTGGAGAGGTTCGCAGAGGAAGCTTTGGCCTTGAAATGGTTCACCCAAGATACAGTTCTGCTGATGAAAACACACCCTTAAACACAAGCCTTACTCCCATATATCCAACCACTGCCGGGCTTTCGCAAACCCAGATACGGAAACTAGTTGCACACGCTCTAGAAGCTCTGCCTTTGATGGATACTTTACCTTCGGACATCCTTCAATCGCTGCAATTTCCTGGATTTGCTGAAAGCATACGCTTGTTGCATAACCCTTCGCGTGACATTTACGCTGATACCCTTCTGCAACGAACGCATTCTGCCTGGCGAAGGGTCAAGTTTGATGAGTTACTTTCGCAACAACTTGCAATGCGCATGCAAACAATAGCGCGCAATAATTTATCTGCTCCAGTTCTAGAGCAAAAATTTTTGCTGATAGAACAATTGATAAAGAATCTGCCTTTTACTTTAACGCGTGCGCAACAACAGGCGTTTACAGAAATCAGCCGCGACCTTTCCCGTTCGCGCCCAATGCAAAGGCTTTTGCTTGGTGATGTCGGGAGCGGTAAAACCATAGTTGCAGCTTTTTCCGCGCTGCAAACTGTAGAAAATGGCTATCAGACAGCAATATTATCCCCTACTGAAGTTTTGGCAGAGCAAAACTTTTTTAAGATGAGAAATTGGCTGGAACCCCTGGGAATAAATATCGTTTGGCTTTCTGGAAGCATGAAAAAGAAAGAGAAGCAGCATGCAACCCATCTTATCAGCACTGGTTTTGCGCAGGTAGCTATCGGTACGCATGCACTTTTTCAACAAAACGTTTTTTTTAAGAATTTGGGGCTGGCCATTATTGACGAACAGCACAAATTTGGTGTCGAGCAGCGGCTTGCTTTGCGCAAAAAGGGAAGCGAGCCTCACCAGCTCATGATGAGCGCGACCCCTATACCAAGATCATTGGCCATGAGCTACTACGCCGACTTTGAATTATCAGAAATTTATGAATTGCCTCCTGGCCGCACGCCTGTAATTACTAAGTTAGTTAACAGCTCACGTCGCAATGAGATTTTGGAAAAAGTTCATGCCACATACAAGGAAGGTTTCCAAACCTATTGGGTGTGCCCGCTTATAGATGAGTCTGAATCGCTTCAGCTACAAACCGTGATTGATACACACAAATTTTTTTCTGAACTTTTTTCTGATATCAAAATTGGGATATTGCATGGCAGGCTTGATAGTACGGAAAAAGCACAAATTATGAACGCTTTTAAATCCGGAGAAGTACAACTGCTAATTGCAACTACCGTCATTGAAGTCGGCGTAGATGTTCCTGGCGCTACGTTGATGGTAATTGAACACGCTGAACGCTTAGGTTTGGCTCAATTGCACCAGCTTCGCGGAAGAGTGGGGCGCGGAGCTTCACAAAGTACCTGTGTCTTGTTATATCAACAACCTCTTTCAGAACTAGCGCGATCGAGGCTAAAAATTATTTTTGAGAATAACGATGGTTTCGTGATTGCTCGAGAGGATCTTAAATTGCGTGGCCCTGGCGAATTGCTAGGAGCGCGCCAAAGCGGAATTGCATTGCTTCGTTTTGCCGACATTTGCCAAGATGGCGATTTGCTAAATCAAGCAAGGCTAACTGCAGATAATTTACTGCGAAATTATCCTGAGGCGGTACAGTCACATTTAGCTCGCTGGATGCGCTCCAAACACCAGTATCTTTATGTGTAATCAGCAAACAGATTGCTGCGTATACACGAGCAATTTTATTCCTACAAGTTTTGTCAGACAAACACTGATAGCGTTACTTACCATCGCCTTACATATATATCAGGCAAACACCTATATTCCTCTAGACACTCAAGGCAATAGCATTGTACCTGTAGTTTTCAGTTTCAAGCTTTCTAATGTAAATATTGATTTTTTGGATTAAAAAGATTTCCCCTTATTTTCGCTCCCTTACTAGGCGCAATGCCTAGATTTGACGGGACAGGTAACTGTCCCGTTTTTTTATTCTTATTTTTTCCAAATTTTAACCTTCTGCTGATTACTATCGGCTATTCTCGGCGTTATGAGGTTTTAAGAATTTGTATAATAACTGACGTTTAGGAATCGACTTATACATATATACGGTTTCTGCGTGCAACGTTAATCTAAAAGGACTTTCTTTTTTTAATTATTACGTATGACTTTCGTTCAACGGCTACATTTGTATATTCAGCTCACTCGCCTGCATCGACCCATCGGTATTTTACTTTTATTATGGCCGACACTTTGGGGTTTGTGGATAGCAGACAGCGGTATACCTGATTTACATATTTTATTTATATTCATAACGGGCACAGTTTTGATGCGCTCAGCTGGGTGCGCAATCAATGACTTTGCAGATCACCGGATAGACAAGCATGTAAAGCGCACTGTTGGACGGCCTGTAGCCAATGGAAGCATTTCACCCAACGAAGCTTTGTTGTTGGCAATTATGCTTGCTGTAATTGCATTTCTGCTTATATTACCCCTCAATACTTTGACGTTGATACTTTCTATACCTGCAGTATTGCTTGCCGCCAGCTACCCTTTTACCAAACGTTTTTTTGCCATACCGCAAGCCTATTTAGGGATAGCCTTTGGCTTCGGCATACCCATGGCTTTTGCAGCTCAACTTGGAGAAGTTCCAAACATTGCATGGTTGTTGCTGCTTGCCAACGTGTTTTGGGCAATTGCCTATGACACCGAATATGCGATGGTAGACAGAGATGACGATATTCATCTCGGCATACATTCTTCAGCTATATTTTTTGGCAAATTTGATATTGTTGCTGTAATGGTCAGTTACGGTATCGCATTAATTTTGCTGGCTTTTGCAGGAAAAATGGCCGGTTTGGGCTGGATTTACTTTTCAGGACTGTCTGCAGCAGCAATTATTTCGATATACCACTATACGCTTATAAAGCAGCGAGAGCGGGATTCTTGCTTTGCTGCTTTTATAAACAACAATTGGTTTGGAGCTTCAGTTTTCGCAGGTATATTTTTTGAGTATTTATTATGAGCGTCGGCGTCTTAAGGCAAAAGACTGTTCACTATATTTTACTTTTTACCTGATTTTCTAGCGACAGCTTACATTTTTTTAGGCGAAATGCCTTGTATTGAAAATGCTTGTGTACTGCAACGTTATTTAAGAATTTTGATTTTTTAGTTTTCAGCTTGCCCAGCTATCTGTGTTAAGCTTTTTAGAAGTCACAAGTTAATCTATCCATTGGAAGGCAGTTATGTCTTTAATCCGTGGTTTTCTCGACCGTGCTATTTTGGTTGCTGGCATTGTAGGGGGCGGCTGCCTTCCCAGTTTTATTTCTCAATATCGACAACGGATTGGCGGACACCTAGACCAAGTGCTCAAGGATCTCGACGCCTTCCAGCAGATCGCAAACAAATACCACAATGGTAGCCTTAAAGAACTTGTGCAACATCATTTGGATAGCAAAGATGTTTCATTCTACGAAGAGGGTGCGGCCGTACAAGTAATGCTTAATTCAGCAGAGCAGATGAAGTTGGCAATGCAAGCGCTGAACACCGATCTGTATCATCAGGTAATCTATCTGGTTACTGGAGGGCTGGATCCCATAATTGCCAAGGCAGCATGGGCTATTTATACACCTTCTTTTGTATTAACAACTGAAAGCGTGATATTCAGCATAATAGTTGGAGGTTTGTTGTGGTTTGCGTTTATTCTTGTCTGGAAAATTATTGCTGCATTTATTGATGTCATAAGCGGCCGATATTTTTCTTCTACATAACAAGACACGCATTTGAAAGCATGAAAAAAGCAGCCAATTGGCTGCTTTTTCGAGTTCATTAACTGTAAGTGTTTGAGATTTTCAATGGCCGGCTTGTTTGCGCAATTGCTGGATAGCCTTAAGCTGTGCGATAGCCTCTGCTAATTCTGCTTGCGCTTGCGCATAATCTATATCGGAAGCGCGATTTTTCATTGCGTCTTCAGCTGCCTGTTTTGCCTCCATTGCTCTTACTTCATCAAGATCGGCGCCACGAATGGCTGTATCTGCAAGAATAGTCACTACACTGGGCTGGATTTCCAGCATACCTCCTGATACATAAATCAGTTCTTCCTGTTCTTGATCCGGCTTTTTAATTCTGACCGACCCAGGCTTGATGCGCGTCATCAGGGCGGTATGTCGCGGGTAAATACCCAGTTCACCCATTTTTCCCGGAACCACTCCC
>Ga0224495_10000517_pt1 | contig 30400 bp, 29 predicted proteins | sample SF_Jul11_sed_USG_FD_168128 | JGI IMG/M metagenome (GOLD analysis project Ga0224495, IMG submission 168128) | Sediment microbial communities from San Francisco Bay, California, United States - SF_Jul11_sed_USGS_4_1 | ecosystem: Environmental > Aquatic > Marine > Sediment | place: USA: California... | reverse complement strand
TCGTGAAGGCTCTTGTACGAGTCCTGCACGTCCACGTACTTGCCGACAATGCCGATTGTGACCTCGTGCTTAAGGGAATAATACTTCTTTACCATCTTCTCCCACTGCTCGAGCTTCGGGGACCTCGTCCATATATTAAGCGTCCTGATTATCTTCTCATCCAACTTTTCCTCGTGGAAAACGAGCGGAACCTCGTAGATGCATTTGACATCCATGGCGGAGATGACAGAGTCCCTGTCAACGTTGCAAAAGAGAGCGATTTTACCCTTCAAATCCGGCGAAAGCGGCTTCTCGCTCCTGCAAAGTATCACATCGGGCTGGATACCGATTTCCCTGAGTTTATTTACGCTGTGCTGCGTGGGCTTGGTCTTAAGCTCCCCTGCGCTCGCTATATAGGGCACGAGCGTTAAGTGCACGTACATTACGTTTTCCTTGCCAAGGTCGAACCTTAATTGCCTTATGGCCTCGAGAAACGGCAGGCTCTCTATGTCGCCGACCGTGCCGCCGATCTCAACGATGGATACGTCGGCATTGTCCGAGAGCCCGAGTATGCTCGTCTTTATCTCGTCTGTCACGTGCGGCACAACCTGCACCGTGCCGCCAAGGTAATCCCCTCTTCTCTCTTTTGTGATGATGGTGTTGTATATCTGGCCGGTGGTGTAGTTGTTTTTACGCGTAAGGCTGGCGTTGGTAAAGCGTTCGTAGTGCCCGAGGTCCAAGTCCGTCTCCGCGCCGTCGTCTGTTACAAAGACCTCGCCGTGCTGAAACGGGCTCATGGTGCCCGGGTCGACATTTATATATGGGTCCAGTTTCTGGATAGTGATGTTAAGCCCCCTGGACTCGAGAAGCGTTCCTATGGAGGCGCTGGCCAGCCCCTTGCCAAGCGAGCTCACCACACCTCCGGTAACGAATATGAACTTTGTCTTAAGGCCCTTTTTGCTCTCTGCCATAAACCTCTACCCTCCCACCATAGATCTAACCTTATCCAAATCCTCCTGCGTATCGACCGATATCGGATTATAGGAAGTCTCAACGAGCTTTATCTTATAGCCGTTCTCGAGAACTCTGAGCTGCTCGAGCCTCTCGCTTATCTCAAGCGGGGTCTGCGCCATGGAACTCATCTTAAAGAGAAAGTCCCTTTTATACGCGTACACGCCGATATGCTTATAATATAAAGGAAGCGGGGCGCCCGGGAAGACATACGGTATCGGGCTTCTGGAGAAATATATGGCAAAGCCGTCCTTATCGGCTATTGCCTTTACGACATTCGGGTTCTGTATCTCGTGCGGGTCCGTAAGCTTGACAACAGGGGTTGAGAGAAGAAGGGATTTGTCGGTTTTAAAGGGCGCTACACACGCGTCTATGACAGAGCCGTCTATGAGGGGCTCATCGCCCTGGGCGTTTACGACTATATCGGCATCCATCTTTGCCGCTGCCTCTGCAACGCGCTCCGTGCCGGTCTTGCAATCGGGCGAGGTCATGACGACCTTGCCGCCAAAGGCCTCGACGGCCTTTTTTATGCGCTCGTCGTCGGTAGCGACAAATACCGAATCCGGGGTCTTTGCCTTAGACACCCCTTCGTAGACCCACTCTACCATGGGCTTATTCTTGATGAGCTTTAGCGGCTTGGCCTCGAGCCTTGTAGAGCCGTATCTCGCGGGGATAAAGACCAGAACTTTCATTCAGGTCAATAATACCAAATCCAACGAATGTGTCAAGGACGCTCTCCGGGAAACGGTTTAATAGAGATTGACAAAGCCTTAAAATCTGCGATAGACTAAATATCTATGCGATAATGCACAGTTATGTGCTTGATTTGGTACTACTGTAAATCATATGTTGACGATTTGTCAGTGATTCTCGTGTCTGAATAATAATTCTATACAAAAGGGCCCGCACCTCGCCGTCTTTCCATCTATCGCTCACGTCGGGGCCCGAAACATTCAGAAAAGAAACGCACAAACCAATACCAGCGGCATTCTCAAGACTGCTACGAGGCAATGAGCATAAAAGAAGCCGTCATACTTAACTGCCCAAGATGCGGCACCAAGGTGCGCCTATGGGTGCCCGAGGAAACGCTTTCCAAGTGGACAGCAGGCGAGGAAATCGCCTGCATCAAATGCACGAAGCGCTTTCTTATACGCGTTGATGGCGAGGGAGAGGTGCACGTGCTGGCGCTGCAAAAGATGCCGGCAAACGTCGAGCCTGCGGCCCCCGCGCCTGCGCCAAGACCTGCGGCAGCCGCGGCCCCAAAACCTGCTATGGCTGCGCCAAGACCTGCAGCGCCTGCGCCTCCAAAGCCTGCTGCCCCGAAACCAGTGGCGGCCCCTGCGCCCAAACCCGCGCCTCAAAGACCTGCCGTAGTAACAACGGCACGCCCGGTTACCGCAAGTAAAACAGTTGCAGCGCCTGTCAACGCAAAACAAAACGCGGTAAAAGAGGCCGAGATGAACGAGGCCGCGGCAAAAGAGGCCCTTCTTGTAGCGCAACAGGCCGCCCTTGCAGCAAAACAGGCAGCAGCTGCGGCAAAAGAAGCTCTTGCAAAACAGACCGCCGCAAGAGAAGCTGCTGCCGCAGCTGCTGCGCCAAAGCCGGTCACGCCGCAAAAACCCAAATACACCGGCCCCATGCACAACATTCTTTTCGTCGACAACGACGCCCTGATTACAGCCCGGGTGCAAAACACAATCAAGGCCGAGAACATAAACCTTACGATAGCCAAAAACTTCGACGATGCAATAGAGCTCGCGAAGAGAAAACAGTACGACCTGATAATATCCGACCTCTATTTGCAAAACATCCCGGGCGCGGACGGAGAATCGCTTCTAAAACGCATCATGGCATTTAGCGGCAAGGCCACCCCGGCAATAATGACTTCCGAGAAGCAGCTCTACGACGACATCATCGCTGACCGCAGGTGGTTCGATCTGAAGGTAAAGGGGTTTGTTGAAAAAGCCAGCCAGACATGGAGCGACGACCTGAAGGCCAGAATAAGAGAAGTCCTCGGCGTAAGCATCTAGTACAGCGCCGCTTAAGCGCTCCTGCCTACCTGCCTTTTTTCGAAGTATAATCCGTCTCGAGGTACGCGTACGCGCTGTGGTTGTGGATGCTCTCCCAGTTCTCCGCCTCTATCGAGGCCCACGCAATGCCTTTTAGCTTACCGAGGTTAATGGAGGTCTCCCTCACTATGTCCTCGACGAACATGGGGTTATCATAGGCGCGCTCGGTAACGTACTTTTCATCGGCTCGCTTTAGTATCGAATAAACAGGCGAGCTTGCCGACTCTTCCACCGCCTTTATTATATCCTCTATCCACACGAACTTCGTAAAACGCGCCCTTACGCGTATAACGCCCCTCTGGTTGTGCGCGCCCCTCTCGCTTATCTCCTTTGAGCACGGACAAAGAGTGCTTACAGGAACGCTTATCTCGAGGACAAAATCATGCTTTTCGGCAAGAGAGCCCGAGAGACGGCAGCGGTACTCCATCAGGCCCTTTGCGCGCGTCACAGGCGCGGCCTTTTCGATGAAGTACGGGAACTCGACCTCGAGGTGCGCGGTGTTGGCGTCAAAACGCTTTTTCATGCGCTTTAATATCTCGGGGAACTTCTTTACCGTTATCTCGCCCCTGTGCTCGTTTAAAAGCTCGACAAAGCGGCTCATGTGCGTGCCCTTAAAGTGGCGCGGCAAATCGACATACATGTTCACCGAGGCAACTGTCTGCTGGCTCTTGTTTTTCTTGTCGAGCACGACGATTGGGTAGCGGATGTCTTTGACGCCCACCTTATTGATATCGATGTTCCGCGCGTCCGGCAAACTCTGGACGTCTTTCAAAGGCTTTGCATACTTTTTAGCTTTTATTGGCATAACGTGCCTTTCCTTTCAATATAGGATAATGCCGCTTTCTTGAAACCGCCGATTTTGCGGCAGGCGTGACGCCTGCACCCGAATGTTGATGCTGTCATTGCGAGCCGCAACGCGGCGAAGCAATCTCACGTTGTCATTCCCGCCCCGTATCAAGTACGGGGTAAACTCCGGCGGGAATCCAGCGTCTTCTCTTACAATGAATTCGACATATATTACCGCTACTCTTTTCCTATATCTTCGAGAAAGGCCTTTAGTTCCTTATTATCCGACAAACCATTCTCATCGATTCTCAACCGTATCTCAGACAAAAAGAAATCTCTCTCGGCCCGTCCTGAAACCGACTTGTCCTGTAGCGGCATATTAAACCAACGAATGGCTTCTTTTATATTTTTACGCTGCAAATTAATATTTCCGGCACGCAACGCAATGGCTACCTTTTCCTTTCCAGACACACCTTCCGTGTCATATCCCTTCGCAAAATAATCCAATGCGCTCTCGAAGTCTCCAGCAGCCTCCTTACAGCCACTAAGCACAGCATAAGCATTTTTAACACTCGTTACTACTTTATTCTCTACAGGAATACCTAAATAACGTTCTCCATATTTCAAAGCGCCTTCGCAGTCATTTTTCTTGGCATATACTATCATCTTTAAATAGGCCACCTCGGAATCAACCGACATAAACTGTGTCGTCAAAGTTTTTTCCATCCGTGGATACCGCCCCAATTGCAACTCTTTATAAGGACGCGACATGAACTCTATAGTATCGAGAAGCTGCAAAATATGCTCATTCGTTTCTCTCCCCAAAACGACATAAAGACGCGGCAACATCAAATCCAGCGGCAAAAACACTCCTCGCTTTTCTTTCTTTAACAACTCAATGGCCTCTGAATATTTTTGTGTGGCAACATACTCATTTACGCGCTCCATAATCCTTATAACCGGCAATTTTACTCCGGCAGATTCTCCTCCAAGCAAAATAAACGCCCCAAATTCATTCTTTTCAAGTGCAGTATTCATATCAACCTTTCCAGCGCTCTTACGACCTGCGACAATATTACCCATCGCCCTGCCAAACAAAATATAAGGATCACCTGGGGCCAGTCTTACCGCCTTATCGAAATCTGCCAAGGCTTTATCATACATTTCTTTTTTCGCATAAAAAGATCCGCGTACCGCATAAGCTAGCGCAAGCAAACCGGCATCGCTTCCAAGCCGATCCACAAGTACGGAAATATCTTTGATGGCCAAATCATACTTTTCAAGATAAGCATAGGCCGTTCCCCTATTATCGTACAAAGTTATATATTGTGGTGCCTTTTCTATCGCTATCGTAAAATCCTTTATAGCATCTTCATACTTTTCTTCTTCCAAAGATACGTACCCACGTTCCCAATACAGCCTTGCGCTTCCAGGGTACTCCTTGAAACCCGCCTTTATAAACTCCCTGGCTTCCGCGTATTTTTTCCCATCATCGTACGCCCTGACCAAATATACATATGCAAGCAAATTCTTTTTATCGCGCTCAAGTGCTCCACGCAACACATCGACAGCCTCGACATGCTGCGCTCTTATCTGATACCAAAATCCCAGCTCCAGAAGGTAGTTACCCTCGAATGAACGCTCCAGAGCCTTAAGCCTTTTCAATGCCTCACCGTTTCCTTTGTCGCTTTGCAGTTTTGACTTTATTGCCTCTGTTTCTTTTTGATTTTTCGCATAAGTCTTGAGTATAAAATCAAAGTCATCGGCATAAAGACCATAATGCTCAAAACGCCGCTCTATCATCCATTCGACCTCAAAAAAATCCCTTTCCTTAAGCTCGACCGTGGCCACATATTCGAGCCCTTTTTCGCTGCTACGCGTCTCAACGCTGCTCTTCGCAATATCCGTTATAAAGAATGAAAACATCCTGAGCTGCGCGGCATCAAGGGTAATATTTTTACCTTTCAGATATTCCTTGAGCCTTGGCTCGACATGTTTTTCCAGCTGCCTCCTTGCGTTTTCCAAAGCGCGTTTCTCGGCAACCTGCGGCGTTTCCTGCTTTACGGCAGGATACACCCCTTCGACAACCACTCCGCCTGCATGGGCAACAGAGGCCAATGCGAACACCGGGAGCAGCGACAAAAAAATCACCTTGACTATTTTAGTAATGACCATTTATCCCCTCTATCAACGCAATTTGACGGTTTATGTATAGGTCAAACAACTACCGTATAAAATCTTTCTACCTTGGCGAAGCACAATACCAATCCAACAAACTTATCCCCTCTCCCCAAAGGGGAGAGGGGGATACAACCACCCTACCGCCCAAAAACTTCTTTTAACAGGTCGGTCACCCGTGCTGCCGGGTCTTTGCGGATTTTCTTTTCTTCCTCGCCAAGTATTTTAAAAAGCCCCTCGAGCGCCTTCTTCGTCACATACTCGTCCGGGTCGAATGGTTTACCTCCGGCAAGCTTTATGAGCTTTTCGTTCTTACTGGCGAACTTCTTATACTTCTTCGTTACCTCGTACTTGTTGGTCGAGTTCTTTACTATCGGCGTAAATGCGGCGGTTAGCGGCTCGGTTGTCTTGCCTTTAAAGTACTCGGTTGCGGCAGTGTCGTCACCTTTATATATCTTTTTTGCGTCCGCAAAGGTCATCTTCGTTATCGCGTCCAGGAATATGGCCTTTGCCTCCGGGGCCGCGGCCTCGGCTGCGCGGTTCATACTAAGTATGAACTCATCTGCCTTATCACCCTGCCCTGTCTTTCTAAGAACACTCTCTGCCTTTTTAAGCTCTTCCGGCATAGGGATTTTTATGTCCGGGTTTTTGAAGTACCCGTCCTCCTTACCCGTCCTTTGGACGGTATTACCTGTGCCGACCTTTAGCGCATCCTTTAAGCCTGCAATGACCTTTTCTTCCGAAAGCTCGGCCGGGGCGCTGCCCTTTTTCTTCGTGCCTACCTTCTCAAGCCCCTTCTTTAACCAATCATCCCCGGCATAAGAAGGGACAGACCAAACGCACGCCAAAAACATAACTGCCGCAAATATTACCGTTTTTCTCATACAACCTCCTCTTTCCGCTATTCTGACCCAGTCACTAATCCGGCTTACGGCGTTTTCCATAAAAATGCTTCCATACCATAACGATACCAAGGGGTGTCGCTATAAGCAAAACAATAAGCAACACCATAGGGCCGACCGTTTGGCCATAATGATTTTTATAGCCAAAATAATTGGCGGACTTAAAAAGCGAGATACACTGGATCCACAACTGCACCAGCACGAAAGCTACAAGAGCCCCGCCAACCCATGTCATCCATCCGATACTCTTCTTTTTGCCCATGACCACTCCAGCAAACCCGCAAGTTGACCCTGAACTTGATTCAGACCTTGCCGCCGCCAGACGCGCAGATGCTGCACTTAAAGTCTTTGGGCAAGCTGCCCTTCTTGCCGCGCTCCGGCACAATACACTTTCTACAAACAGGTTTTTTACAACAGCAACAAATACCGCCGCCCAGCTCTTCGAACTCACTGCCGCATACGCGGCATATCCAGGGAACAATATCTTTTTCCATACATTCGGGTGCAGGCGTCACGCCTGCCGGCAAAATCGCCGGTTTCGTACAACCACAGATGCCTCTCGACGCAGCCTACTCAGAATACGCTGCCGCCGCCTTCTCACTCTCCCAAACTCTAACCTTTGCCACCTTCACATTGCCGTCGTTTATGGCAAGGGCAAGCCTCTCGTATATGATGCGGGCGATGTTCTCGGCAGTGGTGTTTATCTTATCGAACGGAGCAATCTCGTTTAAGTAGCGGTGGTCGAGCGATTCAACGACCTCGTTTGCTTTTTTCTTTAGTATCTTGAAGTCCACTGCCATGTCTATCGAATCGAGCTTTTCTGCCGTGACCATGACCTCGACCCTCCAGTTATGGCCGTGCAGCCGCTCGCACGCGCCCTCATAGCCTCTAAGGTTATGCGCCGCGGCAAAATGGGTTTCTATCGTAAGTTCATACATACGCGTTCTCCTTTTTATAGAAGATTACAGGCCTTGATTTTACCATAATAGCGTTATTTGGGAAATAAAAACGCCTTTGGCATTTACCCTCGTTCTTGACCCCAAAAAACCCCTGTGATACGCTTTAAAGCCACGATGCGCATTTCATCCAAAATACGCCTCATCATAATAATCGCGTCCTTTGCGGCGCTAAATAGCTGCACGCCCAATAACCCGTACAGAAGCGAGGAAAAACACGAGAACACCCTCTACTCGACCTTCGACGAGGTCCCAAAGCACATGGACCCGGCCAGATCGTACAGCGAAAACGAATACGCAATCATCGCGCAGATATACGAACCCCCGCTCGAATACCATTACCTTAAACGCCCGTACGAGCTGATACCCCTTACTCTTACAAAGCTTCCGGAGCCCGCGTACTACGACAAGGCAGGCAAAAGGCTTGGCAGCAATGCAACGCCCGAGGCAGTTGCCAGGGCAGAGTACGACCTTATAATCAAAAAAGGCCTCATGTACCAGGACCACCCGGCACTTGCAAAGAACGCGGACTCTACGCCCGTGTACGCGAACATAAAGGCATCGGAGCTAAGGGGCATAAACGGCCCGGACGATTTTAAGCTCAAGGCAACGCGCGAGCTTACGGCAGACGACTACATATACGCAGTGATGCGGCTTGCGGACCCGAAGATAGGCTCGCCGATTGCGCCGATACTGTCGCAATACATTCTCGGGTTCGACGAATTCTCGGCCTCTGTTGGGAAGGAAATAAAGGCAATACGCGAGGAAAGAAAAAAGGCAGCCGGAGCAACATACAACAGGACAGAGGACGAAAAGAAAAATCCCATAAGAATCGACTACTCAAAGCACGAGTTCAAGGGGCTAAAGAAAACCGGCACGCATTCATTCAAGATAATACTCAAGCGAAAGTACCCGCAGTTCTCGTACTGGCTGGCGATGCCGTTCTTCGCGCCAATGCCGAAGGAGGCAGACGTTTTCTACAATCAGCCTGCGCTTGCCGATAAGAACATCACCCTCGACCGCTTCCCCATAGGCACGGGCCCGTACTTCATGAAAACGCTCAACCCGAGAAAGGAAATAGTGCTTGAGAAAAACCCGCACTACTCAAACGGCTTTTACCCAACAGAGGGCGAGGCCGGGGATAAGGAAGCAGGGCTTCTTAAAGACGCGGGCAAACCGCTCCCGCTCGTAAGCAAAATAGTGATGAAGCTCGAAATCGAGGCGATTCCGCGGTGGAATAAATTCCTGCAGGGCTACTACGACCTCTCGGGCATAACCTCCGACAGCTTCGATGCCGCAGTGGCCTTTGGCGGTAAAGGCGTAGTCGAGCCATCTGATGAGATGAAGAAAAAGGGCATCGCCCTTGTTACACTCGTAAAGCCAAGCAGTTACTTTCACATCTTCAACATGAACGATAAGACAGTTGGCGGATATTCCGAAGAAAAGAAGAAACTTCGCCGGGCGATATCCATTGCCCTTGACCAGGAAGAATTCATTGAGATATTCACAAACGGCAGAGGGGTGGCGGCGATGACGCCGATACCGCCCAAAATATTCGGGTATGAAGAGGGCAGCGCGGGCATTAACCCGCTAACGCATGAATGGGACGCTACGCTGCAAAGGCCGAAGAGAAAATCCCTTGACGAGGCAAAGCGCCTTCTAAAGGAGGCCGGCTACCCGGACGGCCGCGATAAGACAGGCCGCCCCCTCACCATCACCTTCGACAACGCATGGACAGGGGCCGAATCCGCGCAGCACATAAACTGGTACATAAAGCAGTTTGCCAAGCTCGGCATAAGCCTCGTTAACCGCACGACCGACGGTAACCGCTTTCAGGAGAAAATGACGAACGGCGACTTCCAGTTCGCCTTCTGGGGCTGGAACGCCGACTACCCGGACCCCGAGAACTTCATGTTCCTACTCTACGGCCCAAACGGCAAGGTAAAGTTCAAGGGCGAGAACGGCGCTAACTACTCGAGCGCCGAGTTCGACCGGCTCTTTAAGATAATGGAGAACATGGACAACTCAGGCGAGCGCCTCGAGATAATACGGCGCATGAATGAAATAGCGAGAGAAGACGCTCCATGGGCCTTCGGATACCATCCGGTAAGCTTCACCTTGAAGCACGGCTGGGCAGGAAACTATAAGCCAAACGCCATGGCAAATAACGAGATGAAATACTACGGCCTCGACGCTTTAGAGCGCGCAAAGATGCGCGATGCATGGAACCGCCCGGTCGTGTGGCCGGTAATCGCAGTACTTCTGCTTCTCGTGATATCGGCGCTCCCGGCCATAATGGCCGTGAAGAAAAAATTCGGCGCCCAGGCAAAAAGGAACTGACGCGATGCTAAAATACATACTTAGAAGGCTCGCATACGCAGTGCCCATCATAATCGGGGTTAACGTCATAACCGCGCTTTTATTTTTCTACATCAACACCCCTGACGACATCGCGCGCCGCATGCTTGGCGAGAAAAACGTTACGCCGGAATTAGTCGACAACTGGAAAAAAGAGCGCGGCTACGACCTGCCGCTCTTCTTGAACACGAAGGAAAGCGGGCTTTCCGTTCTCACGCAAACCATATTCGTGCAGCGCTCGGCGCCGTTACTCTGGCTTGATTTCGGCAGGTCGGATAGAAACAACGTCGCAATCGGCGAGGAAATAAGAACGCGCATGTGGCCAAGCCTCGCAATCGCAGTGCCGACATTCATCCTTGCCATACTCATAGAACTAACCCTTGCCATGATAATCGCCTTCATGCGCTCAACCTACATAGACAGATGGGGTGTTGTCGTGTGCGTTGCCGCAATGAGCATCTCAACCCTCTTCTACATCATCGGCGGGCAATACATGTTTGGTAAAATTCTAAAGCTCGTGCCCATCTCCGGCTACGACTCGGGCATGCACGCTCTGAAGTTCGTGCTCCTTCCGGTCATCGTGGGTGTGGTCGGCGCCGTAGGAGTCAGCGTACGCTTCTACAGAACAGTATTTCTCGAAGAGCTCGGAAAGGACTTCGTGCGCACTGCGAGAGCAAAGGGGCTTTCCGAAACAGCCGTGCTTTTTAAGCACACTTTAAAGAACGCGATGATACCGGTGCTTACTAACGTCGTCGTCTCTCTTCCCTTCCTCTTCTACGGAAGCCTCATCATGGAGAACTTCTTCGCGATACCAGGGCTTGGAAGCTTCATGATAGACGCAATCAACGCCCAGGACTTCGCGATAGTAAGGAGCATGGTGTATCTGGGCTCGCTTCTCTACATAACAGGCCTGATACTGACCGATATAAGCTACACGCTCGTCGACCCGAGGGTGAGGCTCGAATAACATGCCGACGATCCTTATAACCGACATATTGATTTACGCGCTCGCGGCAGCTGTCATTTACTTCGCCATTTCGGCACGGCGGGGCACGGGGCTTGCGGCCTCTGTGTGGGGCCACGTGAGAAAAGACCGCTTTGCAATGATTGCCCTTGCCGTACTGGCAGCGTATGCCCTGATAGCGCTTGCCGACTCTATCCGCTGGAGAAGCCGCGTTGAAAATACCGATGCCGCAAAAGGCGCGCTGCACTCGGCAGAGGCGCTCTCGATTCTGGACAGGGTGTTTACAGGGCTTAGAACCAACACGGAAAAGACCTTCTCCGCTCCGCTTGCCGGAAAATCGTTTGCAAAGGAGAGCATGACTCTCGCGGACGGAAGAACTGTCAGGGATTATCCGGCTCTAAAGCACCCGGGCTCGCACCTGCTTGGCACTGACAAGGTCGGCACGGACGTGCTCTACATGGCGCTAAAGGGAGTAAGAACAGGCGTTGTCATCGGCACAGGAGCAACACTTCTCATGGTGCCATTCGCGCTCTTATTTGGCGTTCTCGCCGGGTATTTTGGCGGCATAACAGACGACCTTATACAATACGTCTACACCACCCTTGCATCCATACCTTCGATACTCTTAATCGTCGCCTTCATGCTTCTCTTCGGCACAAAGGGCTACCAGGGCGGGCTTGTAACAGAGGACGAAATATCGCTTGGCGTGTTCGTCTTTAACGACCGCCTTTTCTGGCTCTGCGTCATCATGGGAATAACCTCATGGACAGACCTCTGCCGCCTTATACGCGGCGAGACGCTCAAACTAAGGGAACTCGAATACGTGCAGGCAGCGCGCGCCTTCTCCGTATCCAACGCAGGAATAATCGCAAGGCACCTTATACCAAACGTGCTGCACCTTGTGCTCATAACATTCGTTTTGCAGTTTAGCGGACTTGTATTGGCAGAGGCAGTGCTTAGCTACATAGGCATTGGTGTCGGCCCGGAAACAGGCAGCTGGGGTAACATGATAAACACAGCCAGGCTCGAGCTATCGAGGGAGCCCGTTGTCTGGTGGAACCTCCTTGCTGCATTCGCATTCATGTTCGCGCTTGTGCTTCCGGCAAACGTGTTTGCGGATAGCGTACGTGATTCGCTGGACCCGAAACTTAGACAAGGCAGAGGAAAATGAAGCCTGTCATAGAAGTAAAAAACCTAAAGACCCACTTTGACACGCCCTTTGGCACTGCGCGGGCCGTTGACGGCGTGTCCTTCGATATTGCAAAGGGCGAGACCTTCGCAATCGTCGGAGAGTCCGGGTGCGGAAAGTCCATGACAGCCCTCTCTATAATACAGCTCGTGCCAGAGCCGTCCGGAAAGATAGCCGAAGGCGAGATACTCTTAAACGGCAAGGAAATAACAAGGCTTACAGAGGCTGAAAAACGGGATATCCGCGGCGCGTCAATTTCCATGATATTCCAGGAGCCGATGACGTCCTTGAACCCGGTGTTCACGATAGGCGAGCAGATAGCCGAGGCAATCAGGCTGCATCAGGGGAAAAACAAGGATGAGGCGCGTAAAATCGCAATCGAGATGCTCGGGAAGGTCAGGATGCGCAACCCCGACACCTTGTATAATGAATACCCGCACCGCTTATCCGGCGGCATGCGCCAGCGCGTGATGATTGCCATGGCGCTAAGCTGCCGGCCGGATCTGCTCATCGCCGACGAACCAACGACCGCGCTCGACGTCACCATACAGGAGGAAATACTAAAGCTCATCGCCGAGCTAAAGAAAGAGCTTGGCATGGCAGTGCTCCTTATAACGCACAACATGGCGCTTGTTAAACAGAACGCCGCACGCGTTGCGGTGATGTACGCAGGGAAAATAGTGGAACTCGCACCAGTCGAGAATGTGTTCAAAAGGCCGCTTCATCCGTATACAGTAAAGCTTCTTAACTCCATGCCTGCTGCCGTGAAGCGCGGCAAAGCGCTCGACACAATACCCGGCACAGTGCCCGCGTCGACCGATTACGGAGCAGGCTGCCGATTTGCCGGCAGATGCGATAAGGAAATGGCCGGGTGCAGGGCAGCTGAGCCCCTGCTGCTGGAAGTAGAGGCAGGACATACGGCAGCTTGCCATCTTTTTGATAAGGAATTCATGGCATCGGATAAAGCGCGGCCTGTTGGCGTAACGGAGAAGACGGAACCCCCAAAGCCAGCGGCAGCGGCAACTTCAAAGGAGACGATACTCGACATACAGGGGCTTAAACAGCACTTCCCTATTAAAAAGGGCTTTCTTAAGCGCACAAAGGGCCACGTAAAGGCGGTTGACGGCATAGATATAAGCGTAAGAAAGGGCTCGACCCTTGCGCTTGTGGGAGAGTCCGGGTGCGGAAAGACAACTGCCGGGAAATCCATACTAAGGCTAATCGAGCCCACGGGCGGAAAAATACTTTTTGGCAATACGGATATCTCGGCGCTCGCTAAGAACGAACTTCGAAACTTCAGGAGCAAGATACAAATCATATTCCAGGACCCGTACTCGTCGCTTAACCCGAGGATGACAGCCGGAGATATCATTGCAGAAGGCATACGAAGCCTTAAGCCCGGGCTTTCGAATGACGAGACAGAGCGGAAAATAGATTCGGTACTATCGCTTGTGGGTTTGACAGCAGATGCAAAGGGCCGCTATCCGCACGAGTTCTCCGGCGGTCAGAGGCAGCGCATAGGGATAGCACGGGTTCTGGCAGTTGACCCGGAGTTCATCATCTGCGACGAGGCAACAAGCGCCCTGGATGTTTCGGTGCAGGCGCAAATACTAAACCTTCTAAAATCCATACAGAGGGAGCTTGGAATATCGTTTCTCTTCATAACGCACGACTTGGGGGTTGTCGAGTATATTGCCGACGAGGTGGCGATTATGCAGGACGGACGTATTGTTGAACACGGGACGGTGGAGGAGATTTTCTCGTCTCCTCAAAATGAGTATACGAAGAAGCTGCTTGCAGCGGTGCCGAGGCTATAGGTCTTTAAACATCCTGCCCCAAGACCAAATACTTCCTTCCTTTTCCAAAACCCGCATATCCTGCAACCTGCCAAACGGTTCATTATTAAATTTCAAATCAATTTCCATTCCCTCGCAAAAGACAAGGCTATATCCATCTTTATGCTTTTGTATCTCATTAAACATATAATTTTCGATGTTTGACTTATCTTTTACCTGCAAATCGCATAGATTTCTCAAAACCACCGTACATTCCACCAACGGAAACGTATAGCGTCTGAAAAACAGAAACTTTTTATCCTGCCTGACCGCGCCCTCCTGCTCAAAATATTCCCTTTCAAATACGGCACTCCATGTTCCATCATTCTGATTATACACCGCTTTGGGCAGACAAAACCGTGCATCATGAAGTATGTCGAACGCCTTATATAGCGCACTTTCATCGTTAATTTCGATAGTAATCATCTTTAAATCTTTCATCACCAACTTATTCCTTCAACATAGCAAGTTTGGCATCAGACGAGGCATAAGCTATTTCCACTACAGGCCATCAGGCGGCCTTGGGGTAGAAGAATATGGTGCGCAGTGCCAACCCTACCCGGCTTTAACCTTCTTTTGCCTATACGCCTCCCTTTTCAACAAAACAGCATTCAATCTTTGCCGCTGCTCATCGCTCAAGGGAGCCTTCTTTATTTTACGCAAAATCTCCGAGGTCATATATCCTGACCTGAAAAAATACGGTCTACACTCCAAAAAGCAAATTGCGGCTTCCATGGCTTCTTCCTCACCGGCAAGCATTCTTTCACACGCACCTTCGTACCCGCCTGGAAAAGCAAGTTTATCGTATCTCGCATGAAACTCCGCGCAGGCATTTGACCATTCCATATGTTTTTCCTTGCTCTCATCCCTATAAGCTACGGTCTCGTGGATACGCGCATCTATGCGCCTTATCTCTTCGGCATTTCTTAATATTAATTCCTTTAATTTAGACATGCTATATGAATTCCCTTCCCTAATAGGCCACTAGGCGGCCTTAGGTTAAAAGAAAATGCTTAGCGATGTCAGGGCTACGAACTACCACATTCCATGTGGCGGTATGTTCTTTTCCAGTATAAATATTTCATCGACACTATCGGAATCAACAAGCGACGTATTACCTTTAGTCATCTTGAACTCCAAAAAAATACGCGAATTCTCAAAATACACTCTGTGCGGTGCAAAACCAAGCTGTCTATACTCTTCTCCAAATATACTCCCATATACTTTTTTAAAAGTACCAAAATCGGTTCCGACCCCAACCCCATCTTTTAGACGAAACTTTTTGCTATCGACAACTATCCCTTTAACACGAACGGCCTCGCCATAATCGGCATAACCCCACGAACTTGACAAAATTATATAAAATCTATCTCCATCTTTTTCAACAACACATGACAGATACATGGAAGAAGATGCGTCGCTTGGAGAAAAAACTCTCGTCACTCCTTCTCCGCATTTCATCTTCTGCTTTGCCGCCTCGTATGGCATCCCTAACTTTATACCAAGATGGTCTTGAACAGCACCAATAAATTTCTCTTCGGCCTCAAGCCTTTTGTTCTCACCGTCCATACAGCCACAAATAAACAAAAAAACAAACAGCACAGAAACAATTCTTCCACCTTTTTTTAGCATAAGGTTCATAAAATAATATGTCTACGGAGAACCACCAGTGATGCTCGCCCTACACGATTAGCCCGGTTTATTATTCCTATTTTTACCCGATATCTCAAAAAAATGCAGCTTCCCCCCCACAGGCCGCCAAGTTTTCTGCCAGACGCTAAAAAAGTCTTTACCCAACATAAACCGGCAAGTTGCCTATCAGGCTAGGCGACGGGCATTTTTGCTCCGCAGGCGTATCTTTTGTGATACGTCGAGGAAGCAAAAATGCCCGGCAACAACGCATGACAGGCAAATCGCCGGTTTCGTAACGCCTACAAACTATCCAAGGCTTTCTTAAGCAACCCCTTCACTTCCTCCGCCAGCGGCTCCATGTCTTTCCTACCCACACGGGATAAAGACACCACCGGATCCACTGCCGTAACGGTCGAGCCCTTCCCTCCCTCGTTCTCATACACGATGACGTTACAGGGTAGAAGAAGCCCGATTTCGAGCTCTTCGGTAAAGGCCCTGTACGCAAACGGCGGGTTGCAGGCGCCAAGTATTATGTATTTACGAAAATCCTTATCGAGTTTTTTCTTCAAGGTCGCCTTCACGTCTATCTCTGTAAGAACCCCGAAACCCTGTGCGCTAAGGGCCTTCTTGGTCTTTTCTATTGCCTCCTCGTAGGAGATATCGAGCTTCTTAGACATTCCGTAGTTTCCCATATACTGCCTCCTTTAAGTGTTTTCTTATGTATAAAGTCTACCCCATTTCAGGCCGTGTTGCAAAGCATACGAAACAGCCAAATAAAAAAGCCCCCGCCTTTGGGCGGGGGCTTAAAAAAACAAACCGCGCTGCTACCTCTTTTTAGTCACCTTCTTCGGCTCTACCATCTGAACCTCGCCTGCTGCAACCTCTCTAAGAGCGCTCACAACCGACCTGTTCTCCGACTCAACAAGCTTTCTTGAGCCTTTTATGATTTGCCTTGCCCTCTGCGCGGCAACGTGCACAAGCGCAAAACGGCTCGGAATCTTTTCCAAACAATCCTCAACTGTTATTCTCGCCATCTACCAAGCACCTCCTTTCGCATGAAACGAAGGTATAAGTCTACCACAAAAACCCCGTAAAAAGCAAGCCCCCGGGGCCATACGCGCTTACCCGTCGCGCTTGGTGCGCTCTGCCATTATAATGGCCTTTAGCTTTTCAAAGGCCTTCTCTATATCGTCGTTCACTATTATATAGTCGTACGAAGAGGACATTTTTATCTCCTCCTCTGCGGCAGCCACCCTTTTATCGAACTCGGCCTTGTCCATGACGCCCCTGCCAGAGAGCCTCTTTGCGCATTCTTCTATGGAAGGCGGCGTTATGAATATGTAGACGCCCTTTCTATACTTCTTGGAGAGCTGCTCCGCGCCCTGCACGTCTATATCAAGGAGCACGTCTTTTCCGCCGTCAAGTATCGCCTCGAGGTCTTTTTTCGCAGTGCCGTACCTCTTGCCGTGCACCCCTGCGTGCTCGAGGAACTCGTTATTTCCAACCATCGCGTCGAAGGCCGCGTCGTCTACGAAGCGGTACTCAACCCCGTCTCTCTCGCCAGCCCTGGGCTTACGCGTGGTATAAGAGACGGAAAAACCCATGCCCTCGACCTCGCCAAGGACTTTGGAAGAAAGCGTGCTCTTACCGGCGCCCGAGGGGCCAGACATTATAAATAACTTCCCTTTTCTATTTTCGATAACCATCAGTTATATTGCCTCTTGCTGCAACCGGTGGGGTAGTGTCTTATATTCTACTCTATATTCTGCACCTGTTCACGCACTTTTTCAATATCTCCCTTTATCTCGATAACTGCCATGGTAATGCCCGTTTCCTGGGCCTTGGATGCGATGGTGTTGGCCTCTCTAAGGAACTCCTGGCAGAGGAAATCGAGCTTTCGTCCGACGGGCTCGGTCATAGAGAGATAGCTTCTTGCCTGTTCTATGTGGGACTTTAGCCTGACTATTTCCTCTGCCGTGTTTACGCGCTCGGCAAAGTACGCGGCCTCGGCCATAATCCTGTCCTCATCGGCCTTGCCAAGGAGCGAGGTTATCTCGGATTTAAGCCTTTCCCTGTACTTCTCAACCGAGGCAGGCATGAGCTTTTCAACTGCTGCGACATGCGCCTCCATGGAGGCAAGCCTGTCGCAAATATCGGCGCCGAGCGTAGCGCCCTCTCTTACGCGCATGGTATCGAGCTCGTCAAAGGCCTTGGAAGCCGCGTCCATCAAAACGGCCTTATCCGAATCCGCGTCAACCGCAGCAGGAGCGCCGAATACGTCCTTAAGCTTAAGAAGGAATCTCGCGTCTATGGAGCCGTCAACGCCAAGCGCCTTGCCGATATCCTCGGCAGCCTTCTTGTAGGCACGGGCAACGTCCATATTAACGCTCACCGGAGGGGCATCTTTAGAGCCGCTTCCGATGTAGATACTGAAAGAGCCGCGCGAGAACTTCTTCTTCACCGCGTCCCTAAGCGCAAACTCGTGGCGAAAGAACCTCTCTGGCATCTTTACGCCGACGTCAAGGTGGCGGTTATTTAGCGTTTTGACCTCGATATAAAAGGTCTCAACGCCGCTTCCGGTAGGCGCATCAAAGGTAACCCTTGCGTACCCTGTCATGCTCTTTACATTCGTCTTCACGCGCGTATCTCCTTTTGGTACATCCTTCTTAGCATGGAAAACATCTCTCTAGCCTCTTTTGCCGAGTAATCCGGGTAAGTCCATTCAAGAGGTCTAAAGCCGCCCTCTTTCTTCGAATAAAGGAGTGTGGGCTCTGCGTACACCCCGCCCCTTATGTGCACGCGGTGCGAAAAATTCTTCGTGCTCGCAAGCACCACGTTATGGAGCGTCACGTACCCGGGGTCGATGTTTACCCGCCTCTTCCCGTTTGGGCCAAGAAAGGCCTCTTCGACTTCGTTCGTAAAGAGCTTTGCCGCTGCTATCTCTTCGGGCGCAACGAGCTTTGCGTACGAAACGAAGATACGCGAAAGAGCCGGCCCCATTTCTTCTTTATAGTAATCCGTGTGCGCAAACCGTGCCACATCCGATACATAGTCCTCGGCGCCAAACACAGCCTTCAGCCGTACGCGCACATCGGTAAAGGACGAAACGTCGGTTGCAATAACACTCGAGAAAAGCTTTACCGGCTCCGGAAGGTTCGCGCGCCGCATAGGCCTCCAGACTTTAGTCCGCGAGCTTTGCTCTCACGGCAGCCTTTAGCTCATCAGGGGTAAGAGTAGCCGTGCCAAGCTTCTCAACAACAAGCCCTGCAGCGATGTTACTTAACACTGCCGCTTCCTCGTAAGTCGCGCCGGAAGCAAGCGAAAGTGCGAGCACCGCCATCGCGGTATCTCCCGCGCCGCTTACGTCATAAACCTCTCTTGCAACAGTCGGGATGTGGGTCTCAGAGCCGTCGAAGAAAAGGCTCATGCCGTGCTCTCCCCTTGTTATGAGAACGGCCTCCGCGCTCAAGCGGTCGAGCAGGGCGTGCGCGGCCTCCCTTAAACTCTCTCCGTCCTTTATCTTTATGCCCGAGGCAGCGGACGCCTCGTTGTTATTTGGCGTAATCACAGATACGCCCCAGTAATAGTCCATATGCTCGACCTTCGGGTCAACTGCAAGCTTTACGCCCCGCTTGGCGCACGCGTCCTTTAGCCTCTCGACAAGCTCGCGGCTGACGTACCCCTTGGCGTAATCCGATACGACAACGACATCTGCAACAGAGACAAGACGCGCCACACTTGAAAGGATTTTCGAGCGCATCTTCGGGGAATACGGCTCAGAGTTCTCTCTATCGAACCGCACAACCTGCTGATGCTGCGCAACGATGCGCGTCTTTATGGTGGTCGGACGGTGACGGTCAGTGAACACGCCCGAGCCCGTGATGCCGCGCTCCTTGAGCATTTTCTTTAGCGCATCGCCGTCCCTGTCTCGCCCGATTACACCCGAGAGAGCGGCGTGTCCGCCAAGAGAAGCGATGTTGCAGGCGACGTTTGCAGCGCCGCCAAGCACCACCGTCTCGTTTGTAACGTTCACGACCGGCACCGGGGCCTCCGGGGAGATACGCGTAACGCTTCCCCAGATAAAGTGGTCCACTATCAGGTCGCCTGCCACAAGCACACGCGCCTTTTTCATGGAATTAATTATTGCCAGAGCCTTCTTTAAGTTGAGTATCCTTTTCATTCGTTTTGTCCGTCCGGGTTAAAGGTTATCCTTATACCATCCGATACATCTGCCAAGCCCTTCTTCGAAGCCCACCTTCGGGTCGTAGCCAAGATACTTCCTTGCAAGAGATATATCGGCAAAGGAATGGCGTATATCGCCAGCCCTCTGCGGCCCGTAAACAGGCCTTATGCCCTCCTTGCCAAGAAGCTTTGCAATCGCATTATAAAGCTCGTTTAACGTGACCCTGCCTGCCAGCGCTATGTTATACGCCCTTCCTGCAGCTTCCTTCGGCGCAAACGCTGCCTTTATGTTCGCGTCAACGACGTTGTCTATATAGGTAAAATCCCTTGATGTCTCGCCGTCGCCATTTATGGTCGGCGCCTCGTTTGCGAGGAGCTTTCTAACGAATATCGGGATTACCGCCGCATAAGGAGAAAGCGCGTCCTGTCTTGGCCCGAACACGTTAAAGTAACGAAGCCCTATTGTCTCCATGCCGTAGTTTCTCTCGAATGCCTTTGCGTAGAGCTCGTTCGAGACCTTTGTTATGGCATACGGAGAGAGCGGAGAGCCCTCATCGCCTTCCTTCTTCGGAAGCGTTGCCGAATCCCCGTAAACAGAAGAACTCGACGCGTATACGAAACGTTTTATCCCTGCATCCTTTGCCGCGATAAGCACATTTAGCGTGCCTACTACGTTAATTGCCGTTGACGTGAACGGGTCCTGTATGGAGCGCGGCACAGAGCCAAGCGCTGCGTTATGAAGAACGATGTCGACACCTTCCACCGCCCGCTTACAGGCCTCTACGTCCCGTATATCGGCCTCGATAAACTTAAACCGCCCGCTTCCCTTTGAAGCATCCTCGATATCAACGATATTTTTACGCGCACCGGTCAAGAGGTTATCCATTACAGTAACGCTATGACCGTCCTTGAGAAGCGCCAGGGAAAGATTCGAGCCTATAAAGCCGCCGCCCCCGGTTACAAGAAAACAGCGCGCCTTGTCATTTAATGAGCCAATAGCCACTATCTTGCCTTTCCTTTCACGCCCTTCTCGTTATGCGCTGCTATGCGATGGGCCTTTGCCATTATACTTTTTATCATCTTTCTATCGGTCATATCAAACTTATTTTTCCCTGCGTACGCGTGCCCGAAGCGTACGATATCGGCCTTTGTGACGTTTACTGTCCTCTGGGCCGAGAAGACGAATTGACCGAGGTCTTTTATAACCCTGCTTCTTGCAGGAGAGCTTCTCCTGTTCACGCGCTGCAAATCAACGAGTATAAGCTCGCCTGACGACGGCCTATAGAATATATGCAACAGATAAAAATCCTGGTGGTTAAAACCCATATCGTGGAATCTTCTTGCCAACCTACCCACTTCTCCCAGTATGCGCCGCTTCTCTCCAACGCCGTCAGCGCCTTTTGTTTTAAGAAGCGGCATATAATCGGAAAGCCTTATTGCGCCGCGAATCTCCTCGGAAATATAGAACGACTCGACCACCATGCCGCCCTTCTTTCTCTCGCCGTAGGCAACGGGCACTGGCGTAAGAAAGCCTTCCTTCGAGAGAAGCACGGTCATGTCCCATTCGTTACGTCCGTCCTCCGGATGCGGCAAATTGATGAGCCGCTTAAGGGCCTCGCCGTGAGTCCACTTATGGCGCTTAAGGAAAAACGCCTTCAACGTCTGCCCATCCGGCAATTCAAACCTTATAATCGAGCGAGTTGCCTTGCGCTTTATAACGCGCCCACCCTCGAAGTTCATAACGGCATCGAAGCCCAGGAGGCCGCCTTCTTTCAGCGCGTTCTCATAAGCGGCGTTAACTGTAAGCCCGTCTCTTTCATTGAATTCCATCAGCCACCGTGCCTTGCGGTCTTTTGGCGCTTCTTCCACGCGGCATACCGCGCGGATGCAGTTTTCACTACAAGGCCCATGTCAACGCCTTGCCCTGCCTTTGAAGAAAGCTCTCTTTCGTAAGCAGGAAGGAATTCACCCTCAACCCATTCCCTCTCGTTCATGCGCATGCCGTAACCAACGAATGCAGTAAGGTCTGCTGCCGCGCCCTTTCTATCAAATGACCGGCAAAGGCGCGTCTGATCAATGTCGACGAAACAGAACTCAAAACCCTTTTTGCCGCTGCCTTCGAGCATAAGTATGTTCGTCCATTTAAGATCCCCATGCACAGCGCCTGCGACGTGAAAAGCAACAACGGCCTTTGCAAGCGATGCCGCAAGAGCGGGAAATGTCTTTAGGCCGCGCTCTTTGGAAAGGTTGCCGAGATCGTTTACTGCACTTACGTAGCGCGAAACAAAGTACGAGACCCTACTACCCTCGGCATACGCAAGAGGCTCTGGCACGGGAAGGCCCTTTTCGAAAAGCGCCTCGCTCCTTTTAAAAAGGCTTTTTGCCCTTGACCCGGCAATCCTTCTCGCAAGCGAATGCAGCGCGCCCTTGTAGTTAAACCTTTTTACAAGAAGCTCGACATCCCCGAGCTTCCTTACTCCTATGGCGGACGAGGCACTGCTCTTTATAATACGCGCGCCGGCGCCGGAAAATACATCCGGCAAAGCAAGCATCTCCTCTATGCCGAGCGTTTCCGCTGCCTTTGATATTTTTATCTTCAATCCGCCCATAAATAAACGCAGCGCGCTATTTTATCCTGTATATGACATAATCGGCCTTGCTGCTTTCGCCGCTGAAATATTTGACCTCTTCAAGGTAATTCTTTTTCTGCGCATCGAAACCTGCAAAGGTAGCGGAAAAGTCCTTTACATACCCGGCAACGTAAATAACGCCCTTTTCCTTTGCCGACCGCACGAGCTCGTCGACAGTCTTCTCCGTCCTCGGCACGTACTTTGCGCCTGCAAAATATACGAACACGTTATTATGGTCGTGGTAGCTAGGCTCGACACTTACGCTTTGCCCGGGCCCGACGTTTTCCTTGAACCATTTTCCGGCTGTTATCTCGCCTATCTGGTGCGCCCTTACCGGATAGGTCTTTCTTAGCTGCATGGCCGTAAGCGCCACAAGAACCGCGACAGCAACGATAAGCGCACGCTTATTCCACCCGGAGCGCGCTGCAAGGGAGTCTACGAAATAAATAAACCCTGCTGATGAAAATATCAAAAACACCGCCATGTGCTCGACAAAATATCTTGAATCCGGACGTATGACGGTATAAAGGACGGTATAAGCGCCCCAAATAACAAATAGAAATATATCCTCGCTCCTTCTTTCGCGCCGAAACCTCGCGTAAAGTCCTGCCGCGAACAGGACAAAGAACGGCCACGTGTGCGTTCTCATGAAATTCCTGGCAAGCTTTGAAATGTTTTCCTCGTTCTTGACTATCCCGCTCGTTGCGTCCACTATATTAGATGTGGTAAGTTTTCCCGATATCCTCGCCTCTCCGAAATGATCATACATATGATAAATATAAGGCGCAGCGGCAACCAGGAACACCGCCCATGCAACACAAAGAAGTTTTACGCGTACGAACCAGTCTTTACCGAGAGCGCGGATATTATCAACAAAAAGCCATACGGACAGCAGTCCGAGGAGCCCCGCGCCCTCGGGCCTCGTAAGGTACGCAAACGAGGAAAAAAGCCCTGCGAGCGCCATGTAAAGGAAACTTCTATCCCTAACGCCCTTTATGGCGAATATAAGAAAGGCCGCAAGAAGAAAACCGTAGAGCCCTTCGGTCAGCACCTCGCCGCTGTAGCGCACGACGAAATAGTGCACGGCAACGAAGAAGGCCGCGGTAAGCGCGATTTTCTCATCGTACAGGCGCCTGCAAAGATAATAGACAAGCGGCACCGTAAGGGAACTAAAGAACATCGCCACAAGCCTGCCTGCGAACTCAGGATCGTCTACGACATTAAGCGCGATAGCGACAGTAAACGGATACCCTGGAGGAACAAGCCAATCGACAAGCCCTCCAAAACCCATTGACGAAAAATTACCGGCCAGATAAAGATATATTACGCTATCGGAAGCAACGGTAACGGCTATGAGCGCCATGCACAGGCGAAATAGAACGGCGAACATGAATATCGCCAGAAACTTCCTTCCTGCCGGCATCTCCTGTATCGTCTTCAACAACCCCATTTATCACCCCTTGGCAGACAACGAGACTACCTCATGAAAATGGCGCGCACCCTGTAGTAAAGCGCCTTTACGGAAAACGGCCTCATGGCAAGCGATCTTTGGGCCACACTTATCATGTCCTCTTTTTTTATCCTGTGCCTTAGCCCCGCCTTTAGATACTTTATATACTCGAGAAAAAGCTGCTCCTCTATGACCGGGCGCATTTCCTCGCTATCCTCGTCCCTTAGAAGTTTTTCAAATGCCATGACCTTTTCTCTGCGCATCCAGAAGGGCTTGCCGCGCGAGATATTGGTATCGTGCATCCTGTAGTAAAGCACCGGCTCGTTTAAGTATCCGACATTTGCCCTTCTCGCAAAAAGGTAGCGCGTGTACACGTCCTCGCTGTAAAAGTTCGTGTCAATGCCGCCAAGGGCACGCAGCCTCTCGGTCTTGAATATTCCCGTGTGCATTATCATAAGAGTCCTGCTCTTGACAAACTGTTCGAAGGTATGCAGCGCCGTTACATGCGATGGCTTGCCGACCCCGTCCTTGATTATCACCTCTCCTGGCGCACCCGAGGCGTCCATTATGCGCGCATTGGCAAATACGCAGTCGTATTCCTGATGGGCCTCCATGTACTCGACCCTCTTACGGATGCTTCCCTCTGTCATGATGTCGTCGGAGCAAAGCTCGATGAAATATTTTCCATCTGCGGCATCGAGCCCCACACTTAGCGTCTTTGCAACTCCCTCGTTTTGCTTGGATACGTACGTAAAGGCGCCGCCCGAGGCCTTTAGCTTCTCCATTACCACCTTGTCAGTTGAATCCGTCGAGCCGTCGTTTATGACCATAAGCTCAACCGCCGGGTAGTCCTGCGTGAGCACGCTGTCTATCGCGGCGGCAACGTAAGCCTCGTGGTTATAAACGGGAATGACGACTGAAACGAGCGGCGTCTTTTTCTTGAACTGGAAATCTTTTTGTTCTAGCGCTTGCCTTGTCATACACGCACCCACCTCTCGGGTATAAGGTCCCTGGTATCCTTATCGAACGAAGCAAACCAGTTTGGCGGCGCAAAAACACGCTTAAGAGGATTTGCGCCAAGCCACGCCCCCCACCATGAAAAAGAACTGTTGGCTATTATATGATGCTTACAAAGGCTCATCAGATGCATGTCCTCGTACGGCCTCTCGATGTTGCCATCGGCAAAAGTCGTAGGAAACTCTGATTTAATATTGGCCTTTGTCCATGCGATATCGTCGGAGAACACGAAAAAATGCGGCATGGCCAGATCGGCTGCCGCCCTTTTCATGGCCTCGCCGTAATACTCAAGCGTGCAAGTGCCGTGCACGGCGTTGGTCTTAGCGTTGGTGACATAATCGCCCCTTCTTACATGAAGTGAAATGGCATCTGCCTGGCCCATCATGGAAGCCAATTCCATGTTGCGTCCGGAAAGAGCGCCCTTGAACGCGAAGTCGCTCCTTATTGCTCCCCTTGCGTCGCTAAAATATTTCTCGCTTTGCCAGTTGCCTTCCATATACACATTTTCCCCGAGCGAAAGTATGCGCTTATCGAAGTTAAACTGCCTTTCCTTTACATAACGAAGCATCGACGCGGGCGTCACCGAGTCGAGCGAACGCCTAAGCCCTTTTGGCAAAGAATCCCGCCATGATTCTCTGCACGCCATGATCTCGTCCTTTGTTGCAACCTTTACATCAAGAGCAAAACACCCGAGCGCATAATATCTCGAATCCACTCCGGCAAAGCCCGTTATATTGCCGAAATCCCCGGTATCGAGCTTGAGCTCTGAGTTACGGCGAAGCGCAACCGCCCTGGCAGCAGCGTACTGGAACATCTGGTTACCGAGCCCGCCCGTAAGTTTTACAATGACCACGCCGTATCTCCATTCCTAAAACGCAAGAAGCAACCTAAGATACAACGCCTTTAGAGACCACGGCCGCATCTCTCTTGCGCGCCTTATATAGGGCTTTAGCTTTTCCCTGTCCATACCGGCCTTTATGCCGTCCCGAAAATATGCGACATTGTACTTGAAGAGCCGCTTATCTATCCATCTCTTCACTGCAGGGTCGTCGGTCATACGCGTAAGCTTATCTAACGCAAGTATCTTCTCAGGCACAATCCTTAACGGGCTGCCCGACACGTTCGACGGGTGGCGCCGGTAGTTCATCACAGGCTCGTCGATATACTCTATCTTCGTCTTAAGTGTCAGCACGTAGCGCATGAGCATGTCTTCGCAATATCTAAAATCCTCGTCAAAGCCCCCGAGCCTTCTTAGAGTGTCTGTTCTTATCATGCCGGTTGGGAAAAATATCTCGGTTGCCTTGCTTATGTAATCCACGAGACCGTGCACCGGGCTCCTGTGCCCTGTCTTGCCAGAGTCCTTTATAAGGCGCTTATTGGTTTTTTCATTCCCGTACATGAGCAGGCAATCCGCAAACACGGCATCGATGCCGGGGTTTTTCTCAAGGAACTCAACCCTCTTCACTATGCTCCCAGGGATAAGCGAATCATCGGAAGCAAGCTCGGCGAAATAGCTGCCCTTTGCCATGGATAAGCCGAGGTTAAGTGTCTTTGCAAGCCCTTCGTTCTTCTTGTCGACATACCTAAATGCTCCGGGATGCCTTTTCGTAAGCCCTTCTATCTTTTCAAGTGTTGAATCCGTGGAGCCGTCGTTTATGACTATCAAATCAAGCGCAGGGTAGCGCTCGGCAAGTATGCTCTCCACACACTCCTCTATATAAGGAGCATGGTTATACGCCGGAATAACGACCGTCACCACAGGCATCTGCTCAGGCATTCTTTAGCACCTCGCCGTAGACATCGATAAACGCCCTTGCCATCTTCGTAACCGTAAACGACTCCTCGACCTTCAACCTCAAAGCGCGGCCTTCCCTGTATCTTTCTCCCTCGTCCATGTCTATGACCTCGGCCATGGCCTTTGCAAGGGCCTCGCTGTTTTTAGGCTCCACAATGCGCGCTATGCCGGTAAGCGCTTCCTTTATGCCTCCTACATCGGCGGCTGCTATGCAAACGCCAGCTGCCATTGCCTCGAGTATTGCGAGCGGAAACCCCTCGGCAACAGACGGGAACACAAAGCAATCGAAGCCGCAAAGCAGTTTTCCCACGTCATTTCTATAGCCAAGGAATTTTACCTTGTCCGCTATGCCAAGCTTTTCGGCCTGCCCCTTAAGCTCCGCCTCGAGCGGGCCGCTCCCTATCATATACACGCGCATCACGCCGCGGGGCCGAAGCATGGAGAAGGCCTCAAGCATGTAGCTCTGGCCCTTTGTCGGCACAAGGCGGCCGACGGTGACATACGCGAACTCATCCTCGGCAATGCCAAGGGTTTTACGCGCCTCTTTCCTTTCGTCCGCTCCGTAAGCAACACTTACCGGGTCTATGCCGTTATAAACGACCTTCACCTTTTGCTTGTCGACAAAAAGATTATTCTTTAGTATATCGTCCTTCACGACATTGGAAACAGCGACAATGGCGGAAAGGAACCTGTAGGTAAAAAAGTTGGAAATCTTGCGCTTAAAGTTACGCGTCCTTCCGAGCCCGTGCACGTGCGCAACAATCTTTGGCCCCCTGGCAAAGAGCGAAGCCCATACCGAGTACACCGTGGCCTTGTGCTTATGGGCATGCACGATATCGGGCCTTTCCTCCCTTATTACGCGCGCGAGCTCTCTAACGGTATCGTACTCTCCGGGCTTCTCGCCAATGGCCTCTTCGATATAGATGGAGTTTACAAGCGAGAGATCGTTTCTCCTGCCTCTTAGAAAGCACGAGGACACATCGAACCCTGCCTTGGAGAGCCTCGCAAAAAGATCTGCATAGAGCGGCGAGCCATTTCCCGGGTCCTCGGTGAAAACGAACATTACCTTCCTACGCTTGCTCATCTATATGAAATATTCCTTTTCAAATGCTTCTTCCGTGCTTTTTTTCGATTCTTTTTCTGGCCGTAGCCATGACCTTGCTGCCAAGCTCTGTTTTACGCGCCTTAAGCTCGGGCATCCGCTTTAAGTACGCCGCAAAGCACGCCGCCCTGTCGGCGTCCGGCACGAGCACCATGCTGATTTGCACGAGGTTCCATTCTATCTTGTCGATAGGAGGCCGCCTCGGATACTTCACGTTTCTTTCGTTATCTATGAAAAAGAGCTCGCACCTGCCGTGCTCAGCTCCCTTGATAAGGATGTTCTCGAGCCTTAAGTCCCCGTGCACAAGGCCCAAGGCATGCATCCTGCCGACGGTATCGCCAAGGGCACGTGCGCATCTGCGCCTTATGCGAGAAGCCTCGGCCCCGCCTTTTTTCGCTAGTTCGCGAGACAACGTAAAGAGCCCTGTGACATCGTCAACAAAGGCGGTAACGAGAAAATTCCTCGCACCCGGGCCCTCTATCTCCATTACGAGCGGCGGCGTCTTAAAGCCGTTTTCCAGAAGCAGCCTTCCGCCCTTCCATGCGCGCATGGCCCGCGTGCCCTTAAAGCGCGTCTTTATTGGCTCGAAAAAACCGCGGCCGAGAAATTCCTTTACGGCATAATCAACGCCGCCAAACCCGAACTTCCAGACGCGGCTTGTTTCCGAGCTTTTAAGGCGCTTTAGCGCCTCGCTACCTTTGCCCTCGATTGCCGAAATCACGGCCTCGGCAAGGCCGCCCTTGCAAAGCGCCTCGTTTATAAGGACCTTCCACTTGCCCGAAACCTTAAGCCGCTTCTCAGATATTTCCATCCCTGTCAAAGCACCTCTGGCAGACAAAATCCTTGTCGGTTGTCGTGCCCGTAAATATCGCTCTCGCCTTTTGGTATTTCTCGCCGTTCCAGACGTCTTGAAAACTTTCCGGATATTTATCGGTAAACAGGTCTTCCTTGGTGTATATCTTGCAGCACGGCGCTATGGAGCCGTCGAAGTTGACGATCACCCTGTCCCAGAGAAACTTGCAAACGCTCTTGGCGCCTGAGTCGTCGTAACGGATGTATTTTTCGTCCTTCGGCAGCCAGTCCTTATTTTCCTCGAGTATGTCCTTAAAGTCCTTTTTATCGAAGTTCGTGACGTTTAGCCTTACCCTATGGGTTCTGAAGGCGACACCCATCTCAGAGGCCATCTTTCTCGCTGTTTCTATCTCGTGCTCGTTGTGCTTCATGGGTATGAACTGCCACCGAAGAAGCGGCTTCTTTTGCCCGAGTGTGTCCTTCACGTCAACCATAAGGCGAAGTGTAGCAAATATCTCATCTAGCTTGCCGCCGACCCTGTACTTCTCGTAAACTTCCTGGGTAGCGCCGTCTATGGAAAGGCTTATCAAATCAGGCTTTGCCTTTATTAACTCTGTTGCAAGGTCCTTCGAGACCTTCATTAGAGTAGTGCTGAGGATGACGTCCACGTCGTAGCGGCTCTTGGCATAGCGTATCATCTCGGGAAGGTCCTGGTTTAGAAGCGGCTCGCCCCAGTTATAGAGATGCAGCTCGTAGAGATACGGGCCGATCTCGTCGAATATCTTTTTAAAGGTCGAGAACTTCATCAGCCCCTTTACAGCACTCGACTCCTTTTTCCCTGTTGGGCAAAGCGGGCACGAGAGCGGGCACGCGTTCGAGACGTCCAAGTACGCGATCTGCGGCATGGACTTAAGAACAGTCCTTCTTTCGCGAAACTCGCGCTTATTTAGCGCCCGATTGTTTCGCCTCTTCCACCAGTGCGAGAGATTAAAGCCCGCCGGTGTCATTTTTTCGGTAGCAGCAGGTAACACCAAGAATTCTCCTGATAAAACAACGGGATGTAAGATGGTCCCTGTTTTTATTCAATAAATTATTGTATTATATGCCAAAGACACGGTCAATATAAAAGCTTATAAATATGAAGAAATCCCCTTATTCCGGCCGCGTTATTTGACAATAGAGCAGCCTCTCTGTTAACATTAACCATGCCTGTCGGACTCAAATTACGCGAAAGCCCGGGAACCCCGTCCATATAATATGACAAGCCTTAAAAAACTCCTCACAAGGCCGCTTGAGAAAACGCTTCGCTCCATAGCCTACGAGGACAGGTCTTCCCATATAAACGCGCCGCCATCGGAGCTCTTTATCGAGCCCACGAGCCAGTGCAACCTTAAATGCCCCATGTGTCCGCAAAGCACCGGACTTACGCGTAAACACGGGTTCATGGACATGGAGCTCTTTAGAAAGGTCATAAAGGACGCGGCAGAGATTGGCATACCGAAGGTGAGCCTCTTTATGGGCGGCGAATCGCTTCTGCATAAAAATATCGCAGACATGGTACGAGAGGCCGAAG
>Ga0224495_10000516_pt1 | contig 30439 bp, 25 predicted proteins | sample SF_Jul11_sed_USG_FD_168128 | JGI IMG/M metagenome (GOLD analysis project Ga0224495, IMG submission 168128) | Sediment microbial communities from San Francisco Bay, California, United States - SF_Jul11_sed_USGS_4_1 | ecosystem: Environmental > Aquatic > Marine > Sediment | place: USA: California... | reverse complement strand
ATTTTATTTAATGACATTAGTATGGCCATAATCTAAAGTAATGGCACTTAAAAAAGTAACTATGGAGGCAAAGTTTATGAAAGAGACATATTTTCAACAACTTTTTGAAAAATGCATAAATATAAAAAGCCATGAAATTGAAAAGGAAGTATTAAAAGAAGTTCACCTGTTTATCTATTTTTACCCTCTTAAAAGGTATAAAGTAGATGAGGATTTAGCTGCTGATTTTTATCTGGAAATAATCCACAAAATCAACCAGATTATTTTAGATTACAATCCCGAGTATAACATCTCTTTTATTAAATACCTGACAGTAAAAATTAAAAGAAGATTTCTCAATTTTCTCGATAAAAAAAACAGAATCAATGAGCTGCAAAGAATAAACGAGTTTGCCGAATATCGGGACGAGATTTATTCCGAATCTGTGTTTGAAGCCCAGTCACTCTACCTTCAGCAATCAAGAAACCAGACAATTACCACAATTGAAAAGATCCTTTCAGGAATGGATAAAATCGATGAGATAATCACACGCCTCTATTTCGGATTTCCTGTAAAAAACTCCCATTTAAAAATGATTTATTGCCTGCATAAAAACCCGGCTATTTTTTCCCTCTACCGGCAGTATAAAAATAAGTGGAATACTTACTTCCAGGCCAATGAAACACGCCGAAACAGAATACTGGAAAGGTTGCAGGTTTTACAAAACAATATTGATAAAACACATCTTTTTGCTGATATTTACAAAAAAGAGCGTCTTGTCAACAATCTATATGCTACAAAAAATGTAATTTCTCTAAAAAATATAGCAGATTTGTTAAATACGAATGTTACCTATATCTTCAGAAAACTTGCAAAAACTAAAACTGTAATTGAAGAACAACTAAAAGATCCCTGTAATCAACAAGAACTGACAGCAAAAAATTTTCACCATAAAAAAGAGCAGGCATAAGCCGGATTCTGTTCAGCGGTTGTTTATGAAAACATAAATAACCGCTGAGGCAGCCATTTATCTTGTATCCCCATTATACTGAAGATCTCCTTTCTTTCTACCCGTTTCGTGCCTTTCGGCCCTGAAGCGTAACGAAACTGCTTGAAATTTCACCAAAGGGGGTTTACCTTACCATTTACCTCTCGGCAAATGTGGTGGGCTCTTACCCCGCCTTTTCACCCTTACCCCTCACCTGCGAGCAGATGTGAGGCGGTAGTTTTCTGTGGCACTTTCCAGAGGCTTTCGCCCTCCAGATCTCTCTGGCCTTTTGCTTCGTGGTGTCCGACTTTCCTCACTCCCCGCATGAATGCAGGGCCGCGCGACTGCCGCCTGCTCTTATTAGAGCAAATAACAATAAAATTTATTGTCAAACCTTTTTTATTCTTTACAACATGCAAATTCAACATCCAGGAATGTCCACTGAGGAACTTGTTTTAAACTGCTTATAATCACTTTATATATACGTTATACATTATACGTTTTTAATTTGCAGTAAGTTTAACATTTTACCAGAGTAAAATCAGAAGCTTTGCTTGTTCTCCACAATCACTGAAATATTTTTGATAACCAGGTCAGGCCATTTTACTTTGAATATAACGCAAAGAGTTATCAAAATCGGTATTAAAAAAAGAGGGCAAGTCAAGCAAAAACTGTTCATTTTCTCTTTTTGAAGAAGAAATAATGAAATTTCGATATTCGAGTTTGCTTTTAACATAGGCATTGAAAGAAAGTCTCGATATTTTTTTTATGTGTCGTTGCAGTTGTGTAGTCTGTAATTTTTTTTCGCAAAGAATATCAGCAAGTCCTATATTCAGAGCTTCTTCAGGTTTATATGCTTCTCCCTCATAAAGTGCCTGCTTTATATTCTGAGCCCCAATGATCGACTCTACTATTCTCGTCAAAATCAAAGGAAGAGGAAGCCCAAGTTTTACCTCATTAAAAGAAAAACGATACTTTTCACTGCTCAAAATCCTGTAATCCATAATTGATGCCAAAACAGCGCCTCCGGCCATTGCATTTCCATTAATGATTGCGTATTGTATTTTAGGGCACAAATAAATCTTGTTAACCAATGCAAAAAATTGCATAAATGTATTCGTCTTTAGCTCTACCCCACCCGAAAGAAGGTGTTCGATATCTATGCCATTAGAAAAAAATCTTTCACATTCTGATTGTATTACAACAAATTTAATGGCATGATCCTTATAGAGCAGGGAGTATATCTGATCCAACTCTTCCATAAAAACAGGATTTAGAAAATTGACAGGCCCTCTTTTCAAGCTAATGTAAACAGTGTCTTCATTATAAAATAAATTTGTATAATTAAGTAGCATAATTATTATTTTGCCCAGATCTCTTGAAATTGGGTAATCATGTTTTGAACAATAACTTTTGCTGGTAAAATATTTTCAATTTGAGCAACAGAGGTTCCTGCCGACCAGATGTCTTTCCATCTTTTTAACGATGTAAAATCATGGTCATTTTTTTCAAGTAAAGCACTGCTTTTTTCAAGACTCTGACGTAACCAGTTCGCACCGATTCCGCTGATTTTATCTGTGAAAACAATATCATCGGGAGTGGACTCCACAATCATTTGCTTATAGCCCGCAGATGCTGAAGACTCAGCCGAGTTAATCAGACGAGTACCGACATAAACACCTTCTGCTCCCAGGGCAAACGCTGCAGCCATTTGTCTGCCATCTGTAATCCCTCCAGCAGCAACTACAGGAACCCGCAAATGATCTTTTAAATAAGGGATCAGTGAAAATGCGGAAACAGGCCCTGCATGCCCTCCTGCACCCTGAGAAACGCCCACAATAATATCAGCTCCGATTTTTTCCAGAAGAAGAGCCTGTTTTAAAGAGACCACATCACTGATTAATACAGCCCCTGATGCTTTAATTCTTTCTACGATAGTCCGCGGCAAACCAAGACTTGTGATAACAACAGGAACTTTTTCTTCGAGTAAAACCTGTAATCGATCTGCCCAATCAGGACAATGCTCTTTATGCAATATAATATTTACCCCGAACGGCAAACTGGTCAACGATTTTATTTTTTCAATTCCACCTCTTAACTCATCAATTTTTCTATAATTATGAGCCGGAATTGTTCCCAGGCCACCGGCATTGGATACCTCTGCAACCAGAATCTCATTTGACACAAGAAACATGGGAGCACCTATTACAGGATATTTTATTTTTAAAATGGAAGATACTCTTGTTTGAATATTCAAGTCATTAACCTTTAAAGAACCCTGATATAAAGATATAATCTGGCAAGAACATTTTATAATCTTGAATTATTGTCCTTGTATTAATACCCTGCATCTATAGTGGAGGCATGATCACTTTTCAGGAATTTATACCGACTTACCACAAAGGCTGCGATTATAAAACTAAAAAAAGGCAACAGAGCATATGCCAATTTTATTATCAAAACAGAAAATGGTGCCTGATCCTGGTTGGGCGTAAACCGGGCAAACGCAAGCACAACTCCAATAAGCAAACCAGCCACTCCCATGGAACTTTTATTTAAAAAAGTAAAAAGAGCAAAATAAACTCCTTCACGTTTTTTTTCAGTATGATATTTATCATAATCGATGGTATCAGCCAGAGCAGCAGGATGTATCATTAACGCTGCTCCGGCAGCCAGGCCTGAAAAAATGGTTAAAACATATAAAATAAAATAGTTATCCGAATTAATAAACAGGGTAAGTAAGAATGATGCTGCTATCACCAGGTATGATATGATCCACAAACTTTTTTTTTCTACTGCCTTGAGTACACGAATCCATAAAGGTATCGAGAGTGTTGCAGAAATCATGAATAGACCGATAACCAGAGAACCATCCTGTGGACGCTTGAGTACATATTCAGTATAATAGAGAGTTATGGTAAATACAAATGTCGCACCAAGCTGGCTGAAAAATCCTGTCATAAGTACTATTCGGGCATGTTTATTTTTAAAAATATCAATGAAATTCTGTATCAATGAACCCTTGCTTGCATGCGTGATTTTATTCTCTTTAAAAGTATATAACAGGGGAATAAAGGAAAAAAGGGTAAATACGGATATGAGCAGCATGATCATAGAAGCATTGCTATAGGCTGTTGCTTTATTGGCCAACATTGCAATTACAGCAACCCCGATAAATACACCAATGTTTTCAGCAAGAGCCCGGTATCCATAAATCTTGTTTCTGGTATGATAATGAGAGCTCAGCTCTGCCGCCATGGAATAGTGAGGCACAAAAAAACCGGTGAACGCCGTATAAAAAAAAAGCATCGCGATCATCAGCCATTGCTGCTTATATTCTTCGAATGGAGAAACCCATAAAAAGTAAAACAAAACAATCATGGGAATTATTGAAACTGCCATCCATATTTTTCGTCTACCGAAACTGGATCTGGTATTATCAGACCAATGGCCAATCAACGGGTCATTAAGGGCGTCCCATATACGAGTGATTAAAAAAATCAGCCCCATTGCTGAAGGAGCAATAAGTAAAATATCCGTCGCATATTTCATCAGATAATTACCTGCAAGCATATTCATGGCACCGCCCGCAATCATTGGTAAATTAAAATATAAAAGTTCTTTTCCGGTTATCTTTATTTTCATATCTCTGATCAAAAGTGATGGAGAACACTATTTTTTTCTAATTCAACCTGGCAGTAAAAATAAATCTGATGCGCAAGATACTTTTTTTAATTAATCCATCTTCTGGTAACAGGAAGTCATTAAAAAATTTACCCCTATTAAAAAGCCTTATAAAAAAATATCATCTGAATGGTGATATTGCAATAACAGAGAGCCCGGATCATTTAATTGAAATTCTTCATAAACGTGCCCATCTTTATCAGACAATAGCCGGCATGGGAGGAGACTCGACGATTGCTATTATTGTAAACGAATTAGTAAAGAAAAATATCAAGGTTCCACTGGCAATAATTCCCTCTGGTTCATCTGATGATATTGCCGCTCATTATAATATTTACAATATAGAAACTGCAATGAAGACTATAGAAAAAAATAACATTAAAGAAATTGATGTTGCTTTTATAAAAAATAAAAATGGAGAATATACCCATTTTATCGGCCAGGCCAACATGGGAATTGGTGCGTATGTAAATAGCTTTGTTGAAAAATATAAAAAAAAATACCGTTTTGCCTATAAGTGGCAATCGTTTTTTGGATTTGCCGCAATTGCCTCTTTTTTTATTACCCGAAAACCAGCTTTGGATTTTTCGATAGAACATCACGAAGAAAAGTACAAGATTTCAGGGACCAGCTTTTTATTTACTAAAATTAAACTCTGGGCTTCTGGTAAAATATATGCCCCGGATGCAATTGAAAATGATGGAAATATTCATGCAGTTTTTATATCCAAATGCAGTTTTTTTCAATTTATAAACCTTTATTTCAAAGCAACTTCAGGACGTCACATACACCTTCCCTATGTAAAATCACTTTCTGCTCCCTGGTTTAATATTAAAGCTAAAACTCCGTTTATGTTACAGGTTGATGGTGATATACTGTACACTGATAATCAGATACAATATTTTCAAGAACTTACAATAGGAATATCCCGAAACAAACTGTCCCTGCTGATACCTTGACAAGGTAGCAAAAACAAAAAAACAGATTTTTAATGTTCAAATAATTTTCCTTTTGAAAATTCATTTTTTTGTCGGGACTTCATTATCAAAGGAATATATTTATTATATGTATATGTTATTAAATAAGCAAGAAAAGCCGATAAAACAGCCAGAATTTCCCTGTATATATGAGGAGCAATTAAACTTAAAAGAATTAAAACGGTTACAAGTGCAAATCCTGAATTTCTAAATACTGCATAATACAAATGTGAATAAGCAAGTGATAAAATCACTATGGCAATATCTGCAAATATAAACATGGTAAAAAATTTTTCAAAAGATGGTGAGTATGTTTGATTTTCAATAAAGGTAATAATATCAGAAATAATGATAATAAAAAAAACGAAAAATAATACAAGTGCAACTATTTTCTTTTCCATCACAAATTTTTTAATCTCTTTTTTTTCATAAAGTGATTGATATGTTTCAATCTGATAATAACGTGCTATAATAAAAAATATAATAATGGCAGCAAAACCATTCCCCAGAATATGCATTAAATGTTCAAAGTTAAAATTCCATGTTATAGGGTCACCAAAGTCAGACAATTCTTCAAAGGCTGATCTAATTAGTATTAACGAAAGAATTTCCAGTTGTTTTCGCTGAGCAATGTTTATCGACTGGGTTAAAGAATAAATCATTTCAACCATCTCTTTTATTAATAAAATATAGAGTACCGCCTCAATTGCATAGAGATTATTTTTAGGCAAATCAACGTGAATTGTTTCTGATATCGGTAAATATTTGTTGAGTTAAATAAGGAATAAAACAAGATAAATGGTATTAAAATAAAAATAGCTGTCAGTTTTCTTGTTTTTTAAAAACAATTTCCCAGAAGTCAAAAATATTTACCAGCTCTTTTATCATATATTTTAATTCCTTCTTTCATAAAAATTATTTCTTAAAAGGTATACATAAGACGAGTTAAGAACAAATATTCGCTTTTCTATATATCAAGAAATAATCATTTGTATTTATTTATCATATGTCCCACTTATACATATTATTACTGGTTCTTTCCCTGATGTCGGGAATTTTAACCTCGGGATTATATCTTTTTCTCTATCAAAAATATCAGTTACAGATTTTGAGATATTATTTATATCATTTACTTGCAACAATTACCCTTGTTTTTTTTACGGCATTGAATTATTATCTTTATTTAAATCTGGGTTTTTTTACTAATGGCCCTCAGATATTGATTGGTTATACCTCTTCCATTTTATTTTTCAGCTCTCCGCTGATTTATACCGCACCTGTTTTAATTCGGGAATTGACAGAATTGGGTAACAACAATAAATCAAAATTTTTTTTTGCAATACTGGCTTTGGTCTCTGCAGGAAGTAGTGTATTTATATACATAAAAGGAAACCAGCATATTTTTGAAACTTTATTAAAACTTTATATTGACCAATATGTACTTTTAATTATTATCTGGTTTAATACGTTTATTCTTTTCTTTTCTATTATTTATACCTATTATCTATTGTTAACAAAATTTCGCAAAATACAAAATAAAGATTACAAAATTGCTGTTTACTACCTTGTTTTATACAGCGCATTCTCTATTGCCTTGATTTATTTTGATTTTCAGGCTCAAAATCGTCAAATTTTACATCAACAATACCCGGTAGGAATTTACCTGCAACCAGTTACTCTTTTGTTATATTCTCTTTTTTCTATTTTATATTTATATAACAGAAAAATAGCCTATACGCACCAACTTTCTGTTATACCAACTGGATTTTTAGTTAAATATTCTATAACGGAACGCGAAAAAGAAATTACTGAATTTATCATTAAAGGTTTAAGCAATAAAGAGATAGCTTCCAAACTATTTTTATCACATAGCACAGTACGAAATCATATTTCCAATATTTTTGAAAAAACAGACACTCCTTCAAGAGGAAAGCTTCTGAATTTAATTAAAAGTTTTCAATAATCAAATCAGATTTCACATTAAAATTACTAAAGTCCAGACAAAACCTGAATATTTTAATAAAATCTGTATTAAAGTACAAAAGTACTACAAGATTTTATTTCTAAAGGACGAAAGTCCTATTTACATTTCTATTTTTTATGACTATAAATAGAGCATGAAAATAGTATATTCTATAATAATCTCTCTCTTCATCGGGTCGATATGGGGAGAAAACGGAACAAGTAAAAAGTCATCGGAGGATAATAAATTTTTAGCAAATGATGGTTCACTCTATTTTGATAAACTTTTTTATACACCTTATCAATCAGAAAATGATCTAATTAAAGTAAAAATTAATGAATCCGATACAGAACAGATGATTTTTGCAGGTAATTTTTATTTTATTACCGGAGCTCAACTTCCCCAGGGTGATAAAAAAGGGGTTGAATACATTAAAAAATCTCTGGATATATATCAAAAAATATGGAAAAATAATTTTTCCCATGCACGAGTTCGAACTCTTCTTGCTACTGCACATATGGCAAGAGGTGGAGATAGTAATATTTCCATTGAAGATATTCTTGATCATATTTTCCGGGCTAAAAATCTTTTCAGTATGGTATTAAGTAAATACCCTGAAAATCTTGATGCCCTGATCGGCAGAATTCGCCTGGACATGAATCTAACAACTGGAACCGGCAGATCCAATACCATTCATGAATCAGATATCAGACTTTTTTTTGCAGGTTATCCAAGGCTTCCTGAAGAGTTGAAATTAAATCCCTATTTTTTAATGGCCTATAATGAAGTTCTTCTGGCATCTACAAGACTTGATCTCGAAAATGGAAAACATAAATCGGCTGAAAACAGCTTTAAGTCCATAAATAAAAAGGCTCTTCACGAACATGCCCAGAAAATGTACAATGAAACTCTGAAATCATTAGAAAACTATAAAGGAAAAAAATAATGCGTCAATATATTCAAAACAAATTAGGCATCATACTTTCTTTTCTTAAAATGATCGTTATATTGTTCGGTCTGTTTTTTACGAACAACCAATTATATACTATAAACCAACAAGAAAATATATTTATTGTGAAAAATATTTTTATCATTGGCAATAACAAACTTTCTGAAAAGAAAATACTCGAATATGTCTCTATAAAAGTTAACCAAAGAATGAGCATAGGCGAAATAAATAATAAAATTCTGATCAGCACTGCCCGAATGAAAGATAGCGGTTTGTTCATATTTACGGATATAAATTATGAACTCATGGAAAATGATACCCTGGATATTCATATTTCACTAGCTGAAAACATCGTATTTCTTGAAATGATCGCTCTTCCTGCGGGAGGGTTAACACGGTTTAGCTCTATTTCTGATAAAGCGCCTGATTTTGGTTTTATCGTCGGTACAAATGATCAAGCTCTTTATTTCAGATTTCCTTATTTAGGGGGAACGCCTATAAATGTTTCCTCTACATTTGGTCACCAGGTAAAAGTTTTTGATTATTATAAATCAAATAGTTATGATTATGAAAATATATCAGAAAGAATATCCATAGAAACTTCTATAGCTCCATGGTTGAAAATTAAAAGCCCATCCATATTTCAGTACAATATAAAAGGTCAACCAGGACTAACGACAAACACCTATGATATATCTTCAGGAGGAGCAGTTCTCCTTGATTTTTCGAGTTATAAAGAGGTTTATATGATTGGAATGGATTTTACAACTCATTTAATGCGGGGAATTAGAGAGTTTCCTTATACCTTGAGTGAAAATTTTATCAATCTCTATTTTAAACCATTTTTATGGGAAGAGTTAATTATAAGAGGCCGATACCGTGTTGTTGATGGTGCGACTATTCCTGATTATCAACTTGGAAATATCTCGGGAGAATATCAGGTCAGAGGAAAAGTCAAAAATTATTATTACGGAACAAAAACAATTGTTTTTAATATAGAAAACTGGTTTCGAAATATTTATACAATTCCTGTGAAAATCAGCACTATTAATTTCAGTATTTTAACATTTAACGATTTTGGTTCCGCATTTATAAACAACAAATCTATGAATAAAAAAAGATGGAACATTTCATCGGGAGCAGGTATAGAAATGAATATGTCCAACCCGGTAAACATTACTATTGAAATGGGGTTTGGATATGAATATTTTCTACGAAGCGGAGGGAGTTTTTATGTTAAAATTGGAAAAAAATTTTATAAAGGAAACTTTTATGAATAATTCAAACAAATACAAAAGTAACCAGAAAAAAGATTTTTTTGAATTTCGAAATATTTCAAAATTTTATAAATCCGGAAAAATCAATGTCGTTGGCCTTAAAAATATAAACCTTAAAATATCACATGGAGATTTTATTGTCATTGGCGGAATTTCTGGAAGCGGCAAAAGTACTCTTTTAAATATAATGGGTCTGATAGATCAACCCGATCAAGGTGATATTTTTATTGAAAATAATAAAATAGATTACAACAATGATCGTTTAATTACAGAAATCAGAAAAAATAAAATCGGTTTTATTTTTCAAAATTTTAACTTGATTCCTACTTTGACCGTATTTGAAAATATAGAATATCCATTGTTGAAGAGTATAAAAGATCTTAAACAGCGTCATTTAATAATAAATCAGGCACTTGAAAAAGTTGGAATATTAAACCTTTCAAAAAGATATCCTGATGAAATTTCAGGAGGTCAACAGCAACGAACATCAATTGCCAGGGCATTTGCAAAAAGTCCATCCATAATACTTGCCGATGAACCAACAGCAAATCTTGATTCTGGAAACGGAGAAAATATTTTAAAACTAATGAAAACAATGAATATCAGGGAAGGAGTAACATTCGTCATTGCTACTCACGACACGGCAGTAATGAAAATGGCTAAACGAAAAATTATTGTTTCAGATGGCCAGATAATAAAAGATGCGAGGATATAATATGAAAACAATTTTACTTGGTAAACTTTATGGATTCTATCAATTTTTAAAACTCTCATTTTTTAATATCTGGAGAAATCGAAGGCGTACTGTCATTACAATAACAAGTATCTGTATCGGAACAATTACATTTGTATTGTTAAATGGCTATATCGAAATCATCAGCCAGGGTTTAAAAAATGATGCCGTAATGAAACAATATGGGCATATGCAGATTGGAATGAAAGGATATTTTGATGCAGATGCAAACTCATATCATCATTTGATTGATATAAAAAAAGCTGAAAAAATAAAAAATGAAATTTATAAACTTGATTCAGTAGATTATATTAACATGAGACTACACCTTGCTGGCATCATTGGAAATAATAAAGAATCTACCGTTTTTTTTTCAATTGCAGGATTTCCCGATACAGAAAATCTTATGGCACCAACGCTTGTTGAAGGAAATTTACTTTCGGACGATGATCCCTATGGAATATTAATGGGCAGGAGCATGGCAGCTAAATTAGGGGTCAAATCCGGTGACTCCCTTCTTGTTTTTGTCACATCCGAATCCGGATCTCAAGAGGCGATCCAGGTAAATGTTCGTGGAATTTATGAAGCATTAATGAAAGAGCAAGAAAAAGTAATCATATTTATGTCCTTAAAGGCTGGTTCCGATTTATTGCTTGAAACTAAAATTCACCATATACTGATTTTTTTTCGTACCGACCTGACAGATAAAACCATTCAAGAAACAAAAAAAAATATTAATTATATAATTAAAGAAAAATATCCTGACTTCGAAATAAAAGAATGGGAAGCGTTGGCCGTTTTTTATAAACAGATCATTGGTTTATTTAATGGTATTTCATTTATAATCGGTACCATTTTATTTATCGTTATCTCCTTTAATATTCAAAATACCATGCAGATGTCTATAATTGAGCGATATCGGGAAATTGGCACCCTGAGAGCAATGGGATCGAGTCGCTTTGATATTATTTTTGATTATATTGGTGAAGGAATACTTATTGGAATAATTGGCTCACTCGTCGGAGTTGTTATTGCCTTGTCCCTTGGAGAATTATTAAACCACCTCAAGCTGTTTCTACCTCCCGGACCAGGACAAGATAAACCAACCCCACTTGTTTTTTATATTACCCGGATAATTATTTTTAAAGCAATTTTTATAAATTTAGCTATTTCATTAATCGCCTCTTACTTTCCGGCAAGGAGGGGTGGGAAATTAAAAATTATTACAGCGTTAAAATTTGTATAGGAAAAATATTATGATCAGAAACTTTAGTTTTAAAATGATTGAATGGGCAGTTATCTTTTTGTTGTTTTCAGATTTGATATTTTCTACAGAGGTAAATGAAAACAAAAATATATCTACTGAAGTTTCAAATGTCTTATCTCAATTAGAATCCATACTGGTTAAAAATATATCAAGCAAAATTTATTGTAAACTTTTAATTTATTCAGGGGAGCGGAAACCTATTGGAAAAGAGTTCATAATATATCAAAAAAATGCCAGCATTTTAATGATTCCAATTAAACCTGAATCTGATAAAGGCAAAAAAATTTTAATGGTAAAAGATGGCCTGTGGCAATATTTTCCAAAGGCAAAAAAAACTATTGTGATTAATGCTGCAATGCTTATCGGTGGAAACGCCAGCTTTACTGATGTAATTAGTTCATCACTCTATACTTTTTACAAATTTGGAAATTATGAATTCGACCCAATCAGTAAAACACATATTATTACATTTACAGCCAAAAACAGAAAATCTGCTTATGGAAAAGTACGTTATTATTTAAAAAATAATTTAATAACATTTTTTGAAGCTTATGCGCGTTCAGGTATATTGTTAAAGAAAATCGATTTTATAAAATATGAAACAACCGAGAACAATCAATTATATCCTGTTTATATTAAAATAACCAATGCATTTCAAAAAAATGATTATACCCTGATTCAAATGGAATCTTTTTCTGAAATGGAAATTCCAGATTATTATTTTTCTCCCTCTTCTCTTGAGAATCAACTAAGATATGAGTAGTATATGAAAAAAAAGAATATTAACTTTATACTTATCCTGGTTTTTCTGCAATATCCGCAAATGCAATTTGCGACAGAAATACAAGGAGGTTTTGAATTTGAAATTTTTAACGATCTTGAGAATACTTCAGAAGAACATAATTCCGATATTTCAAAAAATTCCTATGGATTACAGATTGATATGGTATTTCAGAAAAGATGGTTACAACCCTCTTTCATAATTTCTGATGAAAAAAAAATTCCCATCGACACAAGTATTTTTTTGCAGAGCTTGCGCTATACTAAAGGTATCCATTTTTTAAATATTTTTGAGTTTATTTTTGATGGGGCAACCTATTATTCCAATGAAGGGAAAAAATATTTAATCAACAATATAAACAATAATGTCCAGAACAGTAATCCATTTTTAAGAGAAGAACTTTCTTTTTTACATTTTTATATATACGAGCTGAGCATTACAGCAACTCTAAATAACAAATATAATAATAGCATTTTAAAGACAGGAGTACTTCCAGTACAACAGGGGAACAGTTTTTATAAAAATCCGGTAAGTTTTTTTGAAAGATATTTACCTGCACGAAATTACCTCCTTGAATATAATCCTTTGTCATTTCCCGGTTTTTCATTGATATTTATTAACAAAAATATAAATTCGGAACTTTTATATGTTCCCTTAATTTCGTTTGATAAATTTGATGATAAAAACTATGTGCAACATCAGGCTGAATATTTATATTTTATTAATCCGGCACATGTAATTATGCTGAAAAACAGCTTTTCACTTATAATCAGCTTGAATGAGCTCTATTTTTTCTATGAAAATAATCCGCACCTGGAAAAGAAAAATCATTTTGCCGCCGGTAATGATATGCAGATTCCCTTGTTTAATAATTTAAGTTTTAGCCTGCAATTTTTAACATCAAATGGACAAAAAAAATATTCACTTCAATTATATAAAATAAATTCTATAGACTATTACTCTCTTGAGCCTGTACCTGATTCAATTAATGTATTTTATACAGAATTAATTGCTGCCTTTAATTTAAATTTATTCAATCAAAAAAGTATTTCTATAGGGTATTATTATAATGGAATGGGGTATACTCAGGAAGAGTTCAACCGGATAATTCAAATATTTAGTCATATCAAAAACAACTCAAAATCATCCAATGCAAATTTATTCGGTATAAATGATTATCTTGCTTCAGAATTTTTTAAAAAAGATGACTTTTTTCAGTTTAACCGCCACTATCTTTTTTTAAATCTATTCTCTGAAACTGATAATGATCCATTTTTTTGGGGAGTATCATCCTTTTTTACATTAGAACGCTTTTCTATTTTTCCTCTGGTTTTTATAAATTATCAGATCACACCCGACATGAAATTATATCTTCATGGATCCATATCTACTGGTGTACAAAACGCAGTATTTAAAGAATTTTTTTTATCAAAAACAATGAGCACAGGTGTTCAATGGAATTTTTAATACTGACCGGATCAATAAAAAATTTTCAATATTGAAAATATAAATTAATACCCTATTTTTAAATTTACTGTTCTTTTATTTAGAAAACGATAGTCTAAATAATAAAGATATTATTATGAAAAAGGTTTATTTTATTGGATTAATTTTTTTTTCATTTCAATGCAGATTTAATTCAACCGTTAAAATAGGAGTAATACACTCTTTGAGTGGGGTTATGGCTTCAAGTGAAAGTTACCTTCCCTATGCTTATCAAATTGCAGCAGATGAGATAAATCGCAAAGGGGGAGTTCTCGGAAAAAAAATAGAAATAATATTGGCGGATAGTAATTCGAAACCTGAAACGGCCGCCATGCTCGCAGAAAAAATGATAACGCAGGATCATGTATCAGCCCTTTTTGCCTGCTGGACCTCAACTTGCAGAAAAGCTCTAAAACCTGTTGTTGAAAAATATAATTCTATTTTATTTTACCCGGTTCAGTATGAGGGTCTTGAAGAGTCTAAAAATATTTTTTATACAGGTTCAGTACCAAATCAACAAATTATTCCTGCGATAAAGTGGATGAATGAATTTGGATTTAAACGATATTTTTTAATTGGTTCTGATTATTTTTTTCCCAGATTGGCGAATATAATTACACGAGATGTTATTATATCCAATGGTCATCAGATTACAGGTGAATATTATATACCATTTAACAATAAAATAGGCCGGAATATTATAGACGAAATAGTTAAAAACAAAAGCGATATAATTATAAACACCATAAATGGTGAGGATAATATAGAATTTTTTCGTGCCATTGATACATTAAAAATAAATGGTAATAAAATTCCCGTTTTATCTTTTAGTATAAGTGACTATGAACTTGACCTTATGAAAGACATCTCCCGCGAAGGTGATTACAGTGTTTGGGGTTATTTTCAAATACTGGAAAATAAAGAGAATCAGGAGTTTTTAAAAGTTTTAAAAAAGGACTATCCATCGATAAAAAAAATAAGTGAACCTTTTTTAATGGCATATATTAGTCTAAAAATATGGGCAAATGCAGTAAATTATACAAGATCATTGAACACTAACGAAATAATTGATAATATACAATATGAAACAATGAGTTCACCTTCCGGACCTGTCGCTATAGATGGCCAATCTCATCATTTATGGAAAAAAGTATATCTTGGGCGTGTGAATGCGCAAAATCATATGGAGGTAGTTAAGTTTTCAAATAATTTAATCAAACCGGTTGTTTTTCCCGTATATAAAACAAAAAAGGAGTGGGGAAAAATAAAAGCTGAAATAGAGTACAGGTAATAAATATGAATCTGATAAAAAAAATATTGAATCTCTCATTGTCATGGAAGGTGACATTTTTTTTTATCATAGGTGCATTTTTACCTTTTATCATCATATTTATTTTTTCCTTAAAAAACTATGAAAAAAATCTTACAATTGAAATTGAAAAACGCTCTCTCTTTGTATTAAACCAAAAAAGTCAAAAAATAGATCTATATATAACCAAAAAAATTCAGGAAATAAATTTTTTAACTACCAATCCTGTATTAATTAACAGTTACCTGAATTTAACTGAAGCATATAGCAAGAATAAGGGAAATCATCTTCAATATTTGAATTATACAAAAGCATATGATCATTTTTTTTCAAATTACATTGATACTTTCGGTTATTATGATCTGTTTTTAGTAAAAAAAAATGGAGATATTATATATACTGTTAAGCGAGAAGAAGATTTTAATACAAATTTATTAACAGGAAAGTTTAAAAACACACAATTGGCCAATTTGTTCGAGGATACCATATATTATTATACTTCAAAAATTTCCAATTTTCAATATTATGAACCATCAAAATATCAGGCAGCATTCATTGGAGCACCTGTTTTTTTAAATAATAAAATCACTGCATCATTATTGCTTCAAATTAATTTTGATGATATTTTTTCTGTTTTTTTAGACAAAAGTGGAATGCGCTTTGCTGACACAATTTCTGTAGCAAAGTTCTGGAATGGAAATTTATATTATTCAAATTTACAGAAAACCTCTCCTGATAATGAAATATTTATGCCTGCAGCGAACCTTAAGCAAAATGATTTCTTTAAAATTCTGGAAAAATCTGCATCGGGTGAAACAGGATTTGATAAAAATATTATGATAAATGGAAAAAATGTTTTGGTTTCCTGGACCTATCTCCCATATCTGGATTGGGGATTGGTCATCTCTGAAAACGCTGATGATGCCTATGCTTCTTTAAACCATGTGAGACTGGTAGGTTCTCTGTTATTATTACTGGTCTTCTTTGCCACAGGGTTCTCGATAATTTATTTTAATCGGTTTATTTTAAATCCATTGAAACAGCTTACTGAAAAATTTCATATGTTATCCGATGGGGTAGATATTTTAGATCAACAATTTGAGAGATTTGAAAGAAAGGATGAAATTGGGGTTTTATCACTGAGTTTTAATACCATGCGAAAAAAAATAGGTGAAATGGTTCATGGATTAAATGAAACGAATAAACTTTTAATGGAACAAAAAGAGCAGTTATTTGAATCATCAGTAGAACTTGAAAAAAGAGTAGAAGAAAGAACAAAAGATTTATTGCAATCAAATGAAAAAATTCAAGCTATAATGGAAAATACCACTGCCCTTATTTATATAAAAAACTGTACCGGTAAATATATTTTAGTAAATAAAATGTTCTTAATAACATACAACCTTACAGAAGAAACGGTTTATGATAAAAATGACTATGATCTTTTTTCTGAAAAGATCGCCATGCAGATTACAAATAATGATAATTTGGTATTTAAAAGCGGAAAATCTTTTGAATTTGAAGAAGAGATTTATCAACAAAATACAAAGAATATATTTTTATCCGTTAAAGTCCCCCTTCATGATACAGATGGAAAACTGTATGGATTATGCTCCATTTCAACAAATATTACAGATCGAAAACATTCAGAAGAACGTTTGAAACTTTTTGAATCAGTATTTAATCATGCAAAAGAGGCAATTGTTATTACCGATTCTTATAATACAATTGTAGATATTAATCCATTTTATAGTCAGGTGATGGGCTACAAGCGTGAGGAAATTGTTGGAAAAACACCTGCACTGGTTAAATCGGGCAAGCATGATGATCTTTTTTATCAGAAACTATGGAACGAAATAAATACTACAGGTCATTGGTCTGGAGAGATCTGGGATAGAAGAAAAAGCGGAGAAATTTTTCCCAAATGGTTAAATATCAGTTCAATTCGAAATGAAAAAAATGAAATATCCTATTATATTGGTATTTTTTCTGACATAAGTGATAAAAAAGCAATCGAGCAATCTTTGCACAAAATGGCATATTTTGATCCATTAACCAATCTGGCAAATCGTGTTCTTTTTCGCGAACGACTTGATCAACAAATCATCACAAGTCACCATCACCATAATAAATTTGCAGTGTTTATACTGGATCTTGATCGATTTAAATATGTAAATGATACTTTTGGTCATCTTGTGGGAGACCAATTACTGATGATAGCTTCGGAAAGAATTTTAAAATGTGTTGATGATGTCGATACGGTCGCTCGTCTTGGTGGAGATGAGTTTTCTCTTATACTGGTTGATATCAAAAATGATTCTATAATCCGCAGAAAAGCAAAAGAGATAATCAATTCTCTGGAAACAAATTTCAATATATATGAAAATGATATTTTTATCTCTACCAGTATTGGCATCTCCATTTATCCGGATGATGGAGAAAACTATGAAACTTTGATGAAAAATGCTGATATCGCCATGTACCAGGTGAAATCTGAAGGAAGAGGAGCCTATCACTTTTTTAAAAATGCAATGAATGATAAAAATGCAAGGTTTGCTCTCATTCAAAACGAACTAAGAAAAGGATTATTAAACAATGAGTTCGCAGTTCACTATCAACCCAAAATTGATATAATTAAAAACAAAATTATCGGTTTTGAAGCGCTTATTCGCTGGTTTAGTCCTGTTCTTGGAAATATTTCCCCAGCAGAATTTATTCCCATCGCAGAAGAAAATGGTTTAATTATTAATATTGGACAGTGGATTTTAAATCAAGTCTGTGCTGATTACCAGGAATTATCAAATGAAAATGATGATATTCATGTTGCCATTAACCTGTCTGCACGCCAATTAAGTGATCATACTTTACTGGATAAAATTGATGCAATTATAAAAAAAAATAATATAGGGTTTCATTGTCTTGAATTTGAAATAACAGAAACATCTATTATAACAGATCAAAATGTTTCTATTCCAATGGTAAATGATATTAAAAAAATGGGCTTCAAAATTTCGATGGATGATTTTGGCACAGGATACTCATCTTTGAGTTATTTGAAAAAATTACCCATAGATACAATTAAAATTGACCAGTCTTTTATTAGAGATTTGGAGGTTGATTCTGATGATTTTACTATTGTTCTGGCAATTATATCCATAGCTAAAAAATTAAATATGGGTCTTGTGGCTGAAGGTGTTGAAACAAAAGAACAGGTAAAGATATTAAAAGAAAATGGGTGTACTATATTGCAGGGTTATTATTATTCCAGACCTATTCCTTTATCAATGATTACTGATCTTTATAAAAAATTTTCCTGATTTAAAATATTTTTAAAGAACAAATGTCATGAAATACCAGAAGATTCAAGAGTAATACAAACCTCTGTTCCACTGATTTTTTGATTGTCAACTGTTACAGGTGATTGTATACTTATATTACCATTATTATATTCCAGAAATTTTTTTGTCAAAGGCATTCCAAATCCGGTTCCCGGTTCCCCTCTTGTTCCGACTCTTGTTGTTGATTTTTTAATGTCAAATAAATCTTTGATAAGTGTTTCCGGAATACCTATTCCATAATCACGTATTTTTATAATTGTATTATTATCCTTTGATTCTGCAATAATTTCAACTGTACCTTCCGGTTGAGAAAATTTTATTGCATTGGAAAGCAGATTATTTAAAATCGAATTAATAAAACTTACTTTTTCAACATAAACCGTGATCTGCTCAGGAATATTTATAGAAATATTGATTTTTTTATTTTCAAGTTTTAAAGCAAGTATATTTAAAGCCTCCTCTACGATACTTTTTAAATTGTATTCAGAAAGTTTCAATGTTAATTTATTATTTTCAATTGCAAGCATTTCTCTAACAAGACCTATTATTTCAAGTCCGTTTTTCATGGAAACAAGTAATTTGTCGGCAAACTTTTTAAAAAGATCAGGTTCGTTCTGCAATAAATCAATAATGGTAATAACCTGGCTGAGTGGATTAGTCAAATCGTGGCATAAAATGTGCAAAAGATTTTTCTTCTCTTCCTGATCTTTTTCAAGCATCTCTTTATTTCGTTTTAAGGTTAAATGAATTTTTACACGTGCCAATAATTCGGATACCTTGAATGGCTTTGTAATATAGTCGACTCCACCGGCATCAAAACCAAGCTTGATATCATCTTCAGCAGCTTTCGCAGTAATGAAAATTACCGGAATTTCTGCCCATGCAGGATTTGCTTTCATTAAAGAACATACTTCATACCCATTGATTTCCGGCATCATCACATCAAGTAGAATCAAATCTGGTTTCAATGTCTCCAGAGCCTGAAGAGCCTGATGTCCGCCAGGCGCCGCCTTTATTGACGCACCTTCAGCACTCAAAACCTCTGCAAGCAATTGCAGATTTTCAGGAGTATCATCTACCAGTAAAATTGTGCTGTTTATTAATGATTGGTTTTTGTTTTGCATCGGGAGTTACTCGTTTTTATTACTCTCTATATTTTCAATGAGCAATATCAGTTTATTCAGTAAAGTATTTATTTCCCTTACATTGTATTTACTATTTTCAATTTTAAGTTTTTCAGATACCTTTGTAAAAATAAAGTAGTTACATTGATTACCAATATTTGAAATTTTTTCTGCTAAAGAATTAATCTGATCGAAATCTATAAGAGATTGCAGGTTTTTTATTAATAGTTTTATATTCTCCTTTTCAATAATCTGCAGTATTTCGTGAATATTTTCCGGATATCTATTTTCATTATTTGTGGAAATATTTATGCCAGAAGTGCTATTCTTCAACAATATTTTTTTAATAGTATTTATTATCTCTTTTTTGTCTACTGGTTTAGAAAGAGTTGCTGCCGCCAGAGAACTTGTAGTTTTATTTATTTCATCAGGATGTATTGCCGAAACAATAACAATATCAATTTCTCTGGTTTCTGGATTTTCTTTTAATTGTTTAATTGCCTCGTTTCCATCAATTCGTGGCATTTTAATATCTAAAAAAACAAGATCTGGTTTATCTTTAAAAGCAAGATCAACTACTTCGTATCCGTTTGCTGCCTCTAAAACAAGTTTTGTAAGTGGGTGAAATAATTCTTTAAGTAAGGCTCTATCAACACTATTATCATCCCCGATTAAAATTGTCATTGCTTTTAATTGCTGAAGATCCTGAATTGAAAAAACTGGTTCTACCCCTGATAAAATAGCCTCATTTCTGGTTTCAAATTTTATATCCGGAATCTGAATAGTAAAAGTACTTCCTTTTTTAGGTTCACTGGAAACTGATATTGTTCCATTCATAATATCAAGTAATCTTTTTGTAATAGAAAGACCAAGCCCGGTTCCCCCGAACTCTTTATGACTTTGCCACCCCTCCTGGGCAAAAGCTTCAAAAATAAGCTGAAGATTACTTTGCTCAATGCCTCTCCCGGTATCTTCTACAGAAATAAAAAGATTCAAATGCTTATTGTCTTCATATAGTTCTGCTGAGGCCGTTATCTTTATATGTCCAGCACTGGTAAATTTAATGGCGTTGCTGACCAGATTGACTATCATCTGTTTTATTCTGGTTTCATCAAGATACAAATGTACTTTATCAGGTATTTGAATATCAACTATCATTTGAATACCTTTCTGATTTATCCAGTTTTGAAATAAATCCTGAATTTCCCTGATAATTACCTGAAGTTTAAAAGGATGATATTCGAGAACCATTTTCCCCGATTCAATTCTTGCAAGATCCAGAAGGTCATTGATTAATGCTAATAACATTTTTCCGCTGTTAACGATTATTTTTATATATTCTTTATGTTTATCAATTTTTAGTTTTGAGGCGAGAATATCGGCATACCCCAGAATGGAGTTCATGGGGGTTCTGATTTCATGACTTATATTAGCAAGAAAAATGCTTTTCGCATGATTAGCTGCCTCAGCCTGCTGTTTGGCGATTTTTAGATTTTTTTCTGCTTCTATTTGCTCTGTAATATTTTGCACCATGGAAGAGTATCCAATAATATTATTATCACCATCAGTTATCTGAGTATTGAACCATTGACAAAAAATGGTTTCACTGTCTTTGGTAATATTTTCCGTAACAACTCCGGAACTTTGACTTTCGTGCATAATCTGCCGAAACAGATTCATGCCATCATTGAACTGAATATTCGAAAAAATAGAAGACAACGGGTTTTTTCCAATCATCTCATGTTTTTTAAACCCAAAAATTTTTTCCGCTGCAATATTCCAGTTAATCACCTTCATTTCCAGGTTCCACTCTATTATAGCCAGGGGTGTCTGCTTGAAAAGTTGTGAAAGCTTTTGCTTGGAATCACGTAATGCCTCCTCAATAAATTTCAAGGCAGTAATATTTAAAAGATACCCGGTAAAATATACAATTTTATTTTCATCATTCCGTATAATCCGGGTATAATCTGAAACCCAGATAGCCTGATCATCTTTGCTTTGTAATCGATACGGTTCATGACCTACATACTCAGAATTCGTATGTTTGATTGCTTCAATTTCATTATAAAACCTTAAAAAATCCTGCCGATCAATCAGGTCAGAATAATTCAGATCTCCGCGAATTAAACTGCTTTGAGAGTGTCCCGTAAGATCTTTAATATTCGAAGAAACATACTCTACAGGATATCCCTCCTGGTTCATATATTTAATAATTACAACAGGGCCATTTTCAAATAATTCATGTTCATTTTGCAAAAAAAGTATTGTATCAATTCTGCTTTTCAGGTGAGAAATCTGATAAACGATAAAACCTATTAACGGAGTAAAGTAACCCATCAACTTATAGAAATGAGCAATAATGGAATATCCATCATAAAGTTTTTCATTCAAGATATTAAATATAATACCAGCAAGAGTAAAAATTAAAGCAATTACCATCCAGTTAATTAATGGCTCACTATCCCCGTATTGTTCTTTAAAATGATATTTCATAAACAAAAGAATTATCAATATTAAAAAAATTGCTAAAAAAGACGAAACAACTTTGGAACTTAGTGTTTCCTGTAAAACACTGGTATAATTAAAATTAGATAAAACCAAAAAGAAAAATATTACCGGTACAAATATTATGGACATCCCAATAGATAGCCTGATATCAATCAATGGATTTTGACTCTCTTTAAAAAGTTCCCTGGAAAAAATTGCCAGAAGTAAAAAAATTGCCAGAATAATTCTACCTGTAATATAAATAACAGGTATAATAATTTCATATTCACTAATTGTATTCCGGGCTGCAATATCAATCAAAGGATGCGAAAAAATTGCGTGCGCAAGATCCAGTACTCCACTGATAAAAAAACCGGTGCCTACAAGCAACAAATATCGGTTGCCCATGTAATAAAAATGAAAAATATGAACCAGACCTGTCAAAATTGCAATTAAAGCAGCCAGTAATTCCACCACAGAATGTCCATCTGCACTACCAATATAATTGACCTTGTTTAAATTATACAAAGGAAGCAGCAACAATACAAACAAAAAAATTTGAAATGCCAGTTTACGATAATATATGGAAATCGATTTCACTAAAGATCCTTTCGACTATCAACTATATAAAAAGTACTGCCTGTTCATTCAACAAATATTTTTATTATTTTTAAATTTACCATTACACATCGATCATGAACAAGGTCTTAATAATGAAAAATTTACAAATTGCTAAAAAAGAAATTGTGGCACTTTCTCATTTTTTCTATGGAAAAGGCTGGTCAAGCGCTACCAGCAGCAATTATTCAACAAGACTTTCTGAAAGTACTATTCTGGTAACAGCCTCTGGTAAAGATAAATCAAAACTCTCAGATGAAGATCTGGTAATTGTTGACTATTCTGCCACTCCTTTGCCAGGTGAAACTCAGAAGCCATCGGCGGAAACACTGCTTCACTGCCAGCTATATCAATTTTCAGCTGAAATAAACGTGGTACTCCATACCCACTCTATATATGGAACCATCCTTTCAGATTACTATTGTGCACAAAAAAAGATACAAATAGAAAATTACGAAATGGTTAAATCGCTGAAGGGAATTACTACCCATGAAACAACTTTAACCATACCCATATTTAAAAATACACAGAATATGCAATCTCTCAGCAAAGAGATTAACCGTTATATGTCTAATCACAATAAAATAGATGCCTATTTAATTTCAGGCCATGGTCTCTACCTGTGGGGCAGTGATTTTGCTGAAGCAAAACGACACGTGGAAGGTCTTGAATTCCTGTTTGAATGCGAATATAAAAAACTTTTATTGAAAAAATAAGGCACCAGAAATTTCAAAACCTGGTGCCTTCAAAATTATTTAAATAAAATAAATAATCCTCATTATTTAATCTTTATCTCTATTTGTTTTGGCTTCACCTCTTCAGACTTCGGAACAACTAATGTTAAAATTCCATCTCGATAGTTTGCATCTATTTTATCGGAACTTGTACCTATAGGCAATGTAAAACTTCGAATAAAAGATCCATAGCTGCATTCAATCAAATGGTTTTTTTTATCTTTTTCCTCTTTAACTATCTTCTTCTCTCCTTTGATAGTCAATACGCCATTTTCGATCGATACGCTCACATCATCTTTTTTAACTCCCGGAATTTCTGCTTTTATAATATACTCACCGTCTTTTTCCTGAATATCAACTGCAGGCATCCAGTCTCCGTAATTCATATTTTCACCATCTTTTTTTGTCAAAGATCTGCGACTTGATCTGGCATAGCGGTCTAAAAGATCTTCCATCTCCCTGAAAGGATCCCATACTGAAAGTTTCATATGACCCTCCATCTATCCCATTTCAATGGATTTCACACTTTAAGTGATATCAGTCGACACCTCAACCGATATATAATAAATACACTAAAAGCATTCTGCTGGCAAAATTTTTTAATTTTATTTGTACTTTATTAATATTCAATACATTTAACTTTACATCGCATTCATATGACACTTTGTAAGTTCAAATTATATTATGTTTTTAATAAATCTGCCCTTGTAAATAAATTTCATTCGCAGTAATTTGCAAATAATATTTTTTTGTAACATAAAAATGTATTATTATAAATATCGAAAACAAATAATTTACTTCAGTTTAGGGTTAAAATATTTTTTATTGGTAATAAAAGTTCTGGTTACCATATAAAATAGATCTCGACAACTTGTTTCGCTGTTTTGTTTAATAAAAAAAGTTCATAAAAATATTTATAAGAATAATAACTTAAACCAGAATATTAACAAGGAGAAACAATGAGTATTTTAAAGATTTATGACGATCAGAATCCGCAGCAGTGCCAGACAATAACTGATTTTAAACAGATATATGAAACATTAAAACCTGCGGGAATTATTTTTGAAAGATGGGTAGCAGGCAATGAGGTTGCTACAAGGGCATCAGCAGAAGAAATTCTGGAAATTTATCAAAAAGACATAAAAAGATTAAAAAAAGAAAAAGGATTTTTAACCGCTGATGTAATATCTTTAAATCCATCGAGTCCGGATATTGCCCCCTTACGGGCAAAATTTCTTGATGAACATACACACTCTGAAGACGAAGCCCGTTTTTTTATAGAAGGCAGCGGACTTTTCTGTATTCATCTAAACAACAGGGTGTATGCTCTGGTATGCGAAAAAAATGATCTGATAAATGTTCCTGCTGGCACAAAACACTGGTTTGATATGGGCCCGCGCCCCTCATTTAAATGCATACGACTTTTCACCAATAAAGAAGGGTGGGTAGCTCAATATACAGGAGACAAAATAGGCTCAAAATTTCCTCTCTATGAAAACCCTTAAAAAACAAATTATAGAGCTTTTTAAAAATTAAATATATTTTATGAAAATTAAAAATATAATATGTGATATAGAAGGGACTACCTCATCCATATCTTTTGTTCATAAGGTACTGTTTCCATTGGCATACGATGCGATGGAAACATTTATCAAAACAAATGCAAATAATCCTGAGCTTCAAAGTGATATGGAAAAGTTTAAATCGACAGCAACAACGCATCTCTCCAAAAAAATAGAAAATATTACAAATGAAGATGTTATTCAACTTTTAAAAGATTTTATAAAAAAAGATATTAAAGACACTTTTTTAAAACAAGTTCAGGGTTTAATCTGGAAAGAATCTTTTGAAAAGGGAACTATAAAAGGCCATCTGTATCGCGATGTTTTGCCTGCCTTTAAAAAATGGAAACAAATGGGCATTATACTATCTATATATAGCTCAGGCTCAGTACAGGCACAAAAACTTTATTTTAAATACAGTGATTCCGGAGATCTATCACCGTTTATAAGCTATTATTTTGATACCACCACCGGTGGAAAAAAAGATACTCTATCATATACGAAAATTACCCAGAAACTCGATGCAGAACCTGAAGAAATTCTTTTTATTTCAGATGTTCCAGAAGAGCTGATCGCTGCAAAAACAGCCAAATTGCAAACCCTTCTTGCTGTCCGTGAAAACTCTCCACTACAATCTGACGAATTCAAAATTATTCGCTCATTTGATGAAATTAATTTTTTAACATGATTCTGAAATATGCAGATAAACAAATCATTTTTGTATTAACTACATTATTTTACGGGTTATGCGACATAAAAAGAGGTTTTCACTAAAATTTCACCTGACATTAATTCTACATATTTCTGACAAATAGTTGACAACTATCAACCTCATTATATATTATATTAATAGGATTCTTAAGGAGGTTTTATTATGAATCTTATTAAATATATGACGGTAATTTTTATCGTTGTCATTTTTCAATTTAATTGTGCCAATAATCGAAACAATCCATTAAAAGCTCAAAGTGTAACAGCGACGGCTCCAAGTTGTTATGAGTGCCACGGAGAAAATACCCTTTCAGCTAACAAAATGCAGTGGGCACAGGCAGGTTGGGCTGAGTCTGTCCATGCAAATGGATTAAGGGCACCTATTTATGGCTCATATTATGATAATGCAGCTTTAGTAAACGTATGGTATGTCGCCGGCTATGAGTGGCATGGTTCTGATGCTTTCTATTCTAATGGTCAGGGATGTCAAGTGTGCCATACAAAAGAAGGTTTCTTGAAAAGAATAAATGGTGACTATGGAACAGTAGACTGGTCATCGGGTTCTGCTTATATTACAGCCATAAATGCTGATAGTATTACCAACCCATCACCACTGAACTGTTTTACCTGTCATGCACCGCATGCTAATCAAAATTTTGATCTGACAGTTCCGCCTGCTTCTACTGTGGTAACACAGACCGGGGCAATTTATAATGATACTTCATCTGCAACCACTGCAAAAACCAAAGGTTCACAATGCGCAAGCTGCCACCAGGTAAGATTAAGCGGTTTTCCTACTGCAAATGATATGATATTAGCAAATGTTAAAACTGCTAATCCAACAACAGGCTCTTCTTCTTTAACCTCATTTGCAAGTTACTGGGGTCCACACCATGGTCCTCAAACAGATGTCTTGTTAGGCAAAGGTGGTGCAGAGTATGCCGGGTTGACCTACGGAAAATCAAAACATAGCACCGAACCCGAGGCAAATTGTGTAAACTGCCACATGGCTGATGATTTTGCCAACCTCGATCCTGTATTAAGGTATTCTCTATCTCCAGGTGTCGGTGGTCACTCCATGAATGTTGCTGGTATTGTTCATGGCGCTCCTGCAGCGAACAAAGCCGGATGTACCTTCCAGGGTTGCCATGATATTGCTTCGGGACAAACCGTTGCTGGAAAAGTAGTGGGTGCATTTGGAGCAATGCCAGCTGGTGGTTATTTACCCAAAGGCAAAGCTTATGTAAACAAAATTAATGGATCAGGATTTACCTCAGCACAACATTATGCTAAAATGAATGGTTTGTTAACGATAATGGCCGATCCTGCGCAAGGCTGCAATGGTTTATTACAAGATGCTTTAACAGCAGTTTCTGCCGGAAAAACAATCACATGGCAGAAAATGCCAGATGGAACTTACGCAGATACAACCAAATTTTTTGGACCAGCTTGCGTTCATGCAGGCTTCAGTGCTGATATTCCTGCAGATACCGCAGCAACCGCAACCTCACCGATAACCCGATTTGCTAAAGCACTCTATAACTTTAAACTGGTTTTAGAAGATAAAAGTATGGGTATACACAACAGTACCTATGAGTACCAGTTGCTATATGACAGCTGCACAGATTTAAAAACCCTGCCGGGAATTACTCTGTCTGCTGCCTATGATTGCACACTCGCTGGAACATTTGCAACCCGACCTTAGGTGGTAACTGAATACCAAGGAGCAATTTATGAAAATAATGAATATTGCCCGTTCAACCTTTAAAAAAATGCAATGGGTAGCAATGTTCTCCTTAATTGGTTTAATGCCCTTGATGAGCCAGGAGCAGATAGAAGAGGGTCCGCAAAATAGTGATGTCAAAGAAAAGCCTGCAGTTTCCGTAGAAATGGACCAGAAATCAGATCAAACCGAATCTGCGGGCATAACAAAAATTGAAGATTCCGAAAAATCTACAACTATGAATATGCATTACTCTTTAAAAGGTGGTTATGCTATGGCGTTAACCAGGGTTCATGGAAGCAACGACCCTGTGATATATTGTCACGGGATCGATCTTACTTTTGCTATGAGATATTATTTTAAAAAATATCTCTCGGGCGGTATAGATCTCTCTTATCGAATGGGCATACCAACTACGGTAATGATCAGCGACAAGTCCGTTGCTGGCGGAAGTTACGCCCAGGATGAATCTTTGACCTCTGTAAATCTGGCACCCATGATTACACGGCAATTTCCACTTTTCGGAAATATCAGTTTTGCGGCAGGCGGTGGAATTGATTTAGCCTATAATATCTATTACATTGACGTACCTCCTGTGATGCATAATGTTCATAACGGGGTGGAAATGGTTAGCGTTCAAAGTAAAAGTGGCTATATGAAAGGAACAGGTTTTTCCTATGGAATAAAAAGTGAAATAGGAACAACTTACCTTCTATCTCCTGAGTTGTCGTTTCTGTTTGAATTAAGGTATATTTACTATATTGGCTCAAATCTGAAATGGGCAAATAGTGGCGAAACAAAATTAACCCATATGAATGGAGGGCTATCTGCGGGAATTGAATATCGACTCTAAAATATTTCCTGTATAGCAGCTGTCAGAACTAATCTCTGGCAGCTGCAAGGTAAATCATCGAACCAGCTCTTTATGAAATTTATTTGTGGCACTCAATACAACTTGCATTACTGCCCGTTTTTGGATGCTTCATGGGCGGAATGTTTTTGCCACCGCCAAACTGGTGACAATATAGACAATCTGTTTGAATATGATTTACACCCGGCATAGGCGGAACATTCAAATGCTTCTGGTTTGCCCCAGCCATCGTATGACAAAATGTGCAGTTATTTCTCGTTCCTGACATGATACCCCAGTTCGCAGATTCCATATGACAATTGTTGCAATGACGATTGAAAGGAGTTCCATACATTGCTGAATGTGAAAAAGGTGCAGTAGTAGCATGGCATTCAATACACGAACTTTCATTATGACAAACTGAACATGACTCTCTCTCAACAGTAGCGTAACGTGCGTGACCATTTAAACGAAATGATAAATTGTGATTTTTGGGAGCCTCACGAATATGGCAATCACTGCAAGTCCCTGCAATTTGCGAGGTATGGCAAAGTTCACACTCTTTTTTTACCTGCGCAAAATTTTTATTTCTACCGTGTGTTATCAACCAGAGCGGTGAGTGCGACACCGGTTTAGATGAAATAATTTCTTCAGAGTGACAAAAAGTGCAATTTGCACCGTTTACCACATTTCTTGATTCATGGCACTCAATACAGTCGCCCATTTGGGGAAGAGCCTCATTTGCCGTTATTGTTTTTGCCATGGAAACATTTTCATGGCATGCAAGACAATCTATTTTTTTTGCAGCATGAGTAGCATGACTGAAAAGCGTATCTTTAAAGATCTGCTCTTTCCGAAGCCCTGAAAAAGGAGCTTTGGTAGTGTGACACATTTTACAATCATCCTCACTTTCCATTGAGTGACAACTCTGGCATACTTCATGATCAGGCATGGTCATTAACTTACCATTTTTAGATGCACTATGACAAGTCTCACAATCCACAGAGAAAGTCTGGATATGCAGCTTGTGATTCATCTTTATACCAATATTTTTTTGAGCTGTAATTGCCCATACCCCATAGGCACCAAGAACCAGTACAAAAGATATTAAAATAAAAATAGCTGATTTATTTTTTAGTTTCATTTTTATATTTGATTTATCACTGTGAATTTCAGTGTTAAATAATCTCTGTTCTCCATATAAATTTGATTTTCAAGAAGAGGGTCTATAGTCGCATTCGTTAATGATTTCAGATGAGCCCACTCATATACTGTTTTTGTCTGAACAAACACATACTTATTGATTTTCCACTTGAAATTAATATAATACTCTCTTGCATTAAAAGTATCTTCATATAACATATTATAATAATCACTTTCAAATTTATAAAAATAATAACCGCTTCCTAGCGCAAGAGTAACTGTTTTCCATTTTTTATTCAGCTCTCCACCTGCAGAAATGGTATTATTTTTAATTGCTTTTGTAATAAAATAGTCGCAAAACAGCTGCAAAAAGAGTTTATTACGAAATGCAGTTATAAAACCGGTACGAAACATATCATATTCAGGATTAAAGCGGTTTCTGTTTCCGGGTTGCGCAAATCTTTTTTCATAATCAAACTCTAACTCAATGTTATTGAGAAATCCCTCCTGGTTCAGCCAGTCAGCAAAACTTTTTTGAACACGGCCAGAGACTCTTTGATAAGGGCGGGCTGCCGATAACAATGTAGAATATAAATTCAAATGAGAAGTATGATTTTCCATGCTGTAAAACTGGTTATAATAACCCACAGAGTAATCAAGCAGAAGATGGTCCCATTGACCAAACATAACCGTTTCAGCATTATATGGCTTTGCGTTTAAAAAAGAAGAGCTTATATGGAACTGAACAGGTCTGTAG
>Ga0224495_10000515_pt1 | contig 30445 bp, 34 predicted proteins | sample SF_Jul11_sed_USG_FD_168128 | JGI IMG/M metagenome (GOLD analysis project Ga0224495, IMG submission 168128) | Sediment microbial communities from San Francisco Bay, California, United States - SF_Jul11_sed_USGS_4_1 | ecosystem: Environmental > Aquatic > Marine > Sediment | place: USA: California... | reverse complement strand
CCTTTATTACACGGAAGAGGAAACTGATGCGTTGTTCAATCCGGGGGCAAAAGAAGATGTCCAGGATTTAATTACAGCTCTACCTGTAGGAACGGATGATAGTGATGAAGAATAAGTACTTGACAGTACAAATTTTAATGGAGCGGTGATATATGAAAAGAACGTGGCAGCCATCAAATTTAAAAAGAAATAGAACTCATGGTTTTTTTGAAAGAATGTCGACTAAAGAAGGCAGACAGGTTTTAAAAAATCGACGGAAAAAAGGCAGAAAAAGTTTAACAGTTTCAGACGAGAGAAGAAGATTTCATATTGTAAAATAACTAATTGAAACAATCGGATTTTTATCAAAGTCTAAAAAAAAAAAGCGAGATTCAAGAGATCTTTTCGAGAGGAAAGATAATTAAATCGGCCAATCTGCTTATCAAGTATCGCCATATTAACAGCGAAAGTTGCGGTGTAAGGGTATTGTTCGCAATACCCTCACGGATAAGACCTGTAGTATCCAGAAATCGTTATAAAAGAGTTTTAAGGCATGTACTATTTGAAGCAATAAAGAGCGAAGTTGCTCAAAATGGCCTTTTGCTAAAGGCTTTAAGTCTTGCTATTATTCCAAGGCCAGGTTATGTAAAAGTGAAATATTCTGAAAAAGTTCGTGAAATGAAAAAGATTATTTGTACTTTAATGGCAAACTGATATGTTAAATAAAAAATCAGGTATAATAAGATATTTTATTCTTTTTTTATTGCGCTTATACAAGAAATTATTGAGCCCTCACTTTGGAAACCAATGCCGTTTTTATCCCACATGTTCAGAGTATAGTTATTTAACTTTTTTATACTATCCATTACATAAAGCAATTTATCATACTGGTAAAAGGATTATCCGATGTAATCCCTACAACGAAGGGGGGATAGATATTCCTCCCCAATTAAATGAGGATAAGATCGATAGTGACTTGAAGGATATGAGAGATTAATTGACGGATAGAATAAAAAAAAATTTTAGGAGTAAAGGAAATTTATGAGTATAGAAAAAACATTTATTATGATTAAACCCGATGGAGTAGCGGATGGGTTTAGCGGTGATATCATTAAAAGAATTGAAAAAGAGGGTTTTAAAATTAAAGCCTTGAAGTTTGTCAAATTGACGAAAGCGCAGGCAGAGGAGTTTTATTCCGTTCATAAGGCGCGTCCATTTTATGGAGAGTTGACAGAGTTTATGGCTTCTGGTCCGGTTGTTGCGGCATGCCTCGAAAGAGAAAATGCAGTATCACACTGGAGAAATGTAATTGGTGCAACGGATCCTGCAGAAGCTGCAGAAAATACGATAAGAAAATTATATGCAAGAAGTAAAGGCGAAAATGCTGTGCATGGTTCTGATTCTGTTGAAAATGCACTTCAAGAAGTTTCATTTTTCTTTAGTGGATTGGAGTTTGTTCAGTAAACGATATTTTTAGAATGAATAATGAAGAGGGTGAAAAACAGTTTCTTTCAACACTGAACCGTTATAAAAAAGATTTTGAAAGTAATTACCTTAAAATATTAAAAACGACAAGTTTGGCGGAGGCTGATGTTGGCCTCCAGAAAGCTTTAATTTACCCTTTAAAGGCTGGAGGAAAGCGATTGCGCCCGGCGATTGTTTTTGAATCCGCAGACCTTATCCGGCTTGATACGGGAAAGGCTCAGATTATTGCAACAGCTGTAGAGCTGTTGCATACTTACTCTCTGGTGCATGACGATCTACCTGCGATGGATAATGATGACCTGCGAAGAGGGAAACCGACTACCCATAAAGTTTTTGGAGAAGATACAGCCATTTTAGTGGGAGATGGTTTGCAGTCGTTAAGTTTTGAGCTTTTGGCCCAGGCGAATCTTTCCGCTGAAGGAATTTTGTTTTTTGCACGGTGTATCGGTCCCGGGGGCCTGGTAACCGGCCAGTTTGTTGATATGCAGAACCATAAGGTGAAATCGCTCTCTTCTCTGGAAAAACTTCATATAAATAAAACAGGAAAGCTGTTTGCAGCATCAGTACTTCTCCCTTTTTTATTTCGTAAAAGCCTAAAGGAGCTTGAACCTGTTGTACAATGGAGTTTAAAGTTAGGTTTACTTTTTCAGATTATTGATGATATTCTAGATGCGACAAAAAGTACTTCAGAATTGGGAAAAACTTCGGGTAAAGATCAAAAGCTTGATAAAAAAACATTTTTAACTTTTTTAGGAATGGAAAAGGCAGGCAAGGTAGCTCAAAAATTATCAAAAGAGTTATCATTTACAGCGGCGCAACTTTTTAACAACTCAGAGTTTTATGAATATATTCCTGTTCATTTTTATAATCGATTGATATAAATATGCGGCTGGATGACTATTTATTTATAAAAAGTCTCATCAAGGACAAAGAAAAAATTCCGGGAATTATTTTAAGTGGAAATGTTCTGGTAAATGATAAATCCGTATTTTCGTCTGCCTATCGGGTAAAAGAAGATGATCTGGTTCGCATAAAAGAGATGAAAAAATGGGTGTCACGGTCTGCAGAAAAACTCGATACATTCATAGAAAAGCAGAAAATATCTGTTTTCGAAAAGGTATGTCTGGATATTGGTTCATCTACGGGCGGTTTTACAGAGGTTTTATTGAATCGAGGAGCAAAACTTGTATATGCGGTTGATGTCGGATATGGGTTAATTCATCCGAAATTGCGGTCACATGAAAAAGTTGTGGTATATGAAAGAACTCATATTTGCCAGTTTGAAATAAGGCACGGTATGGAGATTCCCCTTTTTTTTACAATGGATGTTTCCTTTATCTCGATTCAAAAGGTACTTTTATGTTTAAAAGAAAAATTTAAAACCTTTGAGGGAGTTGCTCTTTTTAAACCTCAGTTTGAAGTGGAAACATCCGGTTTAATAAACGGAATATTACACGATAAAGATATAATGGCCGAAACATTACTGGAGTTTTCTGGATTTTTAAAAGAGAATTATATTGAGGAATTAGCATTTTTGCCCGCTACGATTAAAGGTACAAAGGGCAATCAGGAATATTGTTACCATTTACGCTGGGATTCTAATAATTAAATATTGCCCCGGCGGTGAAACCATAAAGAGGATCCTTATGAAGTATTAAGTTTTTATCGGGTAGAAATATTCCCCATGCCTGGTATAAAGTTAATTTGTATGGGCTTATTATAAAAAATGAGAGGTTGAATTCGGAACCAAAATATTGTTTTTTATTTATTTTAGAAAAGTTACTTATTATATCAGCATAGTCGGTGCTTTCCGGGGAATTCCAAAGGTGCCAGTTTTCAATGTTTATAATAATACCCGGTTTCAGAAAAAAAGAGAGATTGTTATGAAGAATCATCGTTCCAGAGCTATGATTTCGGTATTCCCTTCGGTTTTCGATATTATCCCCTGTCAAGTAAGGTGAGGGAGAATAGTTCCAGCATTGGTTCAGTAAAAAACCTCCTGAATTTATTTTTTCCAGTGAGGTAAACCCGTAATTAAAAATGTTTCCGTGATTGGAGTAAAAAAAACTGGTTTCACTTTGAAGGGAAAAATGTGTATGTAATGGTACAAGCAAAAAATTAAATCCACCTTTAAATGCATGACCATTAATTAGCTTATCTTTGCTGTGCCCCTGGAATTCAGGGAGTTTTCTGTCGATTCCTCTGCTCATGGCAATATTTAAATAAACTGTGGCAGGGCTTAATACAATTTTGTTATCAAGAATAGTTAGCGTAAAGTAATCATTATCCGTACGTGATCCTGTGTTGCCTTGTTGGGAACGGTCAGATCCATTTCCAGCGCCTCCCATGTGAGTAAAGATGAATCCTGGTTTCACTTCTATTTGAAACTTGCTGTTTATAATGTTATAGGATTTATTGATTTTATATTGAAAACCTGATGCGAATCTGGTTGCATCTCCATCAGCATAAACTTTGTTTTCTTCAGAATCAAGATCATTTTTAACATATTCAGGTGCTAATGACGGATTCATCGATTGCTTGATAATATTTAAAAGATATAAGGTAATGAAACCATTTTGATGAAAATCTAACAAAAATAAAATTCCATCGTTTTTTTTGGGAAAAAATAAATTTTGATCATCAGGTAAAAAAAAGTATCTTCCTAAAATCAGATTTCCTTTAATGGTGTCGTTATCAACAAATTTATAGAGCAGATAGAGCTCGGAAAAGTTATTTAGAGTTGGCGAGTTTTTCTTTTGATGGCTTGGTTGAATATTTTTATCATTTCCTGAATATTTTTTCAAGAGGGTGCTGAGTTTTATTTTGATTTTATTGTTGGCAATTATTTCCGGAGCCAATATTAAATAATGTAGAAAAAAGTAAAAGTTGTCTTCACTTTCTCTTGATGTATAAATGTTTGTATTGTTACTATTTTTAAGATCGCTGTTGTTAAAGTAAGACAATTCAGATCCATATAATATTTTCAAATTAAGAATTTCATTTTTATAAAAATTTTCAGTATTTGATCGATGAAAAAACTCCAGATCTTCATAATAAAAAAATCGGTATGAGTATCTATTGAATATTTCTTTTGTAATTTTCAATTCTCCAGATTCTTGATTTATATGTATAATTGAATTATTATTTTCGGCGGAATCAATACTCCCTGATGCATTGGTTATTAAAAGAATTGATATAAATAAAATCCGTATCACTGCATATAGTATCAGTTAAATCTGAAAATTATTTCAACTTCTGCAAAATTTAGATTTTTTTAATATTCATTCCTGGTTTCATTTTCTTTTCCAGGTACTGAACACAGAACTCGGCAATATTTAATTGTGTGGCAGCTTCAATTCCTTCAATTCCAGGAGATGGATTAACTTCAAGTATTAAGGGACCCCGATTTGATTCAATTAGATCGACTCCTGCAAAATTCAGTCCTAAAATTTTTGTAGCCAGACGAGCCATTTTTGCAGCTTCAATCGATAACTCCACTTTTGAGTGGGTAGCTCCTCTGTGTATATTAGCACGGAATTCATCATCCATAGAAATTCGTTCCATTGTTGCAACAACCTTGTCACCGAGAACGATTGCTCTTTTATCACGTCCTGATGATTCCTGGATAAACTCCTGAACAATAACATATTGTTCCTGTGAAATCATGGTTTCCAGAACAGAGCGTGCGGATCTGATCGATTCTGATAAAATAACTCCAACACCCTGGGTGCCAGATGTAATTTTTATAATAGTTGGTGCCCCTCCAGTCGTGGAGATTGCCTGATTAATAGAGGCGACATCGTTTAAAAAATAGGTTTTGGGAACAGGTATACCGTTTTGGGCAAGAAGCTGCAGAGACCGAAGTTTATCTCGACTTCTGATGATGGCTTGAACCGGGTTAAGAGTGGTTGCTCCCATTATTTCAAATTGTTTGATTATGGCCAGGTTATAATTGGGGTGATTTTGGCCCACACGCGGAATTATTATGTCTGGAACAGGTATAGGCTTTTGCTGAAAATAAATCTGGCATTGATCTTTTTCAATGAGCAGTGTTAATTGTGAAGGAGGATATACTTTTGCCTTATGACCTTTTTTAACACATTCTTCAAAAAATCTTTTCGTAGAGTAAAGTGATCTTGAGTTCGATAATATATATATATGCAGTGGCTTGTCGTCAATTTTTCGAGGTACATAAAGCATAAGTTATTGCCTCTTCGCAGAATGGTCTTGTAAAGAAAATAAAAAAAGCCACTCCTCAATAAATATTAATCGCCGGGGTGAAAAACATTTTGACTCTGCCCTATGGCGTTACAGTGTGGTTTAGTTGGATTACCTAATGTCGGGAAGTCGACCATTTTCAATGCCTTAACAAAGTCGCACAGCGCTCAGGCACAAAACTATCCTTTTTGTACAATTGATCCTAATGTAGGAATAGTTGAGGTTCCTGATGAGAGATTTGACAAGCTTTGTGCTATTGTACATCCGCAGAACAGTGTTCCTGCCACTGTGGAATTTCTTGATATCGCAGGTCTGGTAAAAGGTGCTTCGAAGGGTGAAGGACTTGGAAATGCATTTTTAACTAATATTAGGCAGGTAGATGCCATATTACATATTGTTCGTTGTTTTGATGATGAAAACATTACACATGTTTCGGGTAACGTAGACCCTGCCCATGATATTGAAATTATAGAGCTTGAGCTGATTCTTGCTGATATGGATCAGGTAGAGAAAAAAATAAGAAACCTGGCCAGGCTGGTTAAATCGAATGACAAATTAGCAATAAAGCAAAATGAAATATTAGAGAGGGTGTTTCAAAAACTCACAAATTCTCTGCCTGCTTCTGCAGCAGGACTATCAGATGAAGAAAAGAGTCTTATTAAAGAGCTTTCATTATTAACAATAAAGCCCGTATTGTTTACAGGAAACGTTTCCGAGGAGCATATTTCGAATCCAATGAATTCTCCTCATTTTCAGCAGCTATGTAAAGAGGCTGAAAAAAGGGGCTGCAGTGCGGTTCCCATATGCGGAAAAATCGAGTCAGAATTAACCCAGTTAAGCAAAGAGGAAGAGACTCTGTTTTTAAATGATTTTGGTCTGAAAGAACCGGGGTTGAACCGTATAATCAGAGAGGCATATCGCATGCTTGGATATGTAACATATTTTACAGCGGGTGAAAAAGAGGTCAGGGCATGGACTGTTCTTAAAAACAGTACAGCACCCCAGGCTGCTTCAGCAATTCATAGTGATATTGAAAGGGGTTTTATTCGCGCCGAGGTAACCTCATATTCTGATGTCGAACAATATGGAAACATGAAACTCGCGAAAGAGGCTGGCAAGCTCCGCCTTGAAGGAAAGGAGTATATTGTTCAGGATGGTGATATCATGTATTTCAGGTTTAATGTTTAATACTCTTCTGGTGGCATATTTTTATATTCGGCATCTGAAATTTCACCTGAATCTACCCCGTAGACAGAGAACCCTTCCATTAAATCGGGAAACTCTTTTTTAAATTCCTCAATAATAACTTTGGTTAAATGTATTCTGGCTTCCTGGGTAATTGGAAAAAAGACATCAATAAAATCGCCTCTTTTATTTTTATTGGAGGGCATTCCAACAAAGATACCTTTTTTACCTTTTACAATTCTCAAGTTTTTAACTACGTATGTTTCCCCTAATGTAATATGGGCATACCCAAGTGTACTTTTACCATCATTTCTTGCATAAACCTGTACTTTGGTTATAGGAACAGTCATTAAGATCTCCTTTTATTGCAATCAGATACAATTATAGATAGTTACAGAAAAGGTCAATAAATTTTTATAAGCAAAATTTAAAGACCCGGTACTCAGGGTGTGGTTTCATTTTTTTCTTGTCAACATGGGAAATAAATAAAGATTAAAAAAAGGTATAAAATGTTAATTAAACGAAAATTTCAAAAATCTTGCATCACTATTTGTGCTTTATTTTCTTTGTTATTCATAAACTTTTCTCTTGTTGCGGAAGAGAATTTTAAAGAGACACCAGGTTATTTTCTGGATATGGGATTTTCTTACTATTTTGAAGGTAATTATGAAAAAGCTCTGGAAAGCTTTCAGAAAAATATTCAACTTGGCGGAGAAAATGAGGTTTCTCTAAGATATCTTGGCAAAATATATTTTGAAACAGGTGATTTTAGTAAAGCAACAGATTACCTGGAAAGAGCTGTTGCCCTTGATAAAAAAAGTACAGAGTCTTTGAAGCTTCTGGGAGAGGCTTATATTAAAACAGGAAAGGTTGAAAAGCTGATTGAAGTATATGAAAAAATGGCTGTTTTAGAGCCTGATAATATTGAAATAATTTATACACTTGCACAGGTATATCAGAACATTAATAACCAGAGAAAGTCTATAATTTATTACAAAAAACTGGTAGCGATAATAGAAGCAGATGACAGCTTTAAGACCTTGTTAACCAATTCATATATGAATCTTGCAAATTATAGTTACAGTATAGAGAGGTATGACCAGGCTCTTTTTTACTATAAAAAAATATATGAACTGGACAAGTTCAATATGGATAATCTTTATATTCTGGGGGAGCTTTATAAATTAAATGGATTTTTTGCAGAATCCATAAAGGTTAATGAGCAGCTGTTGTCCAAAGATCCTGAAAATATTGCAGCCCTGGAATCGATTGTAGAATCACTTTTTACCTTGAATGATCCGAGAATAGAGGCGTATCTCTCTTATTTTAGCAAGATCTCTAAACTGGATAACGAGTTATTCAAGGCTATGAGTTACTTTTACGCAGAAAATTATGAAGATGCTGAGCTTTATTTTAATAAGGCGATTGAAAAACATTCCAATCGTTTAAGTGCTCATATTGGATTGTTCAGGGTAACGGATTCAAAAGATTTATCAACCTTGAAAAAAAGAGCTTTTACGGTAATGGTGTTATGTAATAGAATTGGACTCTATGCGTTGTCACAGGAATATGCGGGTGTAGTCTTTGAGACGAATAATAAGCAGATTCTGGAAAAAAAATCAGGAAATCAGAATGTAAATGAGACAGAGGATCAACTTCGGCTTGACTTGATAGAATTTTATTATTCTTACTCAATGACACTCGATAAGTTGAATCAAAAACGTCAGGCAATTGCCTATTTAAGTAATGCACTTGAAGAATTTAATAAAATTTCTCAGCAGAGAAAATTTGCCGAAAAAAAATATGATGTGCTGTTGGCAATGGGTTGGCAGCTTCTGGATGTTCACGAGAGTCACTTGAAAATCAAAGATATTCTACAAAAGGCAATTGAATTAAAAAAAGATGACCCTCGGGCATATTATTTAAAGGGAATTTATCTTCATGAATTTGAGAAAACCAACTCTTTCTCCATGAAAGAGGCGGAGGTATCTCTTGAGAAGGCTGTAGATAAGTACATAAACGGTTCCGGGGAAGAGAGTGCTCCTTCATCTTATTATTTTTATCTGGGAGTCATTGAAGAGTTAAATGGGAAATATGATGAGATGGTTGAAAATCTTGAGAAATCCATATTGCTGGATCCCTATAACCATGTTTATTTGAATTATCTGGGTTATATGTATTCATTAAAAGATCGTGAAATCGATCGTGCATATGAGTATATAAAACGGGCGCTTGATGAAGAACCTGAAAATGAGGCTTATCTGGATTCACTGGGCTGGATATTATTTAAAAAGAAAGATTATGATGAGGCTCTCGGGAATTTAATTTATGCAAAAAACCGATCAGATCGCAAGGGAGAAGTCGATGCTGTAATATTTTTTCATATAGCGGAAACCTATGACATGCTGAATCAGAAATCGATGGCAATCAAGTATTACAAGGCTGCGATTGATAATATCCAAAAAGCCTCAGAACCACTTGATCGAAATTATCTTGAAAAAAAACTTGATGAGCTGAACAAAAGTTTAATTAATAAATGATCAGAAAAATTTTATTTTTAGTAACTTTGTTTATCTTCAACTGTAAAAGTGGTTCTGAAGTTCACCGCTCGCTGCCTTTTGACACGCTGGGAGAAATTCTTTCCAAAGATCATCCAAAGTGCAGACAGGTTGCATATGATTTTACCATTCATGGAGAACAAGATGGTACAGCGGTATTTTACAATGGCCAGTTCAGACAAACCTGGGATGATGCAGGAAAGAGGGCTAAAACCGAAATCAGAATTCTGGATAATGTTTTTTTTTCACCACTGGTGGATATTGAAGTTACGGCAGACAAAATAACACGGAATGATCATTTAAGAGAAATAATAGATTCATACGATCTTGATAAAAACAGGTCGGATATGCTTTTAGACAGCGATATCCCCATAGATTTTCTTATAGATATAATTTCAGGTTATATTCCAGGGCAATGGGATGAAAATATCAAGTACGTTCAAAAAGATAATTTTTTCTTATATAAGAACAATCTTTTCTCAATGGAGTTGTTTCCTGTAGATAACCACATTGTTAAGGTGCGATATTTTTCTTTTAGTAATCAAAGTGAAACAGTTGTCGAAATAGTCGCTGATCATTCGGGTTTAACAAGACGTTTTCCCGGAAAACTGATTGTAAAAGAGTCTCGTGGAAGGTATGTTTTTCAAATAACCTTAAAAAAAGTGAAACTGGTTTTATGGAAAAGTTAAGTATTGAAGAGAGACTTTTTAAGATATACCAGAATATTCATCACTGCAACAATTGCTCCTTACATGAATCCCGTACAAATGTTGTTCCTGGTGCAGGAAGTATCCGTAATAGAATAATGTTTATTGGAGAGGCACCTGGAAAGGAGGAAGATTTACAGGGAAGACCTTTTGTCGGGCGTTCAGGGAAACTGTTGAATGAATTAATTGAGGCTGCACTGCATATGAAAAGAGAGGAGGTATACATTTCAAATATACTGAAATGCAGACCAACTGAAAAAAACGAAAACTTCAGAGACAGACCTCCCTTGAAAATCGAGATCAAACAGTGCATAGGTTTTATAAAAGAAGAGATCGAAATAATAAGACCGCATGCGATTATTACGCTTGGAGCAACGGCAACGAAAGCCATTGTCGATGCAAAGGAAAATCTGACAAAAATCAGAGGAAAGTCTTTTATATTTCATGGCTGTAAAGTTTTTCCCACATTTCATCCCAGCTATATATTAAGAAACGGAGGGTTAAACTCCAGGGCTTTTTTATTAACTATGCAAGATATAAAAAATTCTCTGAGTAAATAAAAAAGTCTAAATACCTTTCATCGGAACAGGTGCTCCTATGTAGTTTCCCTGGCCATAGTCCACGCCCATTCTGGTAACCATATCGATCACATTCTGGTTTTCAATAAATTCAGCAATAGTGTATAAATTCATTGCCCTGCTGATTTCTATGATTGATTTTAGCATCACCTGGTCAATTTCGTTGTTTAAAATATTTTTAATAAATTCACCCGAAACTTTTAAAACATCAACAGGTAATTTTTTCAGATTTGTCAGAGAGCTGATGCCGCTACCAAAATCATCAAGAGCAAATATAGAACCGTTTTCTTTTAATTTTTTTATAAATTGAATTGCGCTTGTAATATTGGTAATTACAGCACTTTCGGTGATTTCAAAGCAAATAAATTCTGCAGGCACAGAATATTTCTGAAAACATTTAATTATAAAATCGCTAAATCCATCTTCACTGATGGACTGCGCCGAGAGGTTAATAGTAAAAATGCTTCTTCCATAATTTTTTTGGTTGTGTAAAATTGAAAAAGCTTTCTCAATAACAATTTTATCAATTTTAGACATAAGCTGGTATCTTTCTGCAGTAGGAATAAAAGAATCGGGCGTAATCAAATGTGCATTATTATTGATAATACGTACAAGTACCTCGCCCGCAAAATTGAATTTTGCATTTTTAGATAGTTGCTGAATTGGTTGAATATACACTGTGAAGCGATCAGAATCAATAACCTGGTTAATATTATTGAACCATTCGGTATGAGTTCTTTGAACTTTAAGTGCGCTGTCATTTTCATGAAATTCATAGATCTTGTTGCGCCCTTTTTCTTTTGCATGGTAGCATGCTGAATCGGCAGAATTTAAAATCTCCGCAATATTGGCAGTATTCGAATCTATAGAAGCGAGCCCGATGGATGTACCAATTTTAAAAAGTTGATTGTTATAGTAAAAATTAAATCTGGATATCGATTTTTGTAATTTAATTGAAAACTCACGGGCTTGTTTCATGGTACAGTTGTGCAGTATTACTCCAAATTCATCACCACCAAGTCTCGCCAGATGATCACCTGGATTCAGGGTCTCGGTTAAAATCGGAGAAATTTGCTGCAGTAAAAGGTCGCCGGCAACATGACCACATGTGTCATTAACAATTTTAAATTGATCCAGATCCATATAACAAAGAACATGGGTATTCATGTTCTTTTTAGCGTCCAGAATGGTTTGATAAAGAAGGCGTTCAAATTCCCTTCGATTCATTAACCTGGTAAGAGAGTCATGAGATGCCTGATATTTAAGGGTTAATGCCAGCTCTTTAATTTGTGTAATATCTTCAATTACAAATACGGCCCCGGCAAACTTATCATTTTCAACAAGCGGTACGCCATTAACAAGTAAATAACTTTTTTTTCCGTAAAGTGATTCAAAGGGACCTTCCACTTTGATTCTTTGTTTTTGTGCGATTTTTTCGAGCGAAGGAACAAAACCTGCATTTATTACAGGAGGTAACCTGGTAATGTCAAAGCCAAGGGCTTCAGAATCTGATCCGGGTGCTATTCCGAGGATCTCTTTCAAGGCTGGATTTAGATAAGTTACTATCATCTTGTTATTGATTTTAATAATTCCACTTGGGGAGTTCTCAAGTATGCTAAAGTGCTCTTCGAACAAAATTTTAAATCGGTCAAGACTGCTGCTTAACATATCTTCAAGTTTTTTTGTCTGGCTTATATCCTGAATTGTTCCACAAATATTTTTAGTTTCGTTATCTTTTATCTGGTCTTTGTACAAGTTTATCTTCACCCAGACTAAAGATTGATCTTTTTTTTTCATCTTTACTTCAAATGAAATATGGTTTTTTTTGATAGCACCTAACTTTTGTATCCAGTCATTATATTCTGTTTGATCATTTTCTTTATAAAAAATAGTAGATAAGTCTGATCCGATAATATCTTTTTTTGAAAATCCAAAAATGTTTTCGATAGATGGGGAAATATATAATATTTTTCCGGATTCATCTGTTTGAAATAACACATCAGATATGGAAAATAAAATCTGTTTTATTTCATTCATGATTTCTACTTAGTTCCTGAAGTATAAAATATTCAGGAATATAACGTCAAAAGAAGTCACAGGAGGTAAAGAGAAAAATGTAGATATACTATTGCCCTGTTGGGTAATGTGCGTAAATTTTAAGCGTTAGTATGATGTGTTAAAAAAATATTGGGTTCATGTTTTATTACTCTTAATTTCATGTTAAGTTGTGAAAAAAAGAAGGGCTTTGACCTGAGATGTCTGATTAAAGAGCAATTGTTTTTCAAATTCATTGTAGTCCTTTTTATGAGGAAGGAAAGAATAGAGATGCTGCATTAAATACATATCTAACGGTGCCAGCGGCAAATTTAAATTACTTTGAAAGGGTAAGTCGTGATAAAATAATAAGAATTGTAGTCAATGGAGTACCCTGGTAGCAAAATGAAAGGGTATAAGGATATTTTGATAAAAGATAAAATATCTTCAGTAGTTTATTATTTATTTAAATTTAATCAGCTCTACGTTGCTTGTTTTTGGAGTATATATACCTTCTCTGAAACATACTTCAAGCCCCGGTTCGCGAATTTCCCGATATTTACGTTTTCGTTAAATTGATGGACTGATGTAATCGAGAAATGGGATTCGTACAGATCTCGGATCTCTTTTTCATCTACGGAAAAGGGCGGGCCATCCATTTTTGTCTGATCATATTCAAAAGAGATGAGAAAAATTTTAGAGCCTGCGGGCAAGAGTTTATTCAATAACTGACTGTACTGCAATCGTTGTTCCGGTGTCAGGGCAACCAACGCGGCCCGGTCGTAAACAGCATCAATTAAGGGGATTTCTGTGCGAGTCAGTTGAAAAAAATCTCCTTGAATAATGGTTAAATTGTCATTGAAATATTCTTCACCAGAATCAATTTTCTTTTTTTGAAAAGCAATGTTATTTTCTTCAAAGAAATCGGCAACCGCAATCTGACTTATTTCTGATCCTGTGACATTATATTTTTGTTCAATTAACCATAACAAATCTTTACTTTTTCCACACAAGGGAACCAGTATGTTTGCACTTTCTTTTATATCCATTTGATGCCAGTATGTTTGTAAATAACTGTTTATTTCACTTTGGTGAAAACCGGTCTGCTTTTGTTCCCATCTTTCAATCCAGAATTCTTTATGCATAAGTGATTAGTATAGAACAAGCTTTGGAATGTAAACAGCTTTTAATGTGATTTATTCTCTGGTAATTTCAATATAAATACTTTTCTGAAAAATTTAGATGTTTTTTACCAGGGAATGGTTGTTCGTTTTCGATAAAAAAGGCCGCTTTCAATTTTTGATTCGAGAGCCCACAAAGGAGTGTCAGCTCCCTGCTCAACAGTCAAGGGTGCTTCACTTCCCCCCATTCTGGTTTTAACCCAACCAGGACAGATACTGATTATTTTCCATTGCTTTTTCTCTTCCATCACATACTTACGGTGCCATATTCTTGTAAGGGTATTCAGTGCTGCTTTTGAAATTCCATAACTATCATCGGGCCATCTGAAATTTTTATTTTCTATAAAGGCTTGTACAATATCATTTAAGTTATTTTCAGAAAGTGCGGGTTCATTAAATGTATGTTGAATTTCTTTGGAAAAATTTCGAAGTTCTCCAAGACCGCTGCTGATATTAATGATCCGCGCATTAGAAGAGAAATATTTTTTAAATGAATGAAAAATTAATTGTGGCATTTTATAATTTACATGAATTATTTCCTTTCTGGTTCTGGGAGGATTTCCCCTTCCACCATAAATGGCTGCATTGTTCATTAGAGCCTTTATTTGAATATTATTTTTCTCAAGGTAATTGGATATGGTTCGAATAAAATTCTGAACAGATTGTGGGTTAAGAAAGTCCGTTTGGTATAAGAACGGTTCTTTTTCAGCAGGTGCTGTGCTTCCGGTTCCAGAAATCATGGTTGAACCCTTTTTTAACAGGGTGTCATAGATTTTTTGCCCGATACCTCTCTTTGCGCCCGTAATTATTATGATTTCAGCGTTCATTGGTCATATTTTACAGTTAAAAAATATTGTCACCTTTTATAAAAATTGCTTATAATTAAGGCTGAAAAGCAGGGCACCTTACGAAATATATGCGTTGAATTTCGTATAAGAAAATGTCTATATAAGCTTGCCAAATAAAAAGTAGTTTATAATATGGTAATAATTGAATATACTTTAATATAATAAATAAAACAAATTAAATATTATTCAAAAGGAGGAAGTGATGAGTAAAGAATTTAAGCTTGAATTGGACTGCAGAGGAATGAATTGTCCCCTGCCGATATTGAAAACTAAAAAAGCTATTGATGGATTAAAGTCAGGGGAGGTGCTGAAAATGACAGCTACGGACCCTGGATCGATAAATGACATGGATGCGTGGGCCAAAAGAACGGGCAATGAAATTATTGAACGGGAACAAAAGGGCAACGAATTCGTTTATTATGTGAAGAGAAAATAAGGTATAGTGTAAAATCAGGAGAACATATATGTCTGATACAAAAAAAATTACAATGATTGCATCAAAAGGCACCCTGGATTGGGCTTATCCCCCATTGATTCTAGGTTCTACTGCAGCAGCTCTCGACATGGAAGTAATAATTTTCTTTACTTTTTTCGGGCTGAATTTACTGCTGAAAAATCCATCGCTTAAAGCCACTCCGGCTGGAAATCCGGCTATGCCGATGAAGATGCCCTTTGGTCCAAAATGGTTTCAAGGTTTGTCCTGGCCCATTCCGAATATGGTTATTAACAATGTTCCTTTTTTTGATAATTTTGTTACATCCATGATGAAGAAAACATTTAAAAACAAAGGTGTTGCCTCGATTACGGAATTGCGGGATATTTGCATTGAAAGTGGTGTCAAGATGATCGCTTGCCAGATGACAATGGATGTATTTGGTTATACAAAAGATGACTTTATTGATGGAGTCGAGTTTGCAGGAGCAGCATCTGCCTTGCAGGAAGCATCTGACTCACATATTCAGTTGTTTATTTAACTTGATGAGGTTAAAATGAAGTACGCAGTGTTAGTTCAAGATGGCCCATATAATCATGAAGCGTCGGATAGTGCCTATAATTTTATTGTTTCAGCCTTGAAAAAAGGTCATGAATTTACGGGAATATTTTTTTATAATGATGGAGTTTTAAATGCAACAAAGTTGAGTGATCCTCCAACAGATGATAGAAATATTGCCAAACGATGGAGTGAGCTTGGAAGTAAAGGAATTGACATTGTGGTGTGCATTGCTGCAGCAAAGAGACGCGGTATCAATAACGATGTTCTTCTGCCGGGAACCAGGATTTCAGGCTTAGGGCAGTTGCTGGAAATGACTCTTAATGCTGATCGTGTAATAACTTTTGGAGCATAAACATATGAGTGATGACAAAAAAAAGATAATGTTTTTAATGCAAAAACCTCCCCATGGTTCTATATATCCTTATGAAGGACTTGAGTATATTTTAATTTCAGGTGCCTACGAGCAGGATATTTCGGTAGTTTTTGTAGGAGATGGGGTGTTTTCTTTAAAGAAGAATCAGGATACTGCTGAGTTGGGTATCAAAGGTTTTGTAAAAACATACAGAACTCTGGAAGGGTATGACATTGAAAAGATATATGTGGACAAAAAGTCAATGCAGGAACGTGGTTTAAAAGAAGAAGATTTAATAATTGATGTTGAGCTGCTTGAATCACATGAAATTAATGCATTGATAAAAGAGCAGGATGCTCTTTATCCATTTTAAGGAGAAAGTGATGCTGCATACAATTAATAAATCACCGTTTAGTTCGCAAGTTCTGGATAATGCAATTCCTTTTATTGGAGAAAACGAGGTCGTGCTTCTATATGAAGATGGCGTTCTTGGTGCAATGGAGGGAACTGTTATATCGTCCAAAATCAAATCAATTTTAGCAAAAAACAAAGTGTACGCTCTCCAGGCGGATTTAAAGGCCAGAGGAGTGGATAAGCTTGTTGCCGGTGTTGAAATTGTTGATTACGATGGATTTGTCGATTTGACCGTAGAACATAAAATTGTAAACTGGTTATAGTCAGTTTAGTTTAATACCACACCGATTTCCCCAGCCTGTGATTTTTAATTATGGTTGGGGAAACGAAAGGGTTTACATGGAAACAGGTAAGCCTGCCAGGTTTGCAAAGGAGTGGATATGGTAGAAATAGAAGAGGCCAAAAGCCTTATTGATAAAAACGTTACTAAAAATAAATCTGTGCAATTGCAGCTTGCTGGCGCTTATGGATTTGTAACTGATGAAGATGTTTTTTCAGATCGGGACTATCCACCATTTAACAGAGCTGCGGTAGATGGTTTTGCGATTCAGCATAAAGATTTACTTGCTAAAAAATATACTTATACAAAAATTGCTGAAATTCACGCGGGCGAATTGAGAGATATTTCTCCTTCTCTGAATAGCTGTGTTCAAATTATGACAGGTGCAGCCGTACCTCCTTCATTTAACGTATTATTCAAGATTGAAGATTGCCAGGTAAATGGAAATCAGATAACTGTTCCAGCTGAAGATTGTAATCTTTTCTACAATATTGATACCCAGGGTAAAATTGTTCGCAAGATGGATAAAATATCTTCTGCTGGAGAACATTGCAACGTACAACTTATAACCGTTCTGGCATCTGCAGGAAAATCGACTATTAAGGTAATAAAAAAACCCTCTGTATCAATAATTTCAACCGGAAATGAAATTGTTCCTGTGGAAAGTATACCCGGTCCGGTTCAAATCAGGGATACCAATTTTCATACATTAAATTATTTTTTACAAAAGAAGAATATACCTGTTGATAATTATCAGATATGCAGAGATGAACTTGATGAATTAAAATCTGCTATTGATAAAAGTTCTTCTTCAGAAATTATTATTTTTACCGGTGGAGTTTCTGCAGGTGTTGCTGATTTTGTTCCTCAGGCTCTGGAACAAGCGGGTGTTGAAAAGGTATTTCATAAAGTTAAAATGAAACCTGGTAAACCTCTGTATTACGGCAGAAGTCAAAAATCACATTACTTTGGATTGCCTGGAAATCCTTTTTCTGTAATGGTCGGATACAAGTTATTTGTCGAAAGGGCTATTGATAAATTGATGGGTGCTGATACAAGGAAAGATCTGGTATTGCCTTTATCGGGAGAAAGATTTCTTAAGGGCGATCGTTCCGAGTACTTTCCTGTAAAATTATTGAACAATATAGAAACAGGAGTTTTGAAAGTTCAGTCTTTACAGCACAAGGGCTCAGGAGATTATACTGCTGCCCATAAAAGTGATGGAATTGGTTTTCATGATTTGTCAAAACCTGATTTAAAAGATGGAGATTTAATCAGTTGTATACTTTGGGAGTAAAAACGAAGAATTTTGCTGAGAATATTTCCGTATCAAAACCACGGTTATTTACCTCATTGCGTGTAAGCCTGACACAAAATTGTAATCTGGCATGTAATTATTGTACGGATAGTAAATCTGGAAATTTTCCCTATATGGATTACCGGGAAATTTTTAATGATATTATGAATTTGCACGGGATTTTAAATTTAAAAAAAATTAGAATAACTGGTGGTGAACCTCTTCTTTTTCCTGGTCTGATTCCCTTATTACATGAAATACGGTCAGTTTCCGGAATAGAGAATATTACTTTGACAACAAATGGAGTTTTATTAAAAAAAAATATTAACAAATTACTCAATGCCGGAGTTGAAAGTATTAATATTTCCCTTGATTCTCTTAATCCATCGAGATATCAGTACATTTGCGGTAATAATCAGCTTTCGGCTGTGGTTGATTCAATCGATACTGCATTAAATTCTGGTCTGAATATAAAAATAAACAGTGTTATTATGAGGGGAATAAATGACTCTGAGATAAAGGATTTAACCGCTTTTGCAGTAGACCGGAATATTGTTATCAGATTTATTGAACTGATGAATATTGGAGTGGCAAAAAGTTTTTTTCAGGAAAGGTTATTTACTGAAGCTGAAATTTTGTCAGTTTTAAAGGAATTTTTTGTGATGACGGAACTTGATCGTAATGAAAGTTCAACAGCACGTTACTGGAATATTGATGAAAAAAAAAGAGTCGGAATAATAGCAAACCATTCCAGACCTTTTTGTGGTGATTGTAACAGACTGCGTCTGGATAGTCAGGGGTACATTTATGGTTGTTTAAGTTCCACTTCAAATTACTATATTCGGAATCAAAATTTAGAGCATTTGAAGCAACTGTTAGAAGTTGCCATGGGTGATAAGCAAAAAACTTTTTTTACCGGAAGTAATATTATTATGAAGGCAATAGGAGGTTAATCTGTGACTGTCAGAGTTAATTTTTATGCAATTTTAAAAGATTATTTTAGTTCTTCAATCGATTTGGATATTGATGAAATTCGAACGGTTTCTGCTTTTAAAGAGTTGATTGTCAGGATAAACAAAGAAAGTGAGTCGGTAGTATTTTCCTGTAGAATTGCAGTAAATAATGTCATTACAGGTGATCATGTTAATTTTGCAGATGGTGATATTGTTGATCTGCTTCCCCCATCCAGTGGAGGTTAGAATGAAATTTTTAACTGATACAGAGATTCAACTTGAGAATATTATTTCCAAAAGCCACAATGATGCTGATGGGGCAATGGTACTTTTTACCGGTATTATACGGGGCAGGGGAAAGAATTTAAAGAAGGTAAAATATATTGAATATGAAGCTCATCCGGTTCTTGCAGAGGATTCTATTGAGAAACTGATAGAAAAATCGAAAGAAAAATGGAGTATAAATCAGGCGATAGTAATCCACCGCACGGGAAGAGTCGAGGTAAACGGAATTGCGGTTGTGATTGCAACCTTTTCCTCGCACCGTCAGGCTGCCTATGAGGCAAATCAGTTTTTGATTAACAACATCAAGCAGGAAACTGCAATCTGGAAAAAAGAGGTCTTTGATGACGGCACAATAGAGTGGGGTAAGGGGGGTTAAAAATCCAGGTCTTCTTCGGTGAGAAGTTTAATATGGCGAATGGCGCCATCATGCATAATATTTACACTATCAATAAAGTATAAAGTATGAAGACCTTCTTTACCTTTAAATCCTGTATTAATAATTTCTGAATGTGTTACACTATCTTTGACTAAATTGTAGGTGCTGGAGCCGATAAGTACAGAATTTTTTCTGGAATTTTTTTCAATACGTGAGGCCGTATTTACCACATCTCCAAGTGCAGTCCAATCCATTCTGGATTTCATGCCAATACTGCCTAAAATTACCTTTCCGGTATTTAAGCCTATTCGGGCGTTTATAGTAGGTTCCCCACTCATGGATCGAAATTGATTAAGGTTTAACAGGTTGTTTTGTATTTCAACTCCTGCGGCAACAGCGGCTAAAGGATCCATAAAAATACTCATTAATCCGTCACCGATAAATTTATCAATATATCCACCATATCGCTCAATTGAACTTACAATATTGGAAAGAGCAAGATTCAGCAGATCAATGACAGCTTGGTTATCAAGGTGCTCACTACTCTGTGTGAAGCTGATAAGATCAGAAAAAAATATAGTCACCTCCTTGCTTTCTACGGGCAAAGAGTGCATTCCTTTTCGTATACATTCACGTGCTTTATCAAGGATCATGACAGGAATATAGGGAGACACTATTCTCATCATATTCACATCTTCAAATACAGACCCCTGACGTAACTCTTGCTGTTCTCCCCGATTTATATTTACTACCTGCCAGAAGGTTAAAATTTTCCCGTCATCAAGAGATCCGCTGATATTGAAAAGTGTTGAAAAATGATTTTTCAAATGAGGAATGGATATACGATAATTTTCAAAGCGCTCCATATTCTTGATACCAAATGGACCCCAGAAGATATCTTCATAAAATTTATCCTGGATAAGGGAAGGTAGAGAATCTTTTTGCTCTTCAGGAATTTCCAGCAGATACAATAGGTCGCCACTTATTCTTTTTATATTTCCATATAAATCAAATTCAATAATTGAATATTGCAGCTGATTGAATATTATGTTCATCTGACTATTTTGTTTATCAATCTCATTGTTAATTATGATATCATGTCTGCTCTCAAAAATCTCAAGTGGTATCTTAATAGTGTATAATGTCCGGTTTGCGGTTAAAGTGGCCTCAAAATTTTGTTCTGGTATTCCAATTCCTTTCATTGTCAATAGCATGAGTTCAATGCCGGAATGACAATAATCCATCAGCTTTTTATCTGTATTTAATTTGTGTATCTCACTCTCATTAATAAGTTTTTTTATTGTATGGTGAGTGTGTTTGATTTGATTAATGCTATCAATATCAATTTTTCCGGAATGGCTCACCCTGATATTTAAAAAAGGGTCTTCAAGTGAAATTTCAAAAATGACAGGGTGGTTATTTTCTTTTGCCAGGGAAATAAAGTTTTTTGCGTTATGGGTATCCATTTCTGAATTGTATAATTCATTTTTCATCTCTGATGTTTCATCACTAATTCCCAGGGATTGAATTACGTAGGCATCAAAAACAAATTTGTAGTTAGCCGATATACAGTACCTGAATATTTCAGAAGCCATTGTCACGAGAGGAATAGTTATGGAGGGTTTTCCCAGGGTGATTGTTAATGATGTAAAAAAAGTGTGAATTTTTTCAAGCTGTTCACTTTTTAGCTGAAAAGCCTTGAAATTTAAACTGGTATCGATTTTTTTATCTTCTAAAAGCATAGATTTTTTTAAATTTGTTTTGAATCAGGGCAAAACTACATTGCAGGTCACAATAAATCTTCTATCACGTTGATCCAGATTTAATATCTGGTCATAGCAGGTCGATCATTTTCCAGAGATTAACGCATCAATTATATGAAAAGAACATTAATCATGCATATTTGATGATTTAATCAGAAAGTTTTGTAGAGAATTGGCTGGTTAGGTTAAATAAAGACCCGAAAAAAATATGATTTTTCTCTTTCGGGTCTTAAAATCTCATTTAGAAATCGTTGTATTTACAGGTCTTCACCCATTCCCATGTCAATATAACCACAAGGGCAAATGTCTGCACAAATATGGCAACCTACACATTTTTTATAGTCTGTAAACATTGTCTCACCTAGTGGCTTGTTTTTATTGTGAGATATTGCCTCTTGAGGGCAATAGAGAAGGCACTGTTTGCAGTTAAAACATAGTCCACAACTCATACATCTGCCAGACTCCCATACGGTCATCTCATCGGACAAAGGTTGAAGAATTTCTGTAAAGTTATTTTTTACAGAATCTATTTTTACATGACTACGGTTTGATTTCTGGGAAGGTTCAAAGTAGTAAGATTTTATCTTCTCGTGCGTCACAACTTCGTATCTTATTTTTCCCGGTAGGGGTTGATTTGCAACCAGTTGGTTGATTGCTTCTGCTGCTTTTCTTCCATGGCCGACTGCAGTAGTAATCAAGTCAATTTTTACAGCATCTCCTCCTGCAAATAATTTTTGTTGTCCTTTCACCTGGAAATTAAAGTCGACTTCAAAATAACCATTGCTGGTAACATATTTTTCAAATCCGCTCATGTCAGTAGCTTGACCGATCGATGCGACTACCATGTCTGTTTCGATCGTAAATTCGCTTCCGGCAATTGGTTTATATCTTAAAAATGGTATTTTTGCATTCCAGCCCTCTTCACCTTTTGACTTCTTTTCCATTTTTACACATTTTACGCCGATAACTTTGGCGCCATCTCTTAATACTTCTGTAACGCTTGTACAGAATTCCACTTTAGAGCCTTCAGAAATTGCTTCGTCATATTCATAATCTTTGCAATTCATATCGGCTCTGTCTACGGCTGATAAAATAGTCGATTTCGAACCCAGGCGAAGCGAAAGTCGGGCAACATCCATAGCTACATCACCATCGCCAATAACTACCACATTTTTTCCAACAACCATTTTTGAAGGATTTTCTTCAAATTGAATTAAAAAGTCAATAGCGCTTGTTGTAAAACTTGTATCACCAAAACCTTTAATGGGAAGCAATCTTCCTTTTTGGGCACCTACACCAATAAATACCGCATCATGTTTTTTTTCAAGTTCTTCAATTGAAATTTCTTTTCCTATCCGGATTCCTGTTTTCAACTCTACACCAAGTGATACAATTCTTTTGATTTCTGCATCAAGTATTTCCCTGTCAACACGATAACCCATAATTCCATATCGCATCATTCCGCCTGTTTTTTCACGCGCTTCAAAAATGGTAACTTTGTGCCCCATTCTTCTGAGCTGATATGCTGCAGATAAACCTGCGGGTCCTGCACCTACAATGGCAATATGTTTTCCGGTATCACTGCCAGCCGGGTGAAGGGGCAGATTGTTTTTTATCGCATACTCGCCCACTGCATGCTCGACGGAATTGATGCCAACAGTTTCATCGACAAATTGACGGTTGCAGCCAGATTCGCAAGGTGCCGGACATACCCGTCCCATGATGGATGGAAACGGGTTTTTGTCGGTCATTTTTTCAAAGGCAGCTTTCCATTTATCCGGAGTTTTTTCTACTCCTCTAAGGATATTATGGTATCCTCTGATATCTTCTCCGGCAGGGCAGGACTCTGTGCAAGGAGGTACTCTAACGGTATATACGGGGCACTTGTGTGAATGATCTCCGGTTATAATTTTTTTGACACCAGTTTCAACGGAATAAGGTGCATATTTATAGCCGACAACAAATTGCAGGGCAGGGTTTTGATTCAGATCGTTGTCTGTTACCTGGTATTTACTCATGATGGTCTCCTTTTATTTTTGACTTTAATTGAATCTGATATGTGTAGATTGATTAAAAGATACACGTGCATGTCTGTAGTTATCAATCATCCATTTATCAAAAGGCAGATTTGTTTTTTCAAAAAACTTTTTCCAGCCTATTCTGTCAACCCACTCTCCGAGTCTTTCCCAGTCGTGCGCATCTTTTTTATAGGTCATTAATATGTTTTTCACAATGGCATTAACCTCGGGCCATCTTGGAGGATTATTAGGTAATCCATGAGCAACAAGTTTCATACGCGTAGGACGTGTTCTTGCGTTGGAATGTTTACCTCCAATCCATATAGCAAGTTTGGAATGTTCCGGGTGATTTATTTCCATGGCAGGGCAGGCACCAAAGCATGCACCGCAGGCTACACACTTCTCTTCCACAACCATTAAGGAAGGTTTGCCGTTGACAACTGTTGGTCTGATGGCTGCAACAGGGCATCGGGCAACAGCTTTAGGCATTTCACAGATATTACCCAGAATATCATGATTTATTCTCGGGGGTCTGGTGTGCTGCACGATGACAGCAAGATCCGCCTGACCTCCACAGTTAATTTCACAGCATGATGTAGAGAGACGTACTCTGTGGGGCATCTCTTCTTTAATGAACTCCTCATAAAGGTTATCCATCATACTTTTATTGACTCCGGATGCATCTGTTGCTGGAATATCGCAGTGAAGCCATCCCTGAGTATGGGCAACTGCTGATATTGAATTTCCAGTACCGCCAACGGGATGACCTGCTTTTTCAAGCGCGGCAATAATCAGGTCGACATTTTTTTCTACAGGGGTCATGAACTCAACGTTGTTTCGTACTGTAAATCTAAGATAGCCATCGCAATATTTATCTGCGATATCACAAAGAAATCTCACGGTATCTACGGTAACTTGTCTCTGAGTACCTGCACGAACGGTATATAACACATCGCCGCTGTGAGCAACGTGCTTTAATACTCCTGGTCTTGGTCTTTCATGATATTTCCATTGGCCGTAGTTCTTTTTAGAAACAGGATGCAATGAATCTTTATAATGTTTAACGCCATGTTCAATTGTTTGATATGTTCTTTCCATGATACACTCCTTTCAGTTTTTAATTAATACTCTGCGATAAAAAACGGGTTGTCCCGCGGATGCTCAACCATATCCAGATTCGCTTCTAGTCCGACAGCGCTCAGGAAGTGTTGTATTCCAATTCGCTCTATAGTTTCACCAATTCGTTCATGATCCAGAGCATTATCGGCCCACCATTCAATCATTGTATCCAGTTGTTTTATATATTTCTGAATATCTTCAGGGGTATCAAGTTTAAAAAATGGAATCATCACTGATCCAAGCATACTACCTACTTTCAGATGTCCTTTGCCTCCGATGAGCAGCGTAACTCCTCTGACTTTTCCGATCGAGAGTGCCTTTGTCATAACATTTAGACAGTGCATACATTTGACACAATTGTCATTATCGATTTGCATCTCATCTTTATCAAAACGAATTGCTTTTGTTGGGCAGACCATTGCAACATGGTTGATCAGATAATCTTTTCCCAGTTTTTCTATATAGTTTTTAACCTCTTTTTGATCTACGACTATTGCATCTTTCCATGTTCCAATTGTTGCAATATCTGAACGCATAATACTGTTGTTGCAGTCATTAGGACATCCTGAAAATTTAAACTTCATTTTGTATGGATATTCAGGACGGTGAATCTGGTCTTTATAATTCTGCATAACCTGGTACATTGTTTCCAGAGTGTCGTAGCATGCCATTTCACAACGTGCAGGTCCTACGCATGCATTTCCGGTTCGTGTTGCGGCACCTGCTCCTCCAAGATCCCAGCCTTTTTCGTTGATGGTATCAAAAAATGGTTGAACATCTTTTTCTACAGCACCCAGAAATTGAAGATTTCCTGTCTGACCATGCATAGTCATGATTCCAGAGCCGTAGGTTTCCCATGCATCACAAAGTTCGCGCAATTCTTGCGTATTGTAATGAAATGCAGGGGTCGGCTGTACCCGAATGGTATGAAACTCCTTTGCTTCAGGAAATTTTTCCGGAATCATGGAAAAACGGCTGATTACTCCGGAGCCATAACCTTTTACTCCAACCGTACCACCTTTCCAGTATCCGAGTCTTGTTTTATATGAAAACTCTAATTGATCGATAGCTCCACGCAATAGTGGCTTCTGGCTTTTTTCACCATACTCTTTAAATGCTTTGATAAAGCTTGGCCAGGGCCCGGTAGTTAATTCATCAAGTATGGGCGTAGGATTCAAAAAAGTACGTCCATCTTTATTTTTGCTTTCAGACATAGTTCACTCCTTATATGTACAACTCACTTTCTCATTTTAGTAGCTACCAAGCGCAAGCCAGAGAGCCACTTTCAAGACACACTAAAATATTTGCTCATTTACGCAATTATTTTTTATTAGAAAATTATAATATATTGCTATTATGTAAGTGATTTGGCAAGTATTTATTGCCGTTTCTTTAAAAGAAATATAATAGTAATAGTTATATGAGTTTAACGCCCAAAGAGTTCCAATCAAAGTTAAGAACTATAGCAAAAGGTAAGCATGGATCAAAGGATCTGTTGCGTGCTGAGGCCTTTGAAATGTTATATACAATTTTCACAGAAGAAATTTCCCCCGTAATGGTTGGGTCTTTTCTAACAGCAATGAGGTTTAAGGGGGCCAATGAAGAAGAGTTATCAGGATTTCTTGATGCAGTAGAAAAAAGTTCAATAGCAATAGATTGGAAAATCGATGGTCTTCTTAATGTAAATGGTCCTTATGATGGCAGATCTTCATCGCTTAATCTATCTGTTGCCGCTTCACTTGTAGCAGCCTCGGCAGGTGTTCCTGTTTTGCTGCATTCTGCCTTTGATATGACCCCAAAAAAGGGTGTCACAAGCGGGGAGGTTATGGAAGAATTAGGAATTCCCTCTATGCTTTCTCTGGATTCGGTGTTCAAGCAACTAAAAAAATACAATATATCTTTTTTACATAATTCAAAATTTATGACAGGAATGGGGAGATTGAGATTATTAAGGGAGCAATTGCTTTTTCGAACAGTTTTACATACACTTGAAGTGATAAATAATCCGGCAAGGGCACCATATTCTATAATTGGTCTGGCACATGACTATTTTTGCGAAAAGTTTGCCAAAGTGCAGGCATCAAGAGGTGTTCGTCATGTAGTAGCTATTCCAGGTCTTGATGGTGCAGATGAAGCACCCATGAAGAAAGTTATGGCCTATGAGGTTAGAGACGGAGCTGGTTCTGCACTTGAGTTGGATCCAGCGCGGTTTGGTTTTTCGTATAGCGAAAAAAGAAAAGCAGAAAATGTTTCGACAACAGCTAAAATTACCGAAGATATTCTTGCAGGAGAAAAAGGAGAATCATTGGACAGTGTTATATATAATGCTGGATTGAGGATTTATATCGGCGGGAAGGCAAAAAATCTTCCTGAAGGAATACTTGCAGCGCGCGATTTGATAGAATCCGGCAAAGTAATTGAAAAATTGAACAGCATGCGGGTAAGAGATTTTTTATGAGTGAAAATAAAAAAATATATTTAATTGGTGCAGGTCCGGGAGATCCAGAACTGATAACGTTAAAGGCGATAAGGGCACTGCAAGAATCCAGGGTTGTTTTATATGATCAGCTGGTGAATCCCGAAATACTGGAGCATATTCCATCTACTGCTCAAAAAATTTTTGTCGGCAAAAGTAAGGGGAATCACAGTGTTCCCCAGGATGAGATTAATGCAATTCTGGTTGATCAGGCAAAAAAATTTGATATAGTATCACGTTTAAAAGGTGGAGATCCTTTTATTTTCGGGCGAGGAGGAGAAGAGGTTGAGTACCTTGTAAAACTTGGCTTTAAAGTCGAGGTGATTCCAGGAGTGACTTCTGCAAGTGGGGCTGCTTCGTCCATACTGCTTCCCTTAAGTCACAGACGGTATGCTTCAGAGGTAGTGTTGATAACAGGTCACAAAAAAAGGAATGGAGATTACAAGCAATTTGATTCCTATAATTTTAAAAATAAAACAGTTATTATTTATATGGGTATAACAGCCTTGAGAGAAATCAGTCAGGAGCTTTGTAAAAAAAGTGAAAACTGCAAAGTCCCGGTAGCGATAATTGAAAATGCTACTTTGCCTGGTCAGAGAATGGTAAGGGGAGAATTGGGAAAAATTGTTGAGATTGCAGAAAAAAATATGATCAAGGCCCCATCATTGATTATAATTGGAGCAATTGTGAAGTTTCTCGATGATATTGATTTTAAAGAGTAAAGATTTCAAAAAAAGTGAGAAGTGATTATGGAAAGCAGCGAGAATTTATTTGATTATTATGATAATGAAGTTCCGGCCTCACGGCTAAGACTTAAAAATATTTTTAATTCGATAAATGAGGATTGGCCCAGGCTAAACGGAAGAAATCTCGAACTTTACTACGACTATATTAAAGATAAAGTAACATTTCCTTTTTTAGCTGAGTGGACCCAGGTGCTTGAACCCGGCGTTACAGAAGTGATTGATATTGAGGTAAATGGAATAGAAGATCCCGATATAACAGCAGACCTTGATTTGCATGGACTTGTTTGCAGTGTAACTACAGGGGATTTTTTATTCAAGATTCCCTTGTCAGAAGTTGTAATCAAATCTTATGAGTCCAGTTATAATTTAATAGAAGACTATTGCATCTGGTATTGGGAAAGTAAGTCGGTTTAAAAAAATTGCTTATCGCAAGTTCAACTTTCTGCTTTTTTTATTTTTAATTCAAGGGTATCAAGCAGCTGAATTATTTTTTCAGAAATATTTTCAAGTTCTTTTAATTTTTCAAACGCTTCGGTTTTTTGATCCATTTTTTTCAGATTCACTATTTTGTGTGTAAGTTGATGAAGCGTAGCATGTGTTTTTTCAAGTGTTTGTATTTCGGATATGTGTGAAAATTTATCAAGTCCCGTTGCATAGAGCCACTTTCCAAGTTCACAATCCCGTTCTGAAACCATCTCTTTTTCATTGATAGGTTCATCCTGGTTCAGATGTTTTGATAATTTTCTTTTCCATAAATTATGATTCATTTTTTGTATTGTAAAATCCAGCATTGTTTATCCCTTTTTTTAATGTATTTAATGTATACTTAAAGATCTGCTCCTCGACCAATTAATGTGAGTTATATTATTTTTTTTACTATTCTTTTTGTTTCCAAAGAAAAAAATGTGCCCACATGAATAAGTCCCCTGATATATTTTTTCGCGTTCTTCTTTTTTTTGTAGCCCTGATCGGCTTTTTATTCTCCGGGATGAATTGCAGAAGTGCATGTGAAAAATATAAAGAACTGGTATGTAGTGATCCAAACTCCTCTATTTGCCATGAATCGATGGGAGCTGTTGGAGATCTTTCCGAAGAAGAGTGTAGAAACAAGATTATTGTAATAAAATCGGTTCATGAAATGCAGGAAATGGAAAAAGACTTTCAAGGCAAATAGATTTACGAAAATATAAAATGATGAATAGTAAATCCTGGTTATCGCAAAAGGCAGATAAAATTGATACAAGCCAAATCAGAAAATTGTTTGATATGGCATCTTCATTGAAAAATCCTTTGAACCTCTCTATTGGTCAACCAGATTTTCCGGTTCCTGAGTCGGTAAAAGAAGCTTTGATCAAGGCTGTTAGAGATAACAGGAATTCTTATACACCAACTCAGGGGATTGCAGAGTTACGTCAGGCAATATCTGATGGATGGTTGAAAAACTCCGGCTTCAGCGTATCTCCTGATAATGTTATAGTATCAGCAGGTGTTGCCCCATTGTTGTATCTTTTATATGATGCCTTGTTTAATGAAGGTGATCAGATTTTACTCATTGATCCCTATTTTTTAATGTACGAATCGCTTGCAGGTTATCATGATTTGATCAGGTTCTATCTGCCTGAAAACTTCAGCCAATCGGATGCAGATTCACTTATGGAAAATAAAGATTTTAATCCCAAGGTGATTATATTTGCATCACCTTCCAATCCTTCGGGAAAAATATTGTCTGTCGAGCAATTAAAAGTATTGAGTAGTATTGCTGAGAAATATAACTCAATCATTGTTTCTGATGAGATTTATCAGTCGTTTGATTATGAGAAAAAGCATACTTCGATGGCAGCGATTAATCCGGACCGTACAGTAACATTGGGAGGTTTTTCCAAGTCGCATGCAATGACGGGTCTGAGGGTAGGCTATATGGGAGTGGGAAAGATGATCTCTGTTGTGGGGCAAAAAGTGGCAGCCTTGCAACAGTATTCGGTTGTTTGTGCCCCACAACCATCACAATGGGCGGCAATTGTTGCTCTTCAGAATCCACTGGTAGATGAAATTCAATTGATGAAAAGTCGTCGTGATCGTGTGGTTGGCCGATTGGGTAATCAGGTTGCCTATAATTATCCGGAGGGAGCATTTTACCTTTTTATTGATGTAAAGGAAGATGGACTCGCATTTGTTCAAAAGGCATTGAAACAAGAATTATTAATTGTGCCGGGTCACATTTTTAGTCAAAAAAAGAATTTTGTTCGTATAAGTTACGCTCAAAAAGAAGAAATTATTGACCAGGGTCTGGAGATTCTCTTGTCTCTGGTTCAAAAATAATTTTACATAGTATTATTTTTGCACGATTTCATTCGTAACTTGGTAAGCTGAAGATTCTTGACCTCATGGCTGCAGAATGGTGATCATCGTTTATAAAGAGAAGTTCTAAATGAGAAAATTCATTCTCATTTAGATAATAATGAAAAAAATGATTGTCAGTTTATGGCAATATGAATCCGCTGTATAAATTCGGAGGACAATAGGATGAAAAAATTAGCCACAATTTTATTAGTATCTTTATTTGCGTTCAATTTTATTAATGCTGAGGAAGCTAAAAAAA